>OHWC01001079.1_pt1 | contig 12659 bp, 8 predicted proteins | sample 1579541 | NCBI WGS metagenome assembly OHWC01 (sample SAMEA3882551, study PRJEB24775) | human gut metagenome | biome: human-associated habitat; feature: intestine environment; material: feces | place: Netherlands | collected 2009/2010
CGAACAACCCCGGATTTTCCCGCCATAAGATGTGGTATCCGCCCTTTAATACAGGTGCAGGCTACGCAATGGGAATCAGAGCCGGTGCAGAGATGACAACCTTTGAAATGCGTTTTATCGCACTCAGATGCAAGGACACAATCGCTCCTACGGGAACACTTGCACAGGGTGTAGGCGCAAAGCAGATTAATTCACTCGGCGAGGTTTATGAAACAAAGTACGGACTTACAACTTCCGAAAGAGTTTACGGTACGGTAAATGAAAATCAGGAGGGCAGAGGTCCCTGCTATCTCAGAACAGAGGGAATCACAGTCGAGCAGGACGAATCACTTTTAAAAGCCTATCTTAATATGGCGCCTTCTCAGACAATCAAGTGGATTGAAAGCGGAAGAAATCCTTCACGGCAGAATGTTGAAATTGAGGGAACAGAGCCGTACATCGTAGGCGGTCACACGGCAAGCGGTTACTGGGTTGACACAGACCGTGCAACCACAATTGAAGGACTTTTTGCAGGTGGTGATGTTGCAGGCGGTTGTCCGCAGAAGTATGTTACGGGCGCTCTTGCAGAGGGTGAAATTGCAGGACTTTCGGCAGTTAAGTACATTGACAGCAAAGAAAGCTTTGAGAATATCAGCGATGAAGATACAAATTATCACCTCAGGGAAACCGAGAAATATCTCACAGACCGCCATTCACTCTACACCACGGAACAGCTTGAAGAGGCAATGCAGACGGTTATGGACAGCTACGCAGGCGGTATAAAAACAAACTACCGTTTCAACGAAAAACAGCTTGACATTGCCGACTGCAAAATCAGACAGCTTGAAACGCTCACAGATGACCTCTATGCAGAAGATTTTCAGGAGCTAATGTATATCTGTGAGCTTAAAGAAAGGCTTACGGTCTGCAAAAGCGTAATTGCTCACCTCAGAGCGAGAAAGGAAACACGCTGGCACAGCTTTGCCGAAAACCTTGACTATCCCGAAAAGGACGACAGGAACTTTAACAAGTATGTTAATTCCCGTCTTGAAAACGGCGAGATAAAAATTATTATTCGTGACCTTGTAACGGGAGGTGAAAAGTATGAGCATAGTAATTGACAAGTCCAAGTGCATAGGCTGCAAAAAGTGTCGCAATGTCTGCCCCGGAAGTCTTATAAAGACTGACGAAAACGGCAAAGCGTACATCAAATATCCCAAGGATTGCTGGGGCTGCACCTCCTGCATAAAAGAATGTCCCGCATATGCAATCAGCTTTTTCCTCGGTTCAGATATCGGCGGTATGGGCAGTAAGGTTCACACCGAAAAGAACGGAGATATCCTCTCGTGGTTAATTGAAAAACCGCATGGCGAGGTCATTAAGATTGATATAAATCAAAAAGAATCAAACAAATACTAAGGAAACACTTTGTAAGTATTTCCGTGAAAAGGAGATAAGGTATGAGTCAGCTTTCACATTTAGATGAGCTTGAAGCAGAAGCTATATACATAATCAGAGAAGTTGCGGCAGAGTGCGAAAAGCCTGTTATGCTCTACTCAATAGGCAAGGACAGCTCGGTTATGCTCCACCTTGCAATGAAGGCGTTTTATCCCGAAAAACCGCCGTTCCCGTTCCTCCACATTGACACAACATGGAAGTTCAAGGATATGATAAAATTCCGTGATGACACAGCAAAAAAGCTCGGAATTGAAATGCTCGTTTACACCAATGAAGAAGGTGTTAAAAAAGGCATCAACCCGTTTGATCACGGTGCGGCTTACACAGATATTATGAAAACACAGGCTCTCAAACAGGCTCTCAACAAATACGGCTTTACTGCGGCATTCGGCGGCGGCAGACGAGATGAGGAAAAGTCAAGAGCCAAGGAAAGAATTTTCTCTTTCAGAAATAAAGCACAGGCATGGGATCCTAAGAACCAGCGCCCCGAGATGTGGAAGCTTTACAACACAAAAATCAATAAGGGCGAAAGCATTCGTGTGTTCCCAATTTCCAACTGGACAGAAAAGGACATATGGCAGTACATTCAGAGAGAAAAAATTGACATCGTTCCGCTTTACTTTGCGGCAAAAAGACCTGTTGTTTACCGTGACGGCAACATTATTATGATTGATGACGATCGTTTTCCGCTCAAAGAGGGCGAAGTACCCGAATTGAAATCGGTTCGTTTCAGAACACTCGGCTGTTATCCTCTTACAGGCGGCATAGAGTCAACTGCAACAACTCTTGACGAAACCCTCAGCTCCGTTTCTTCGGAGCGTACCTCCAGAGTAATTGACAACGAGGCACAGGGCAGTATGGAACGCAGAAAAAGGGAGGGTTACTTCTGATGAAAGGTTTACTTAAATTTATTACCTGCGGCAGTGTTGATGACGGTAAATCAACACTCATAGGTCACATACTTTATGACGCAAAGCTTATTTATGCTGATCAGGAAAAGGCTCTTGAGCTTGACAGTAAGGTCGGCAGTCGCAGCGGTGACATTGACTATTCGCTTTTGCTTGACGGTCTTATGGCTGAGCGTGAGCAGGGCATCACAATTGATGTTGCTTATCGCTACTTCACAACCGACAACCGCAGTTTTATCGTTGCCGACACACCAGGTCACGAGGAATATACAAGAAACATGGCTGTAGGCGCATCTTTTGCAGACCTCGCAGTTATCCTCATTGACGCATCACAGGGCGTTCTTGTTCAGACAAGACGGCACGCAAGAATCTGTAAGCTTATGGGTATAAGACATTTTGTCTTTGCCGTTAATAAGATGGATTTGGTAAAGTACAGCAAGTCACGCTTTGACGAAATCGTAAAGCAGATTGAAAAACTTAAAAACGAGCTTTTACTTGATGATATCTACATCATTCCGCTTTCCGCAACAGAGGGCGACAATGTTACCGTGAAGTCAGAAAACATTCCGTGGTACAACGGTGTTCCTCTGCTTCAGTATCTCGAAACTGTTGATGTTGATTCCTCGGAGGAGGAAGAAGGATTCTATCTTCCTGTTCAGCGAGTTTGCCGTCCCGACCACACATTCAGAGGCTTTCAGGGACAGATTGAGTCGGGCAGTATCAGCGTAGGCGACGAAATCGTAACACTCCCGAGCAATGAAAAGGCTCATATAAAGCAGATTCTTATGACAGATAAGGATGTTAAAACCGCTTTCAAGGGACAGCCCGTTACAATCACACTTGACAAGGAAGTTGATGTATCACGTGGCTGTGTAATTACAAAGGACACAAATCTTGCGTCCTATCAGGAGCTTACAGCGTCAATTCTCTGGATGGATGACGAACAGCTTACAGCCGGCAAGGATTATCTTGTAAAGCTCGGCACAAAGACTATTTCGGGTATCGTTTCCGAAATCAAGTACGCTGTTGATGTGAACACAGGCGAGCATATTCCTGCCGATTCACTCACAAAGAACGGAATCGCAGTCTGCACAATTCTGCTTGCAGAGCCGATTGCGGTTGACCTTTTCTCAAAGCATAAAACACTCGGCGAGCTTATTTTGATTGACCGTGTGTCAAATATGACATCAGCCTGCGGTGTTGTTGATTCGGTTGAAGAAAAAGCCGATGCTGCAAAAAAGGCGTCATTCGTACTCGGCACACTTGAGGCAAGAGGTGACATCTTTGAAGAGTTTTTCTACGACACTTCCAGCCTTAATGTTCTCAAATATCAGCCCGTTAAGGAAACCTATACAAAAGGTGACACAATCCCTGTTGAGGGCGAAAGCTATAAGTATCCCGACAGCTTTGATATTATAGTTCTTCGTGACAGCGTTGCCGTAAAGGTTCGTGACCGCAAGATTACCGATATCGTTCCGACATCGGAGTACAGCTACGGCGGTGTTCCCGTTGTAAACGGCAGAGGCTTCGAGGTTCTTGCCGACAGCAACGAAAAAATTCAGCAGTTTCTTTCCGAGTATTCAAATCTTAAAAGCATCAACGATGCGGATTTCTTTGCAAAGTGGGTTAAGTTCGATACCTACAGAAAAATTGCAATTCAAAACAGATAACAGGTTTATTCATTTTAACTCATTCGCAGAGGGCATTGTCATTTGGCAATGTCCTTTGTGATTTTATGACTTTCTTGCCGAAAAACTGACATTACTGCCAAATTGTTGCATTTATAATTTTTATTCTGTATAGTGTACTCAACAAATAAAATTTAAAGGAGTGCTTACAAATGAGCAAAACAGCGGCGGTACTAATCACATTTTTTCTCGGTGAACTCGGTGTTCACAGATTTATGACAGGCAAAATCGGAACAGGTATCATCTGGCTTTTAACTTGCGGTGTTTTCGGTATCGGTTGGCTTGTTGATTTTATTATGGTTCTTACAGGCAAATTCACGGACAAAAACGGAAATGTCTGGGGTGCTAACTAATCTGAAAGGAAGTTACTATGGCATTCGGAGTTAAAACCAAAAACATTAAGACACAAAATTCTTATACGATTGAGAGCTTTTTTGATGCAATCAAAGACAAAGAGTTTACGGCAGGAACTCCGTCACTTACAAAGCATGGAATGGCTACCGTAATAACATTTCCCGCTCTCGACAGTCAGAATCAGGTGTGGATTATGAAGAGCGGTTTCGGCAAGGAAACGCAGAAATTCTCAATTCAAAAGTCCACTCAGGCGGGTATGGACAATGTAGCGAAAAATGCGGCATTGGATTCAATCACAGGCGGGCTTTTCAGCGTTGGCGGAATGATCAGCGAAAACACAAAAAAGTGTGAAAAACTTGTTGATGCAACCGCAAAAGAACTTTCAGAAATGAATCTGTAACCAAAGTCGGCACGATTTTCGTGTCGATTTTTTCTTGCCAAAAACTGCCTTTAACGGTACAATTAGGTGGGGTGAGATTATGTTTTTTAACGATTACTACAATTCTCCGATTGGCAATATAACTATGGCATCTGACGGTGAGAGCCTTTGCGGTTTGTGGTTTGATGGACAAAAGTACTTTGCGTCAACCGTAAAAGGTGAAACTGAGGATAAAACCCTGCCTGTTTTTGAACAGACAAAAAAGTGGCTTGACATATATTTTTCGGGCAACGAACCCGATTTTATGCCCAAACTTTCTCTTAACGGCTCAGAATTTCGCAAGGCTGTGTGGGATATTCTCCTGACAATTCCCTACGGCTCAGTTATGACCTACGGCGAAATTGCAAAAATTTTGGCAAAACAGCGTGGCATTTCGAGAATGTCCGCACAGGCGGTCGGTGGTGCTGTGGGTCACAATCCGATTTCGATAATCGTGCCGTGTCACCGTGTTGTCGGGACAAACGGAAACCTTACGGGTTATGCGGGCGGCATAGACAAAAAAATCAGCCTTCTCAAAATTGAAAAGACTGATGTTAAAAAGCTTATTCAAAAATTCCCGAAAAGAATTAACTAAAATTATTAACTACCCAACCCGTGGTTATTGCAAGTCTGTCATCCGACAGGCTTGTTTCAATTTTACCGCCGTTTTTTTCGGCAAGATTTTTCAAAGTTTTATACGCAAAGCTGTGGTACAGAACATTGTTCTGTGCCTTTTTTATTTCATTCTCAATCGGAAAGCTTATGCAGCAAAAGAGAAATCCGGCCCTTGTTTCTGCTTTTAAGGCGATAATTTGTTTTCCGTTTCCGCAAAATTCCTTTACATTTTCAAACGCAATGTCAATCATATTGTTAAACAAAACGCAGATTTCAAGGTTGTCGGCAGGCACATTTGCAAGCAAACCCTCAAATGTGATTTTAATATTTTCATCTGCATTTTTCTGCTTATCGCTTAAAATCGCATCAGTAAGGTCGTTGCCCGTGTTGTACAAAATCTGAAATGAGCTTATAATCTCGCTGTCATATTTTTGCAGGAGAGGAAGAACCTCATCATATTTCCGACTGTTGATAAGCGACTTCAACCCGATAGAAAGATCGTTATAATCATGCCTGATTTTTCTCAGTTCATATCCCGAAGTCGTAATGCTCTTGTAATAATTAATCTGTGCGTTAAGCTGTCTTTCGTAGATATCGTTTTCATGCATGTATCGGCTCTTTTTTATCTGATTGTACAAAAGAATCGGTATTGAAAACGAGAATACAATCGACACAATCAAGGTTAGAATTTTGAGCACAATCGTTCTGTAATCAGATGACGGAATTATGTAGTATGTGCCGAAAGTCGCCATACTTCCGCCGAGATACAGAAAAATCAATATCATAATTATTGTCGGTTTGGTAATTGACTCAACCACAAGCTTTGTTTTGATTTTCAGCGGACTTGACAGGATTATAAACATTCCGAAAACAATCAAATTAGAAATAAGACTGAAAACAGCAGATTTTTGAGAAGTTAAATCAAATTTCAGAATGGAACACAACAACTGAGAAATTTCAAAAATGAAAAAAGTCAGCCCCGAAAAGAATAGCGAGGACAGTATCAACATCATTTTTTTACTGTATCCTAATGCTACAGGCATAAATGTCAATGCCACAAAGTGCAGAAACAGTAAAACCCCATTTTTTTGTTCTTCGTCTATGAACATAGAAATGCTTGCCGTAATGATAACAACGAGCAGTGACAGAATAAAGTACAGCTTGTATTTTGTAATTACAAAAATTTTTGAAGTAAAGTAAAAAACTGCAATCAGTCCCACTACAAGCTCCGCATAGCTGTAAAATAGCATAAATTATAACCTCACATAATTTTTTTCAAGAAAATTCATATATGATGTCCTAAAGAATTTTTGATAATTTTTACTGAGATAAGCAGATTCGCCGTTACTCAGATACACCGTATCTGATGAGTATGATTTTACATAGTGAAGATTTACCACAAAAGAACGATGGGTTCTTACAAAACAATACTTTGGGAGAAGATTTGTAACTCCCGAAAGAGTTTTTGAACAGTGCATGACCTTGGTGTTTAAATGAATGTTTGAGTACTTTCCGTCTGCCTCAATAAAGCAGATTTCATTTGAGTTAATTTTTTTTAATTCCTTATTTTGAATAAGAGTTATCGGATAATTTGCATCTACAATTTTTACATAGTCGTCAATTGCCTTAAAAAATTTTGATTTGTCAATCGGTTTCAGAAGAAATCTGAATGTGTTTACTTCAAACGCATCAATCATAAAGTGGGGATAAGATGTCAGAAAAATTATGCAGGAAAGCACATTGCGTTTTCTGAGCTCCTTTGCAACAGTCAGTCCGTCCGTACTGCCAAGCTGAAAATCAAGCACGATTATATCGTAATTATTCTCGGAATCCAAAAGCTTTTCACCGCTTTCAAATTCATCAATATCAATAATTATACGATTTTCCTTTGCATATGTCAAAAGCAGCTTTTTTAGCTCTTCGATTATGTATTTATCGTCATCACACAAAGCCGCAAACATATTTTCACCCTCTTACTCTCAAAATAGAGTATCTTGCTCCAGACTGTATTTATATTGCCTTTTTTGTTTGCTATTGTAATCCCATACAATAGAATAAAGGGGGAGCAAAAAGTGTTTGGACAATTATTTCAATGGCTTTTCGGTTGGCTCTGATGCCTGAAAAATAAAAGGCAATCGTTTGATTGCTTTTTATTTGCAAAGTAATTTCACTCCCGAAAACCGCACTTTTGCTCCTATTCATTATAATTCTTTTACACAATAAATTATAATGTTTCTGCACCTTATTGTCAATATATGGCATTGCCGTTGCTGAAATTTATTGTATTATTTTTTTGATATTGTATGCAGTGTTCATTTCACTCCCCAAAACCGCTCTTTTACTCCAAGGTATATTTATTTTCGACTTTGAATATTTAAAATGTAGACAGAGATTATTATTGAAATCTTGTTTATTAATTTGACAGTAGGTGCATAATTTGACAAGCATTTAACTTTACCGTCCTTGTCCTGTTTTTTGCAGAACAGGGGCGGTGCTTTTTATGCTTGCCGTTTTTATAGAATATAAAAACAGCGGACAATCCATTAATTCGGAATGTCCGCTGTTTTGCCTTTTATTATGACTTGATGTTGTATTATTAATCGAAGAAACCAAGACCTCTTAATGCGTTGATGAATCGTTTCATATAGTCAAGCGAGGTAACGGGCCACACAAATCCCATTCTGTAAAGAACCTGCATTGTGTATGTGTTGCTCTTGCCGACTGTAAATGTCTTTTGACCGTGAGCCATGTTCTGATATGCAATCATACTTGAAAGAATCTTTGCTTTTTCGGGATCCTGCTCGGCTCTGTCAAGTGCAATCATATATTCCTCATACTCTGCACCCTGTGAGTGAAGTCCAATTTTGTTCATCTCGGTGTAGAGGTCGCCCATAATGAGAGTATGGTTGTTGAACGGGTGGAACACGGTGCAATCCTTCGGAGCCTGTGCAAGCAGAAGAATTGCCTTTGCCACAAAATCAATCGGAGAAAGCTCAAACGGCATTTCCATTGCCTCGTACGGATATTTGCCGATAAGGAGTGTAGATTTGAGTCTGCCCATAAATGTGTTGGTGGTAAAATTAATCTGATATTCACCATCGCTGTTTCTTGCGGCAAGTGTGCCTACACGCATAATCTTTGCGTTAAAGCCCTTTGAAACCTCTTCAAGAATCGCCCTTTCCGCAAGGAATTTTGACAGGGTGTACTTTGAACCCTCATGCTGACCAAAGTAAAGTTGATTTTCTTTGAGCTTGTCAACAGAACCTTGTTCGCCCACAAACATACCGCCTACGCTCATTGTTGACACATGAACAAGCCTTGCATTAGCCTTTTTGCAGAAGTCAAGCACATTGAGAGTACCGTAAAGGTTTACATCTTCAATGTCTGTACCCTTTGAAAAGTGCTTAACATTTGCGGCACAGTTGATGACCGTGTTAATGTCCTTGTCAATAAATTTATCGAATGATTCACGGTTTGTAACATCACCGCTGATAACGGTAACTCTGTCGGGATATCTTTCTTTCAGACTTTCTTCAAAATAGTAATAGTAGATTGAGTTCATTCTGTTTTCAGCAGGATTATTGTTTTTGTCACGAATCATGCAGTAAACCTTGCCGTTATACTTGTGAAGAAGTTCGTAGAGAATGTGTACTCCGAGGAAGCCGGCAGAGCCTGTCAGAAGAACATTGCCGAGTTTTTGAAGCTCACCGTTTTTAAATGTATCAATATTATTCTTTTCAAGAACTTTATTGATATTTGTATAATCGTAGTCCGAAAGATTTTCAAGGTCGTCTTCGGCTGAATCATCCTTGCTCACAAATTTTGCAAGAGTCTGCGGAGTAGGATTTGCAAATATGTCGCTGTATGCAACCTCAATGTTTTTCTTTGATGCGGAGATTACAATTCTTGTTGCTGTAAGCGATGTTCCGCCGAGGTCAAAGAAGTTATCGTCTGCAAAAACATTGTCAAGTTCAAGAATTTCCGCAAAGATGTCGCAGAATGTTTTTTCAAGTTCATTCTTCGGTAACCGACCGCTTTCGGATTTGTTGATTTTAGGTTCGGGAAGAACCTTTGTGTTGACCTTGCCGTTTGGTGTGAGAGGCATTTTGTCAAGCTGAACATACGCACTCGGAACCATATAATCCGTGAGAGATTTTGCAAGCTCAGACTTAATTTCATTTGGCCCAATCTGTCTGTCGGCTGTATAGTAAACGCAGATTGCGTCAGCCTTGCCGACCTTTCTGATGAGAGCAATTCCGCTCTTAATGCCGTCAATTGCGGTCAGGCACTTTTCAATTTCACCGAGTTCAATTCTCAAACCCCTCAGCTTAACCTGATTGTCGGTTCTGCCGAGAATAATAACATCGCCGTCCGTTGTCCATTTTGCATAGTCGCCCGAGCGGTAGGTGCGTTCACCGTTAAATTCGATGAATGCCTTTGCAGTCTGTTCGGGAAGTTTGTTGTAGCCGAGTGCCACACCGCATCCCTGAATGAGAAGCTCGCCCACAACTCCGATTGGAAGGAGATTGTTGTCTGAGTCAACGATATATTCCGTGTAGTTGCGTAACGGCCTGCCGATTGAAATTTCGTCTGCATTCGTAAGATTTTTTGCGTTTGAAGAAACCGTGATTTCAGTCGGACCGTAGGTGTTGATTATTATTGCGTTCGTCTTTTCACGCAGTATCCTTAATAGCTTGTCGGGATATTTTTCTCCGCCCGACAGTATAACCTTGCAGTTTGCCATTGCTTCTGCAAATTCGTCAAGCTCCATATATTGCAAAAGTCTTGACGGTGTAGAGTTGAACGCATCAACATTGTTTTCTTTAAAGAATTCTGCAAGTAACATCGGGTTTACCGTCTGTTCATTACTTGCAAAAACGAGGGTAAGACCGTTGCAGAGCGACACCATGGTTTCCTTTAGCGACATATCAAAGCTGATTGTAGTTACAGAGCCGTATGCGTGACAGTTGTCAACAACCTCCTTAACATGAATGTTTGAGTCGCTGTATGCAAGGTAGTTTGCAATGCCGATGTGGCGCAGCATAACGCCCTTTGGCTTGCCTGTTGAACCCGAGGTGTAGATAAGGTACGCAAGGTCGTCAGGCTGTACATCAACATTCGGGTTTTCTTCATTATTGCCCGTAAGAAGTTTTGAAACATCAACCGTGCGGTCATATTTATTGAGCAGTTCGCCCTCGGTAATTACAAAGTCTGCATCACTGTCCTCAATAATACTGTCGATTCGCTCCTTCGGATAGTCGGGACATGACGGAATAAACGCACCGCCGGCCTTGAGAATACCGAGAAGTGATATGAAGAATTTTGAGGTTCTTTCAAGCAGAATAAGAACCTTTCCGCCCTTTTCAAGACCTTTTTCAATGAGTGAGTTTGCCGTGATATTTGCAAGACGGTCAAGCTCTTTATAGGTCAGTTTACCGTCACAAGCCGAAAGTGCAATTCTGTCGGGAGTTTTTGCAACCTGTTCTTCAAACATTTTGTGAAGAAGTTTTGTCTTAACGGGAGCAATTTCGGTTGACTTAAAGCTTTCAAGCTGTGCAATTGCGGCGTTGTCAAGGAGTGAAACCTTTCTGATTTTGCCGTTTGGATTTTCTATAATATGTTCAACAGCGCAGAGAACGGATTTTGCAAGCGTTCTCATAAGTTCACCGCTGTAAAGTGCGTCATTGTACTGAACCACAACGCTCGGCTTGCCCTTGTAATCCTCAATGTGAACGGCTGTTTTGAACTTTGCAGTATTCATTTCAAGGTAATCACGGTCAACAGCTTTGCCGTCAATTTCAAGGTTATCAACAACACCAAGCTGATATTCGTACATAATGTTCGGCGCATAGCCGTATTTTGCACAAAGCTGTGCATAGGGATAAATTTCATTTTCAATTGAATCCGTGAAAACAGCTTTGCTTTTTTCAACAAATTCAAGTGAGGTGATGTCCTCAATTTCAATGCCGAGTGCAAGAGTTTTTACAAACATACCAAAGCAGTTTGTAAGCCGCATATCGCTTCTGCCGTTGCTGATTGTGCTGATGTAAACATTTCTGCTGTTCACAAATCTTGAAACAGCGTAGAATGTGCCGGCAAGGAAAAGGTGGGCTGGAGTGATTCCGTGCTGTGAACAGAAGTTTTCAACCCTTGCCATATCAACGGGGACTGCCTGAGATGCAAGAGCACCGTCCTCTGCATGACCTCTGAGGTCAGCCGTGATTTCGCTTGCAGATTCAAAATTTTTCATCATATTGTCGAAGAACTTTTCAGCATTTCTAAATTCATCACTGCTTTCAGCCTTAATTTCATTCTCTGCATAATCAAAGTAGGTGTAGCTTTCAGGCTCAATGTTACCTCCCTCGTACAGCGTTTTAAGCTGTTCAAAGAAAAGTGCAACGGACGCACCGTCAAAGATAAGGTGGTGGAAATCCGAAAGCAGATATACCGCCTTTTCGGTTTCTGCAACTGAGATTCTGAACAGCGGTGCTTTCATAAGATTGTGCGGTTTTACAAAATCCTTTTTGTAGGCTTCAAGCTGTTCTTCCGTAAGCTTTTCAACGGGAACATTCGGTTTTGCAGAGTCAACATATGCCTGCTCAATATCATCGTTTTCAAGTGAAAGGTGAGTCATAATATATGGGTGAGCCTTGATTACCTTTACAACGCAGTCGGCAAGCTTTTGTGCATCGACTGATTTTGAAAATGTGAGAATTGACGGAATATTGTAAAGTGTGCTGTACGGATTTTTCATACAGTCAATATACACGCCGAGCTGAGTTTTTGAAAGGGGATAGAGAGCCTTGTGTTCTTTCTTTTCTTCTTTTTTGACAGTTTGCTGATTTGCCGTACCGCTGAACATAAACTCCTGAAGTTCGTCCTCAATCGAAAGAACCGAACAGCCCTTCATCATCTTTTTAACCTGTGCCTCAAAGCCGAATGCCTTGTTGAGTTCAACTGCAAGCTTGATAACCGAAAGCGAGGTCATACCTGCGTTGATGAGATTTTCGGAAATATCAAAATCGCTGTGTCCGATAATCTTTTCGATAATTGCGGAAATTTTCTTTTCAAGGAATGTTAGTTCCCTCGGGGCGGAATTTTTCTTTTTTGAAGATTCTGCCTTGATTTCGGGAAGCTTGCGCTTGTCAACCTTGCCGTTTACATTGAGCGGAATTTTGTCAATCTGCATCGTAGCGGCGGGTACCATATACGGCGGCTTGTGTTCAAGAATAAATTCGT
>OHWC01001087.1_pt1 | contig 12604 bp, 10 predicted proteins | sample 1579541 | NCBI WGS metagenome assembly OHWC01 (sample SAMEA3882551, study PRJEB24775) | human gut metagenome | biome: human-associated habitat; feature: intestine environment; material: feces | place: Netherlands | collected 2009/2010
ATATATTGCAAAAGAAAACAGGAATCTGAGAGGGAAGTATTTGGGAATATTCACAGCCTCCAATATTATATTCATGATATTCATGTTAATATTGTATTTTTTTCTTAGATAAAGGTTTTCCCGGAATTACAAAAGCTATAGCAATTCTTTCTTCGCAAAAAATTCTCCGCGGCACTCTCCCATCCTGGAAGAAAAGCCGCGGAGAAATAAATATATTTTCGGTGCCAATGCAAAGATCATTAATCTTTACACCACTTTACAACTTTTTCATAAAAAATATCGTACAGGGCTTTCTGATGTATAATGAGTTTGCTCCAAAACATTCCAAAGGAAAGTGACCCTGTACGACAAAGACATTATACAACGAAAAGACTCTGACTGGTAGACTTCACAAATATTTTTTGATTTATTTTGAAACTTTTTCTGCTCCAACGTAAGTAGGTAATCATCCGTATCTGTTTTTTTGTTTTTTATTCTGCTACAATCTCCTTTTTCTTCAGAGATATAAGCTTCCGCTGTCTTCTCAAGCGGTTCCTTTGTCTTCTACAATGTGATCCAATGCAGCCAGCGGCTCAAGTCCTTTCTCCTTCGCGATTGTCGCACGTGTGCGGCGCTTTGGACGATATGGGCGATACAGGTCTTCTACTGCCACAAGCGTTTCCGCTGCCAGAATCTGTTTCTTTAATTCTTCTGTCAGTCTCTGATTAATATCCATTCTTTTTAGTTCTTTCCACTTTCATAGGCGTTCTGCACCCGTTCGGTCAGCGCTTTTCCACCGTTTTCATACCATTCTACCACAAAAGTATCAAAGTAATCCACTGGTTTCTCCCCACTAATGATCTGAAGAAATGCTTCCTGTTCCAGTTCCTGTAATTCTTGCGGAATTTCTGCATTTACATTTTCCAGAGGCAATGTCGATGTACTTGTTATTCCTGCCTTCTGCAGTTCCCCCACAGCTTGAATTCTTGACGCATACGCCGCCCATCCATTCGCGGTTGTCAGCTGTCCATTCAAGTAAGATTTGCATGTATTAAAATAAGACTTTTCCAAACCGCTAAGCTCTGATACATCAAGCGTCTTATCCAGTGCTGCCTGAATATGTTCTGTCGTACGGTAAAGTGCATCCTCATAATCCACATTAATATTCAGTGGCCGGGCCGTCGGATCTACATTAATAGAAAAATAATCATTCACTTCTCTTGCCGCACTATCATTTGCATATCTAGACTGATCAAAAATCGCACTCACATACTTTGCTACAATTTCCGGATGCTCATATCCTTTACGCACCACCACATACATCCACTGGTCATACGATTCAAAAACTGATATCTTCTGCGTCTCATTTACCTGTTCTTTGTCTAAAAGATACGGTTTCCACTCTGCATTTGAATCGACATTATATGCTGCACTCAACGGGTTATTCGGAGCCCACCAGCGTCCACAGATAGCACCGCAATGTCCGGTTTTTAACAGATCATCTATGTTTTCCGTCTTTCGTAGCAGGAATCTCTGGTCGAGTATCTCATCCTCATATAGATTGTGAAGTTTCAAAAGCGCTTCTTTTGTTTCCTGTGTTACTGACCCATAAACTACATTTCCATTTTTATCCAGGATCCAGTGACATGGCATTGCACCGGCATGTATAAAAGTTGCATCCACTCCATAAGTCTGATCCGCACCGGCAACCACGTCTGTACTACAGGCAAGGCCGATTGTCTGACCGTCTCCTGCTGCATCCTGTTCTACAAATGCCCGGATCACTTCCAACGCTTCTCCTACTGTTTCCGGTTCCTTTAATCCCAACTTCTCAATCCAGTCTTTCCGCAGCCAAAGAAGCGGAGTTCCATCGTCAATCACCGTATTCGGAAATGCATATAGCTTTCCATCCACGGTTGCAGACTGTAAAAGAGAATCTCCATAACTTTCATACATTTCTTTGATCGTATCTGTCGTACACTCTTCATACGTTTCTGTAAGTTCTTCGATCAGGCCTGCTTCAATCAGGCGGAGCAGGTTATCTCTTCCCTTCACAACAAGCACGTCTGGAATATCACGATCTTCAATCGCTACATTGACCGCCTCTTCATAAGTATTGCCATCCTGCAATTCAAAGACATCTTCATTCTGAATATTAAGTATTTTCTTCAAATATCTCGTATATGCATTATTTTCGTACGTATCTCCTACAGGAAGATTCGAATTATTCGCCCCTGCAATCTTGCCAAGTGTATAGGTAACAGTCTCAGGATATTTCCCAAGTGGTGTATGCATCGCTTTATACATCAGCTTTCTTTTCACTTCAACTGCATTGCTTGCACCAGACTCACTTTGAGATGCTTCTAACTGTTCCATCTGTCTTTGACTTTCCTTCGTCTCACAATAGGTTCCGCACCAAAGCATCAGCAATAAAATTAATGCAAGCTGGGCTGAGAGAATTCGCTTTTTCATATCGTTTTTCATAACACCTTCGCCTCCGTGTTCTTCGGAATTCGGATAAAGACCCGCGTTCCTTTTCCTGGAGTACTTTCTATCTTCATCTCACCTTTTTCTCCATAAAGGACATGGATTCTGTCACAGACATTTCGCACACCATAACCGGAGGACTGATATGTCAGAATCTGATCCGCCTTCTCCTGCGTCATTCCCGCACCATTGTCCCTGATTTCAAAGAAAATGTGCTCAGCCTCTTCACGAATCGTCAGCCACAACGTCGGATTCTCATTATCTGACACATCAATTCCATGATCGATTGCATTTTCTGCAAGTGGCTGCAGGATCAACTTCGGTATCAGATAATCATTAAGACCATCCGAAATCTGTTCAACCACACGGAACTCGTTATCATGCATAACAAGTTGGATTTTGAGATATGCACGGATGTTATCAATTTCTTTTGCCACTGTAGTCATTGTTTCACCACGATTTAGGCTTGTCCGATAATAAGTAGACAGTGCCAATGTCACATGACTGATTTCATCCTCCCCCGCTTCAATTGCTTTCCAGTTGATGATTGAAAGCGAATTATAAAGGAAATGTGGATTGATCTGTGCCTGCAGTGCTCTCATCTCACTGTTCTGAAGCTGGATCTTACTTTCATATACTTCTGAGATCAAATGGTTCATCTGATCCATCATGCGCCGAAATGACCGGATCAGCACACCCACCTCGTCTTTGGATTTACTCTGCACGGTAACTTTACGAAGTCCCATATTGATCAGGTTCATATTTTCAGTCAATAACTCCAACTGCGATACCATACGGAGGGAAAAAACATATCCCAGAAAACTCAGAAGAAGAACACTGATCAAAATAATCGGAATATTTTTGAGCAAAAGCTTATGGATTGCGTTTTCACTTACTGCCTTTGGACGATAGATATAGAAATTCCATCCTGTATCCTTCATTGTCCGCTGTACCAGATAATAATTCTCACTGATATCTTTCGGACTCTCAATATCCTTCGGACGATATTTCTTATCCATAGAACACTCGGCATAGACAATATTTCCATTATCATCCTGAATCATGCCTCCTGTATTATCTGTAAGCTGGCTCATGAATGGTTCAAGAACTTTTTCATAATCCAGACGCATCTCCAACACCGCTTTGATCGTATCATTGTCATAGAATTTCCGACTGGCAATGATTGATTTATTCACACCGCGAGTGATGCTCCACTGCATTAATGTTCCCTCATTCAACCTGGAATACCACTGTTGATTCTCCGCTTCCGACATTGGAAGAAGTGTATCTCCATGTGGCACTTCTATATTGTCAGAATATAATGTAATGCTCTGGATCTCTTTGTGATAGATCGTCGGCATCTGCAACAGTGGATCAGCCACCTTCACATATTTCAAATACTTCTCATAATCTGACTCTGTCTCCACATCAAAAATATTCCTGAGATTTTGAGAATAAGACAGATAATCAACCAGGTTCTTATAGATCTGAGACTGATTCTCAATCGAACTCACTGACTGTTCCAACATTTTCTCCAGATTGTACTGTTCCTTCTCTCGCAATTGATTCATCATGCCATACTGCATGGAAAAAGCAAGGAATCCTACTGGAACCAGTCCTGCAATCAGCATCAAAACAGACAGTTTTTTACGAAATTTCAGATTTTCAAATCGATGGATCAACTTCCGTATTTGTTTTTTCATCCGCCGCTATTCCTTTCCTGCATGCTTCCGGTGTATCTCCGAAAAACTCTCTGAAACTTCTGCAGAAGTATGAGTTATTGGAAAATCCTACTTCTTTCGCAATTTGGGAGATTTTCATATTCGTTGTCTCTAAAAGCTCTTTTGCTTTATTCATTCGCACTTCACGGATAAAACGGTTCAGTGTCATCCCTGTTTCTTCTTTAAATACAGCACTTAAATATCCCGGTGACAGAAAAACCATTGCGGAAAGTGTCTCTGCTCCCAGATCCTTTTCCTTATAATGGTGATAAATATATCCCTTCACGGTTGTAACTTCTGATCGGAACCCATCTTCCTGCTCTTGTATGCAATGTTCATATTCCTGAAGTACTTCTTCTACTATAGCAATCACATCATTAAGGTTTCTGCAACGATATAATCGATCCACTCTCTTTGAAAGCATCTTTTCATCCAGCCCTTCCATCTGGTCGAGCAATTCTTTCATAATTCCAGAAAATACAAACTTTACATACATATCCGAAAATTGCTTATGTGCACGATATTTTTCTTCCAGTCTCTGAAAATCCTGACGGAGATGTGGCAGATCTTTATATTGAATATCTTTCGTAATCTGTTCCATGATTTCAGAATCTTCTGCCGGATCAGCTTTCTTCTCTTCCTGCTTCTCCCCGTGGAAAAACAGATGCTGACGTGGCTGATAGAACTGCTCTTCTAACATTCCTTCCAGCACCTTAAATTCCTCTGCCAGATTTTTTCCATCTTCGATTTCCTCACTGACTGCAAAATAACATTCACTGTCAAACTGGTGCGCAAAAAAACGGTACATTTTCTCTACGATTCCATGATAATCTGCATATTTTTCCGTGAACAAAAAGATGGATTCGTTCGAATTCAGATTCACATAATGAAACTCTCTCTGCACCTCTTCCTTCAAGCTCATCAGGAAATGTTCCTCTTCCGTTTCGAAGAATCCATTTGAGGCACTGACAAGAACCATACGGGTAAATTGGGACAGATCATCTTCCATTCCATCTGTAAGTTTCTTAAACTGAACAAAATCTTCCTCTTTTCCCCCATACAGATATTTCAGTAAAAAGTATTTTTTCAGATAATCTTCTTTCTTTTCCTGCTGCTCTTTTTTCTCTATCTTAGAAGAAATATTTTCCATCACTCGTTGAAAAGTCTTATGGAATTCCTCCGGATCAACCGGCTTCAGAACATAGTCCACAACTCCATACCGCAATGCTTCTTTTGCATAAGAGAAATCATTATATCCGCTGAAGATCACGATTTCCATATCCGGATGATCTTCTCTCACTGCTTTCGTCAGCTCCAGTCCATTCATATAAGGCATCTTTACATCCGAAAATAAAATATCCACATGGTTTGATTCTAATACTCCCAGTGCATCCTTTCCATTCGTTGCTTCTAGGATCTGGAACTCTCCTTCCTCCCTCTTTAACAGAAAGCGGATTCCCCTTCGCTCCAGTTTTTCATCATCCACGATCAATATTGTAATCATTTCCCCACGCCTCCCTCACGTTCACTTTACATTTTCACTATTCCTTTTATAACGTCCGAAAACAGCAGGGAATGTTCACTCACTCTCTGCTGTCTTTTTTTAATTTTTATAATTCTATTTTAATTCATTTTTTAGACAATGTCCACACTAGCCTTTAACCGCTCCGGCTACAACACCTTCGATAATATATCTCTGGCAGAACAGGTAGAAGATGATAATCGGCACAATTGCAAGAACCAGAGTTCCCATCATTGCTCCCATATCTACAGAACCATATCCACCTTTCAGATACTGAACTGCCATCGGCACTGTCTTATATTTTCTCTGATCCAGTACAAGTGATGGAAGCAGGTAGTCGTTCCAAATCCACATTGCCTGAAGAATTGTAACTGTTACGCAAGTCGGCTTGGCAATCGGAAGTACAATTTTAAAGAATGTCTGGATTGGTGTACATCCATCAATCATTGCAGCCTCTTCAATCTCCAATGGAATGGATTTCATGAACCCGGTAAACATAAAGACGGAAAGTCCTGCACCAAATCCAAGGTAGATCACAACCAGTCCCCACGGATTTCCCATATGAAGCATATTTGCGATCTTGGATAATGTAAACATTTCCATCTGGAATGGCACGATCATTGCAAACAGGCAAAGCATGTAAAGGATCTTTGTAAATTTTGTCTTCACGCGGCAGATATACCATGCACACATGGAGCAACATAAGATAATCACTGCTACAGATAAGATTGTGATAAATAAACTCCATCCAAATGCCTGAATCAGCTGTGTCTGCTTAATACCACGGATATAGTTCTCTAATCCGACATACATCTTTCCGGTCGGTATCTCGAACGGTGCTTTACTGATATAGGCTTTTTTCTTAAAGGAGTTGATAAATACCAGTATGATCGGATACAGATACAGCAGGCTGAGTAATGTAAAAATAACGGTTAATAATGTACCATGTTTTACTTTTTTATTCATTACTGCTGCACCTCCTTTGATGTTGTCAGTTTATTCTGGATCAATGCAATCACTCCTACGATAATAAAGAAGATAACTGCTTTCGCCTGTCCTACACCTTCCCAGCCAGTTCTTCCATAGAATGTATTATAGATATTCAGGGCAAGCATTTCTGACATCTTGTCCGGTCCACCGTTTGTCAATGCAAGGTTCTGGTCGAAAAGTTTAAATCCGTTTGTAAGTGTCAGGAAAGTACAGATTGTAATGGATGGCATAACCATCGGAATTGTAACATATCTTAAAAGCTGTACTTTATTCGCTCCATCAATCTGTGCTGCCTCGATCAGCTCTCCAGGAATATTCTGGATTCCTGAGATGTAGATGATCATCATGTATCCAACCTGCTGCCAGAGCATCAGGATAACCAATCCCCAGAAACCATATTTTGAAGAATATGTAAGTGTTTTCTGGAAATGTGCCAGAATACCATTTAATAACAGCTGCCATACATACCCAAGTACAATACCACCGATCAGGTTCGGCATAAAAAATACAGTACGGAAAATATTGGTTCCCTTAATATTCTTTGTCAAAAGCATTGCTACCGCAAATGCAAAAATGTTGATCAATAATACTGTCACAATTGTAAATAATGCGGTAAACCAAAGAGAGTGAAGAAAATCTCCGTCTCCAAGGATCTTTGCATAGTTGCTAAGTCCAATAAATTTAGCGTCTGTCACCGTTGTGAACTTGCAGAGCGAAAGATATACGCCTAACACAAACGGTGCAAGGAAACCTATCGTGAATGCAATCAGCGTCGGCAATACAAATACCGGAAAATATCTCTTTATTGCTTTTTGCATGTTCTTCTCCTCCTGTCTTTCTTTTCTGTAAAAAGCCTTTCTGCGCCTTTGCTTTTCACAATTCTAATTACATAATTTCAGCCTGCCCCGGTATGCTCGTTGGCAGGCTGTTTGATCTTCTTCTCTATTTCACAGCCTTTTTATCTGCCTATCCTGTGAAAAGTCTTTTTTATTCGTTTGCTGCTGCGTATTCTTCAGCCCATCCATCAACAAATGCTGTCTGTACACTATCCCATGCGCCTGTACCCTGTGCATAGTTCAGAAGAGCTCCACCAAGATTGTTTTTCCAGTTCTCAGATGGCATTGTTGTAAAGTTCCAGCTTACTGGTGTCTTTCCTGCCTCTGTATACTCAGCATTTGCTTTTACAAGCGGGTTGTCCGGAAGGTAATCTGAGAATGTTTTGAACGGTGTTACAAATCCCATCTCGTTAGCCAGCATGTCACGACCTTCATCGCTCTCAACTACCCATTTCATAAAATCAAGTGTTGCCTGAATGTCTTCTTCTGAAGCGTTCTTATTTACACACCAGTAGTTCTCAGATCCTGTACAAAGTCCCTGATTTTCTTCTCCATCAACTCCGATGTAGATTGGAAGCATTCCCATATCTTCATCTGCTACTTCATTATCTTTGATATCATTGTAAGCCCATGTACCATTCTGATAGAATACTGCTTCGCCAAGTGCAAATTCACTTGCTGCGTCATCTCCTGTCTTAGAAGAAATCATAGATGGCTCACATGTAGAGTTGTTCAGATACAGATCCCAGATCTGTTTGTAGTTGTCAAGGTATGTTCCTTTGATTGCATCTGTGCTGTCAATTCCGTCTGCCTTATACTCATAGTAGATTGGAAGATTTGCAAGGTGTGTCTTGAATCTCCAGTCAGAGGAAGAATCCATTCCTGCTGAAGTAAAAGCTCCTTCTACTCCAAGATCATCTTTGTGTGCCTGAATCTCTTCTGCAACTGTCTTAAGTGCCTGGAAGTTATTCAGATCATCAATTGATTTGATACTTGCATCCGGCAATTCGAAGTATTTGTTCAGAAGAGCTTTGTTGTAGATCAGACCATAAGTCTCAATAACATAAGCGATTCCGTCTACTGCGTCGCCATCTTTTAATATATAATCGTCAGACTCGACATCTTTATAAACATCGCTGCCTGAAATGTCATAGCAATAATTTTTCCATGTAGCAAGTCCAACCGGTCCGTTTACCTGGAACAATGTTGGTGCCTCATCTTTTGCCATCTCTGATTTCAACTGTGACTCGTAAGTTCCTGATGCTGCTGTCTGTACATCAACCTGAACACCCGTCTCATCTGTATACTCTTTTGCAAGTTCTACCCACTGGTCAGCCTGCTCTGGTTTAAAGTTCAGATAATAAACTTTTCCGGATGACTTATCTCCTTTCGCTGTTTCATCTCCGCTTGATGTGGCTCCACATCCTGCAAGCATTCCTCCTGCCATTGAAGCTGCAAGTACAAGTGCAAGAATCTTTTTCTTCTTCATAATTGAATCCTCCTTTTATGATTACTTTTCTTTGTTTTTCTTGATGATGTTATTATAAGAAAAAGTTCCAAAATAAGATATAATAAAATTCCAAGAAACATAACACTATTTCAAGATTATTGTAATTTTTGAAGATTTTGTGTATGATACAAGAGTTCGCCAAGAACCAAAAATGAAGTTTGAAACAAATAAGTAGAGAACAGCCACGAAATAGAGGGCATAGCAAACAAACCACCGGATTAGCTGGTTTTGAAAATTGAATATATAAACGCAACACCTAATTAGGAGACCGGCGAAGGCTCATCTTTAATGAGATACCCTCGTTGCCTTAGAAGATTAAGTGCCTGTGAAGTTGTAAGAACTTTTTCTTTTTTCACAGGACGTGATTCAAGAAAACCATCGGATGTATAAGGTTTTAAATCTGTGAGTATGTGCCAGATAGCGGTCAGGATCATACGGCAGCGTGCAATAATGGCTTTCTTGTGGCCACGACGTGTTTTGATACGCTTATAGCGGGTGGTAAATTCAAAATGTTTCTTCGATTTGATTAAAGCATTTGCAATCTGTACCAGAACTGGTTTAAAATAAGAACCAGCACAGGAAATCCGAGTGGATTTGATTTTACGGTCGCTCTTATCATTTCGGGGACAACATCCAGCCCAGGAGACGAGGTGTTTTGCTGTGAGGAAGACAGACATATCACCACCAATCTCTGAAAGCACCTGAATTGCAGTCATTGGATTCTTATCGAATCCAGGAACCGTTCTTATTAAGTTTAAAGCAGCCTCGTATTTATCACTGAGACGAAGGATTTCCTGTTCTACTTCTGAAATGTGCTTTTGAAGTTCGTCTATGTGATCAAGGCACTGTCTGAGCTTTACATCCTGTTCTTTCGAGATATTACCATCAACGGCCGCCTGAATTTCTTCTATTGGAGTTTTACAGCGGCTGTCAACAAAGGGTGACACATCAAATTTTTCCCCAGGGTGCTGCAAAATCTGTTCCGTAATGGAACGGGAAGATTTCCCGAATACATCAGAAAAGACATCATCAAGCTTCAGATTGGAAACAGTAAGACAATTTTGGGCACGATTCTTCTCACCGGTAATCATACAGGTGAGTTTGAAACGGTATCTTACGAGATCCCTGAGTTCTCTGATGTCAGCAGGTGGAATAAAAGAAGGTTTCACCATGCCGCACATGTATAGATCACAGATCCATTTGGCATCTTTGCGGTCGGTCTTGTTTCCTTTCATGGGTTTGGTGTATTTCGGATGGGATAGAGTAACCCGGATTTTGTGTTGCTCTAAGATATTGAAAACAGGGATCCAATACTTGCCGGTAGATTCCATACAGACATCGTTACAGTTGTATTTAGCAAGCCAGACACACAGCTGATGCAAACCTTTAGAAAAGGAAGAAAAGCGAGCCTGCTTATACTCTGTACGATTATTGGAATCCGTGATACCGATACAGGCATAAATCCATGTTTTGTGGACATCAAGTCCACAGCAGTTAAATTTAAAAATTTTAAAAGACAAGTAACTACCTCCTGATAGCATAATGATAAAACGGACAGTGACTGGTCATCCGGCGAGATCGAGTCGACTTCGGAAGAGATAAGTTTCCGGGCTACAGTTATGCGCCACTCATTGATGCCTTAACGGATGACCGACAACATATAAATATGCGAGGTTGCCGCTATACAGCCCCGCCACTCACCTCCACGTGTTCTGTAGTGTGTCAGTCTTATGGAACCATCATATCAGAAGGGAACAAAAATAGAAAGTGAAGGTAACCAACACGTTTCATGGCGCATTGGTGGCTTTCGCAGAAAGACGGGAAATAAATATGGATAAATCCATGTTCATAATAATTCTTTCTCCATAGTCAGATAGTGCAGCTAACCTAAACCAAAACAAAAAACTTCATAAACAACGTCATGGCGAAGCCCCCTTCGCTCTTTTGCTATGTCATTTTTTATTTCCAGCCTATTATACACTATTTCTGACGATTTGAGAAATTTCCTATAAAGCAAAAAAGGCTCGGTGGGTGCAACACCGAGCTTTCGTTTTTCTATTAGAAACTATCTGACAAATCAGAGCTTTAGCAGGTTGCAAGAAATAGATCGGCTTTAGGTTCTGGAACCGAACGGTTAATATAAACAAGATTGAATTCACCAGTGATCTCCATGTCCTCCACTCTAAATGTTGCCAAGTCATTTCGGCAGTGGCTAATTGGTTCATATGCAAAAGTAATCAAATGATCCATTGCAACCAAGTCGCAAATAATAGAAAAATTACTGATGGACGAATGCCGACTGAAGCTGTCCAGTGAATAACCTCTTGCGGCCACGGCTTGTTCCTGAAGCATGTGTGTTCCGGAACCTTTCTCACGCACAAGCAGGCTTTCCTGAAGAACTTCCTCAAGAGAAACGGTTCTGCCTGCAAAAGAATGACGGCGGCTGCATATGCCCAAAAAGCTCTCTTTTTTATAGAGGCGGTGCGGATACTTTTCTTTATCGAACACGCCTTCAATTATTGCAAAGTCCACAGGCATCTGCGGTGGCTCTGCCATTGCCGCTATCGCCCCCACCATCGACGCGGACGACAACGACGTTGCCTACGCCATGTCCGCCACCTTCCTATTTGACATGGCGATGATCGTGCTGTTTCCCATCATGGGCCGGGCACTGGGTATGACGGATCAGGCCTTTGGCATCTGGGCAGGTACGGCGGTGAGCGGCACCAAGACTGCCAGCAAGTTCCTGATGGTCTGCGCACTGGCTACCATCGGATTGAATACCTCCTTCGCCAGCATGAAGAAGGCTGGCATCCGCCCCATGATTCACGGTTTCATCATTTCTGCGCTGGTTGTAATTGTGGCGCTGCTGGTGGAGATGGGCATGGGAATCGTGTAAGAAAGCTACAAGACAATTGAGCAAAGCCACAGTTCAAAACAAAACTGTGGCTTTTGTCTTTGGATTGAGGAATGGCGTTACGTATTTGCTCGAATTACGCAGCTGATGGATGATGCAATTCTGAATTTCCGTCTTGGGAAATACAGCCCCAATCGCCGCAGAGAATCCCGTCAGGTTATCCGTGCAGGCAATGAAAATGTCCTCCACGCCTCGTTTTTTAGCCCGTTGAGTACCGTTGCCCAGTACTTGGCACTTTCGTTTTCTCCTACCCACATCCCCAACACGTCTTTTTTAAGGGCACAACGCACATATCCTTGCTCACTCTTTTTTCATTTTCTTGTTACGGTCTTTCGGGGCAACAGCCCCATCAAATCGCTTGTAAAGCGATTGTGCTTTCGAAAAAAGCATGATACGATATTGCCATAAGCAGTGATGTTGCAACACATAGCTACAATCTACAATAGTGAAAGGAGACGATCTCACCAATGCGATGCTCCCTTGTTTCCAACAAAATAATCCAAGCCCGTGAACGTTTGGGACTCACACAGCAGCAGTTAGCGGAAAAGCTTTGTGTAACCAACAAAGCCGTTTCCAAGTGGGAATGTGGAGTTTCCCATAGTTAAAGATACCACACCAAATATGATGAACCCACGCTTATAC
>OHWC01001090.1_pt1 | contig 12592 bp, 8 predicted proteins | sample 1579541 | NCBI WGS metagenome assembly OHWC01 (sample SAMEA3882551, study PRJEB24775) | human gut metagenome | biome: human-associated habitat; feature: intestine environment; material: feces | place: Netherlands | collected 2009/2010
CTTGCACGCCGAAGGAGAACCTTGCTCCAGCGCTACGCTGGTAAATTATCATTTATAGAACAAGTTAATTTTGCATGAGTACTTATCCCTAATTACTTATCCCTAAAAAATAGCCCTTGCAATATCCGATTACTGCAAGGGCTAATTTATTTTTTATAAATCAATGCTATTACTTTTCCAGCAGTTCTTTCAGAAAAGAATCCAACTCTTCATCCAGACCTTTCAGCAATTCTTCGTTCACAAGCAACGTATCATCATCCATCAGCAGTAACTCTGCAATTGTCTCCTTTTCATCATCCACTAATACGAAAGAGTAAGGTTTCAGAATAGTCAGTTTTTCAAAGTCACCTCCGTTCTTCATGTTGTGGAGTAAGGTAGAAAGAATACGTTCTACATTTTCGTAGAAATCATCTCCGTCATAAGTCATCCATTCCTCGATAGAGACACAAGCCAGATATTCGTCTTCGTCATCAAAGATGGACAATTCGCCGGAATTCTGGTTGGCTTGCAGATGGATGTCGGTCACAATGGTTTGCTCACAGCCGCAAGTGTATTTGGCGACTGCCTGTTTAATGGCCTTTTCAAGGAGTGATAATGATGCTTGGCTCAGTTTCATAATAGATATTCTTTCTTAATGGACGTTCAAAGGTATAAAAAAAATAATTACCTCTGCATCATTTCTCTAAAAATCATTTTTAAATCTTTCCATTTGGGCGTTCAGTCGGGTCATTCCCTCCTTTCGCTCCTGCAATTCGTTCAGGTAGCGGGTTATTGCGAAGTAATTGGGGATATCCATGAGGTCTACGCCTTCCTGAGTTTTCTTCTCGTCTATTTTGTCTACATCGTATGCTACTTTCTGCGCTTTCAAGGCCCATTCTTCTGCTGTATGAATGCTGTCCTGCATTTCGTATCCTAAGGCAATGTTATAGGCGGCATACATTTTCTGCTTTCCTTTTTTCTTTTTCTCATAGGTTTGCTTCCAGAGTTCAATGGCCTTGTCCCAGTTATCTTCGCGGACAAAGACCGCGGCATCACGCATATTTACGGAACCGCCTGTAAAGAGATAGCGGGAAGCAGTTTTCCAATGTGGCAGCATATGGCTCACGGGGATAGTGCCGGCAAATTCGGAAGCCTCTCTCAGCATCTCTTTTTCACTGATGAGTCCTGCGCCTGCCTGTGCCATACTGGGAGCTGCATGATCCCAGAAGATGCTGTCGCTGGCATTGACTGTCACCATCGGACCGTTGCGTTGGGGCAGATACACCTTTACGGTAGGATATACTTTCAGGTCAAGCGTACCTGCATATACTCCCCATTCCGGTAAATATTCGATTTTACGGATGGAGCGCATCTGTACGTTCTCCAAGGCTATCAGGAAGTCCGCATCCAGACTTTGGGTGAGCTTTTCCACTTCCTCTTTGCTAAGGGTGCTTTCGCGCGGAATCATATCATGGGCACGCAAGGCAGAGTCGCAAATAATCACTTCATCGAAATAATTCTCGTTGGCAAGTGCCTCCGCCAGTGATTCCGTGGCGATTTTGCCATCCCCATTGAAATACTTTGTCTTGCGTGCTATTTCTGTCTCATCTTTTTTCTTCTCATCGTTTTCCTCCAGAATCAGCTTGTTATCCGGGATAGGAGGCATATTATTTACCACAGCTACGCGCCTGAGGGCGGACGGAAAGCTGACTTCCGCCGGCAACATATAGTCGATGGAGAGTTGCTCTATGCTTTGGCAACCGCTGAACAGCAGAACACAGCACACCAATAGTGAGTACGAATATTTAGTCATAAGCTTATTCTTTATCTAGGAATAACAAAAATACACTTTTGTATGGATATAGAAAAGCCTCCAACAGTTTTTAACCGTTGAAGGCTTTTATTAGTGATCACTTATTACATATTCTTCCCGTGGCAATTCTTGTACTTCTTGCCACTTCCGCAAGGACAAGGATCATTACGTCCTACCGTCTTTTCCGCACGAATCGGTTCACGCTTCACTTGTTCGCGTGTGTCCTGTTGGGCGGCGGCCTGTTGGTTCGGATCGTTCAGATCTTGTTTCTGTTCGCGGTATTTGCTCATATCCTGCTTCTGTTCGGGAGCGGCCTGCTGAATTTCCTGCGGTTCCTGTACCGGGATTTGTCCGCGCATCAGGATAGAAACAGTCTGGTTATTGATCTTATCCACCATTGTATCGAACAGGTTTACAGACTCCAGCTTATAAATCAATAACGGGTCTTTCTGTTCGTAGCTTGCGTTCTGTACAGAGTGCTTCAGTTCATCCAGTTCACGGAGGTTCTCTTTCCATGCTTCGTCGATAACGTGCAGCAGGATAGACTTTTCAAACGCTTTTACCACTTCCTTACATTCGCTGTCGTAAGCGGCTTTCAGGCTGCAAGAGATGTTGTACATGCGTTTACCGTCCGTGATGGGGATCAGGATATTCTCGTACATGTGTCCCTGGGTTTCGTATACCTGCTTGATTACCGGATAAGCAACCTGTGCCATGCGGTCCGTCTTGCGCTTGAACTGTTCCATTGCCACATTGAAGGCTGCTTCAGCAAGCTTTTCCTTCTTTTCGTTACGGAACTGTTCTTCGTTGAAAGGCACTTCCATGGCAAGAGTCTGCAAGAAGTCCATTTTGCAGTTTTCGTAATCGGGAGCTTCAACGGCTGCGGCAACACGGTCCCAGATCATATTTACGATATCCATTCCGATACGTTCACCCATCAGGGCGTGGCGACGCTTGGTATAGACCACCGTACGTTGCTTATTCATCACGTCATCGTATTCCAGCAAACGCTTACGGATACCGAAGTTGTTTTCTTCCACCTTCTTCTGTGCACGCTCAATGGAGTTGGAGATCATCTTGTGCTCAATCATTTCACCTTCCTTGAAGCCGAGACGGTCCATTACACCGGCGATGCGGTCGGAAGAGAACAGACGCATCAGGTCGTCTTCCAGTGACACGAAGAATACGGAAGAACCCGGGTCACCCTGACGTCCGGCACGTCCGCGCAACTGGCGGTCTACACGACGGGATTCATGGCGTTCGGTACCGATGATGGCCAAACCGCCCGCAGCTTTTACTTCCGGGCTCAGCTTGATGTCCGTACCACGACCGGCCATGTTGGTAGCGATGGTCACTGTTCCTTTCAAACCGGCTTTGGCTACGATGTCTGCTTCCTTCTGGTGCAACTTGGCATTCAATACGCTGTGCTCGATCTTGCGCATGGTCAACATCTTGCTCAGCATTTCGGAGATTTCTACGGATGTGGTACCCACCAGGACAGGGCGTCCGGCTTGTACCAGCTGTTCGATTTCTTCGATGACAGCTTTATATTTCTCGCGTTTCGTCTTGTAAACGCGGTCGTTCATGTCTTTACGGGCGATGGGGCGGTTGGTGGGGATCACCACTACATCCAGTTTGTAGATGTCCCAAAGTTCGCCTGCTTCCGTTTCGGCAGTACCGGTCATACCCGAGAGTTTGTGGTACATACGGAAGTAATTCTGCAACGTAATGGTGGCGAATGTCTGTGTGGCGGCTTCCACTTTTACGTTTTCCTTGGCTTCGATGGCCTGGTGCAGACCGTCGGAGTAGCGGCGGCCTTCCATGATACGGCCTGTCTGCTCGTCCACAATCTTCACTTGACCGTCGATCACAACGTATTCGTCATCTTTCTCGAACATGGTGTAAGCCTTCAGCAACTGGTTGATGGTGTGTACACGTTCGGACTTGATGGCATAGTTGGTCATCAGTTCATCTTTCTTGGCCAGGCGTTGCTCGTCCGTCAGACTGGTTTCGTTTTCCAGTTCGGAAAGCTGTGCGGCGATGTCGGGCAATACGAAGAGGGTAGGATCTTCCGAGTTACCGGTGATCAGGTCCACACCTTTATCTGTCAGGTCTACACTGTTCAGCTTTTCTTCGATGACGAAGTACAACGGGTCGGTAGCTTCGTGCATACGCTTGTTGTTCTGCTCCATGTAGATCTCTTCGGTCTTCAGCATACCTGCTTTGATACCTTGCTCACTCAGATATTTAATCAATGCCTTGTTCTTGGGCAGTGCCTTGTGGCTGCGGAACAAAGCAAGGAAACCTTCTTCCTGATCTTTCTTGTCGCTGGAAGCAATCAGGCGCTTGGCATCGGCAAGATACTGGGTAGCCAGTTTCTTCTGTGCTTCCACCAGACGTTCTACGAGCGGACGCAATTGCTCGAACAACTGGTCCTCACCTTTGGGGACGGGACCGGAAATAATCAACGGAGTACGGGCATCGTCAATCAATACGGAGTCCACCTCATCGACGATGGCATAGTTGTGCTGGCGTTGTACGAGGTCTTTGGGGCTGATGGCCATATTATCACGCAAGTAGTCGAAACCGAATTCGTTGTTCGTACCGAAGGTGATGTCTGCCAGATAAGCCTGACGGCGTGCGTCGGAGTTGGGCTGATGTCTGTCGATGCAGTCCACACTTAAACCGTGGAACATATAGAGCGGGCCCATCCATTCGGAGTCACGTTTGGCCAGATAGTCGTTTACGGTTACCACATGTACACCGTTTCCGGTCAGTGCGTTGAGGAATACGGGGAGGGTAGCCACCAATGTCTTACCTTCACCCGTTGCCATTTCGGCGATCTTACCTTTATGCAATACGACGCCACCGAACAACTGTACATCGTAGTGTACCATGTTCCAGACAATTTCCGTACCGCCGGCTTGCCAGTGGTTTTGCCAGATGGCTTTGTCGCCTTCAATGCGTACGAAGTCTTTCGTGGCAGCCAGGTGACGGTCGAATTCGGTAGCCGTCACTACGATTTCTTCATTTTCGGATAAGCGTTTGGCAGTTTCTTTCACAATAGAGAAAGCTACCGGCAGTACTTCTTCAAGAGCTTTTTCGTAAGTTTCCAGTATATCCTTTTCTATCTTATCTATCTGTGCGAAAACTTCTTCACGGTTTTCCAGTTCGATTTCTTCGATACCAGCTTTGAGTTCTTCCACCTTGGCGCGTTGATCGGCGGCAGAATTGCGGATATATTCTTTCAGTTCTTCTGTCTTGGCGCGTAGGGCGTCATTGTCGAGTTTGGCTACTTCCGGGTAAGCGGCTTTGATTTTCTCCACCCACGGTTGTATTTCTTTCATGTCGCGTGTGGATTTGTTGCCGAAAATCGAGCTTAAAAATTCATTAAATCCCATTATATATTTGTTTTTATTATTATTGCTGAGTTAGTTGAGCGTGCAAAGTTACTGATTTCTATACAGATTATCCAGATTTGCACAGATTATTTTAGAATCAAAAGTCAAGGGGAGATGCTGTACTTGCATTAGGGGCGCGGATGCGCATTACACTTGCCAAGGTAGGGGCAATGCGGTCAATACTGATGGGTATACGGATGGTTTCAGCCTTCATTCCACCTCCCAATAAAATGAGGGGAGCAGGAATATCGGCCGTACGTACTACACGGTTATCAGTACTATTTTCCTGCATGATAGTCCAGCCCGGGAGTATTTCCATGAGCAAATCGCCAGAGCGCTTGCGATGAAAACTATTGCGTATACGTTCTATTTGCGGTGACCAGGGGCCCAAAAGCAGGCGATGAGCTGAATATACTTCGCTCACGCCACTGAACTGAACCAGAAATTCGGCAGATTTTTCTTGAATTTCAGTCAGGCTCAGCTGCTTGTTCTCAATAAGTTTATGGTTGAGATAGATTTGTTGGTCATAATAAGCTTCCACATATTGTCCCTCGCCATAGGATGCCATGAGGTACATGTTTAGCAGGGCGGCACAGCGGTTCAGGTAGAATTCACCACCCGGTATACGGTATACGCCCGGGTCGGCAGCTTCCGGGTCGGCATAGCCGGTGGAGGTGATGCAGAAAAGTACGTTGTGGAGCCCAACTTTACGTTCTATGAGCTCTAATAAGGAAGCTATACTACGGTCCAGTCGTACGTAGGTGTCTTGCATTTCCATGGCACATTCCTGCGTACTTCGGTGGTTATAATTTCCTGCGTAGTAAGTCAGCGATAATAGGTCGGGCACGTCATCTTGTCCGATAGTGCTCTTATTCAGCAGCTCTTCGGTCAGCAGGTTGACTTCCTCATTGATGAAAGGGCTGGTTATCAAGCGGCGGAACTTGTTTGTCCGTTCACCATCCAGCTTGTATTTGAATGGCTCGTTGCGCCATTCGGGCAGAAATGTATAGTTGGTAAAAGGAAGTGCAGGTGTCCATACCATATCCTTGATACGGTAGTCAGGAGATTTCCGGTCGTTGTATTGGCTCAGCCACCACGGAAATTCATTATAATAAGTCGTACTGCACCATTTCCCGGTATTGTTATTAAGCCAGAAAGCACCGTTCCCCGCGTGTCCGGCACCCAATATGGCGGCATCACGGAAAGGTGCGATGGCATAGACCAGACCTTTGTTGCGGGTAGCTATTTTCAGCTCGTCGGCAATAGTAGAGGTCAGTAATTGGGAGGGGGAAGTGCTTTCGTCGGTATAGTTGCCCATGAAGTTGGGGTCTTCTACACAGTTTATGGGGCGTAGTGTACCTGCATCCAGCCACTGCTCTGCAATGATACCGTTCATGGACGGTGTTGTTCCGGTATAGATGGCGGCAATGGCCGAGGCTCGGTCCGTTCCGCAAAAAGGGAATTCTGCTTGACGGAATACTTTACCTTCACGCAGTAAGCGCTTAAATCCCTTTTCTCCGTATAAGGATGAAAATGCTTCCATATAGTCTGTACGCAATTGGTCAATGGTCAATGTTACCACCAGCTTTGGGGAGGCAGGCAGCGGTTGGGCTTGCAGACCACTGAATGTAAGTGCGAGTATGGAAGTTATCAGTCCTTTTTTCATTACCTTCGTTTGTATGTTAGAATGAGGTTGCTTGCAGAACGTATTAGCAAACACAGTGCCAAAGGTAATACTGCTGGCGGAATTCTCTGCGGAATTATTGTCCAAAGCCCTATAAAAAGTGTTAAAACTACAAAATCAACCAGCATATAGCGGCTTATTTCCCTTTTTCGTACCCTGGATAGCATGAATGGAAGGCAGAAAAGGTGAAATGGATGGAATACAAATAATATATAATTGGGACTTACTGCCGGATGCTGTGAGAATAGTGCTAAAAATGCCAGTATACATCCAGCCATTCCGGCAACCAAGAAGAGTATGAGGTCTATGCCCCAAAGAGTTTTCCCTCTTCGTATGCCGTAAATGCTGATGCCTGCTACAAGTATCAGTAATAGCGAAGCCGACTGCATCGGTGTGATGCCTCTGCTGACGAAGTCGGCTGGTGTTTTACCCGTTACTACGATTTTTTCTTCTTTGGCAACCAGTGGCCGTGCTTGTCCTTCTTTGTCCACAATCTGCGCTTTATTGAAATACTCCTGCATGTAGAAGGGGACGAACATTGCCAGCCGCCGGTTGATGGGTTCGTCTGCTTTGCTGCCCATGCATAGGTCCATGCCGAAACGTGACCACAAATGGCCTTCACTGTATTTATGTAGCAAATCCCTGAAAGAGATTCCCGTACTGTTAGCAGTCATATTGTCAGCGTATTGCAGAGTGCCGTTGATGGCACGCTCTATCTGGTCCCGCGGGCGGGTGGCACAATTGTCGTAGAAAAAATTGTAGCGGTATACTCGGTTTTCAGGGCGGTAGTTCTCTGTCAATAGTGCTATCAGGCGTTCTTTTTCCTCTTCTGTTAGATTTAACGTTTGTTGCCAGACATCGCGTCCCAGATAGTTGTATTCGGCGGCGAAATGCTCATAATCGGTTACTCCAAGTTGATAATCCGTTTCTCCCAAGGCAAAACGGAAGATGAAGTTAGGAGCGTTGAAGTTGAACATGCCGTAATTGAAGACGGCGTCAATGCCACGTGTATAGTTCTCGTACCGTATGGCAGTGTGTCCGAATAGGGAATAAATCTCTCCTCCTGCAGCGCAAGTCAGTAGGCTGACGCGTACGGAGTCTGTTGCAGCAGTCTTTTGCTGTTGTGTCACCTGGGCATTTGCTGAAGGCAAACAGAAGAAAAAGATTACTATATATATATGTATAAGTAGGCTTCGTTTCATGCTGCAAACTTACGGAAAAAACTAATATTATCCCAATTTGTGATTAGGAACTAAAGCGGTTATTCGCGTTATTCCGGTCATCTGTGTCCGAAGAATCTTTTTTAATTATGAACTTGATACAATTCTTAATTCGCATTATTGGTTGTTTTGAATCAACTGTCGAGTACGAGTGGTAGGTATTTTCTATTTACAAACGATACGGGTGCAAGAAATAGTGGTATATTGAACCTGATTCAGTCGTATACTGAATGCCATTCAATCGTATACTGAATAGGGCTCAGTCGTATACTGAATGTAGCGCATTTAGTTGTATTGATAATCAGGTGGTTGTGGTATGATGTTGCGGCTTTAATAAATCTCAACAGAATGTAAAAGTGGCATTGTGGTTGTTTGGTGTGGATGTGAATAAGAATTCTTGTGCAGTTGTTCTTCTAATAAAGAGATGGTTTCTGCTGAATTTCAATATTAATGTTATATCTTTGCGCCGCTAAATTTATGCAATACGGTGAATCTCATTATTGATATAGGAAATACAATCGCCAAGATGGCGGTGTTTGATGGTGGACGTATCGTGGAGGTGGTGTATGACTCCAATCTGACGTTGGAACGGTTGCCTGAAGTATGCCGTACATATACGATTGAAAAAGCGATAGTGGCTACTGTCATTGATTTGAGTAGAGAGGTGTTGTCGCAACTGGAAGATATGGCTGTCCCCATTCTGTGGCTCAATGAAAAGACTTCTCTTCCGGTAGAAAACCTCTATGAAACTCCCCGGACGCTGGGGTATGATCGTATGGCGGCAGTGGTAGGAGCCAATGAGCAATTTCCTGGCAGGGATATACTGGTGATTGATGCCGGTACCTGTATCACTTATGAGTTTGTTGATGCTGCTGCCCGCTATCATGGCGGGAATATCTCTCCCGGCCTGCAGATGCGTTTCAAGGCGCTTCATCAGTTTACCGGACGGCTTCCAATGGTGGCTCTTGAGGGGCGGATGGTGCCCATGGGGAAGGATACCGATACAGCTATCCGTGCCGGAGTACTGAAGGGTATTGAATATGAAATTTCAGGTTACGTTACGGCTATGAAGCATAAATATCCTGAACTTTTGGTTTTTTTAACGGGCGGGGATGATTTTTCTTTTGATACAAACTTAAAAAGTATCATCTTTGCAGACAGATTTTTAGTGTTGAAAGGATTAAATAGAATTTTAAACTATAATAATGACAGGCTATAGACAAACACTGTTAGTGCTCTTGCTCACGATATTATCAGGAGCGGCAGTCGCTCAAAATAATACAAATTCTCCCTATACACGATATGGATATGGACAGTTATCTGAACAAGGCTCAAGTAACAGCAGGGCGATGGGTGGTATTGCCTATGGTTTACGAGACAAGTATCAGACAAACTTCGCTAATCCAGCATCCTATACGGCGGTAGATTCGCTGACTTTTATCTTTGATGGAGCAGTCTCTTTACAGAATACAAACCTCAGTAACGGTACTCTGAAACGAAATGCCAAGAATTCCAGTTTTGATTACATCACGATGCAGTTTCGTGCAAGTAAATGGGCTGCCATAAGCTTGGGATTGTTGCCTTATTCGAATGTGGGATACAGCATGGGAGAGTACCGGGAAGATACGGAATTCCCAGACAAATCTACGACGGTAAGCTATTCGGGAGAAGGAGGTCTGCATCAGCTTTATTTAGGTGCGGGCTTTAAAATAATTAAAAATCTTTCTGTCGGTGCGAATTTTTCGTATCTTTGGGGAGATATAACAAGAACCGCTGCGGAAACCTTTCCGTCCAGTTCAAGTGTATTTCCTATTACAATACAGTCTAATGTGGCTGTAAAGAGTTATAAGTTGGATTTTGGAGCGCAGTACACCCATCAGTTTGGGAAAAAGCATGTTGCAACGTTGGGAGTCGTCTTTTCTCCGGGGCATGATTTGAGTAACGATGCGTACGAAGTTACGCAGACTGGTGATAGCAATACGGGAGCTACTTCGGCAACGAGGGATACTATTGTTACTTGCGGCATTCCGACAACATTTGGCGCAGGTGTGACGTACGTGTACGACAATCGTCTGACGGTAGGAGCGGATGTGATGTTCCAGAATTGGAGCAAAGTGAGCTATATGAACAATGACGAGGCGTTTTGCGACCGTGGAAGAATATCCGTTGGTGCAGAGTATCTGCCGAATCCTATGGGAAGAAGTTATTTGTCTCATGTGAAGTATCGTTTGGGAGCTTATTATTCCAAACCTTATTATAAGATAGACGGTGTACGTGCCGCTGATGAATATGGTGTTACTGCCGGTTTTGGATTACCCATACCGAGAACCCGTTCTGTATTGAGCCTTTCTGCGCAATACGTGCGAACCAAAGGAACCCAAGCAGCGTTCTTGAACGAAAATACATTGCGCATTTGTATCGGAGTAACCTTTAACGAACGTTGGTTCTTCAAGCGTAAAGTGGATTAATGGAAATTGAATAGACAAAAATATAACAACTAAAATTTAAATACAATGAAAATTAAGACGCTTGTGGCTGTCTTGCTCCTTTCGGGTGGAGTGACCAGCACTTTCGCACAGACTGAAAATTGTAATTCGAACAGTAGTATCTCTCATGAAGCAGTGAGAGCTGGTAACTTTAAGGATGCATACGCTCCTTGTATGGCTGTATTGAAGGATTGTCCTACACTGCGGTATTACACATTTACAGATGCTCAGAAGATTTTAGTGGGTTTCTTGAGTCAGATTAAGGATAGAAATTCTGCTGATTACAAGAAGTATTTTGATGAACTGATGGAGGTTTTTGATTTGAGAATTAAATATACTCCGGATTTTATGCATCTGAAAGGTACTCCTTCTGTGGGCGACGTTTTGGGTAATAAAGCTATTAACTACATTGCTTATGCTCCTAATATAGATGTAAATCAAGCTTATACTTGGTTGAAAGAATCTCTGGAAACTGAAAAGGGTGGCTCTAAAGGTCCTATCCTCCACTATTTTCTGGATATGTCTTTGAACAAATTGAAAGCTGATCCTAATCATAAGGAACAATTTATTCAGGATTATCTGACTGATTCCGAATACGCCGATGCTGCTATCGCCGCAGAAGATGACGCGAAAAAGAAAGCTGCTTTGCAACAAGTGAAAGATAACCTCGTAGCAATGTTCATCAATAGTGGTACCGCTGATTGTGAATCTTTGCAGGGTATTTATGGTCCTAAAATTGAAGCGAACCAATCAGACTCTACTTACCTGAAGAAAGCTATCTCTATCTTGAAGATGATGAAGTGTACGGAAAGCGAAGCATACTTCCAGGCTTCTTATTATATGTATAAGATTGACCCGACTGCTGATGCAGCTACCGGATGCGGATATATGGCATATAAGAAGGGTGATTATGATACAGCAATCAAATACTTTGATGAAGCGCTGACTTTGGAGAGTGATAATGAAAAGAAAGCTCAGATTGCTTATGCTGTTGCTGCCACATTATTCAATGTGAAGAAACTTTCACAGGCCAGAGGTTATCTGCAAAAAGCTATCAGTTTCAAAGAAAACTATGGTGATGCTTATATCTTGCTTGCACAACTTTATGCTTCCAGCCCGAACTGGAATGATGAGGCGGCTTTGAATAAGTGTACATATTTTGTTGTTATTGATAAACTGCAACGCGCTAAAGCTGTGGATCCCACTGTAGCGGATAAAGCAAACGAATTGATTTCAACGTATGCACGTTATACACCGAAAGCTGAAGACCTCTTTATGTTGGGTATCAAAGCCGGTGACCGCGTTACGGTAGGCGGTTGGATCGGTGAAAGCACAACGGTTCGATAAGAAATATAAATATGTTACCACAACGAAGTAACGTTCTATTTTGTAGAAGTTTGAGCATAACCATTGCCTTTGGGGCAGTGGTTATGCTTCTTTTATTTTCCGCCTGTTCCGGACGGCATAAGGATATGGGAGCTGCCATAACCGAGCGTGATTCATTGCCTGTGATGGATACGAAAGGAGTGATGACTTTAATCTCTGATTCCGGCGTCACCCGCTATCGAATCAATACGGAGGAGTGGCTGGTCTTTGACCGGAAGAATCCGCCTTACTGGGCTTTTGAAAAAGGAGTCTATCTGGAAAAGTTTGATTCTGTATTCAATGTAGATGCAAGTATAAAGTCGGATACGGCATATTATTATGAAAAGCAAAAGTTGTGGAAGCTGATGAGTAATGTGCATATTCAAAATCTTAAAGGTGAGAAGTTTGATACAGACCTGTTGTATTGGGATCAGAATAAACATACGATCTATTCTGACCGGTTTATCCGTATTGAACAACCGGACAGGATCATTACTGGTCGTGGTTTCGACTCTAACGAACAAATGACCGTTTATACAATAAGAAAACCGGAGGGCATCTTTTATGTAGATGATGATGCCACAGCTCCTGCAGACAGCGTGCAAACAGACAGTATGCCGAAAGATAGTATCAAACCGTAAATT
>OHWC01001095.1_pt1 | contig 12538 bp, 10 predicted proteins | sample 1579541 | NCBI WGS metagenome assembly OHWC01 (sample SAMEA3882551, study PRJEB24775) | human gut metagenome | biome: human-associated habitat; feature: intestine environment; material: feces | place: Netherlands | collected 2009/2010
CTTCTTCAATTGTCATATTTGTTGAATCAATATAAGTTGCATCTTCTGCTTTTTTTAATGCTCCTATTTCTTTTTCCATATCATTTTTATCTCTCATTTTTATGTTTTGCAAAATTTCATCATATTCCATTTCTATTTTTGCTTCTTGATTTTGTAAATATCTTCTTTTAGCTCTTTCTTCTGCTGTTGCATCTAAATATATTTTTACATTTGCATTTGGAAATACATATGTTCCTATATCTCTTCCCTCCATAATTACGTCTTTTCCCTCTGCTAAGCGTCTTTGTAAATCTACCATTTTGAATCTTACTTCTTTTATACTAGATACTTGTGATACTATTTTTGATACTTCTTTACTTCTAATTTTTGTTGTGACATTTTCTCCATTTAAATAGACCTTTTGTACATCTTTTTCAGTTTTAAATTCTATGTTAATTTTATCCAATAAATTTATTATATCTTCTTTATTTTCTATCGAAATATTTTTATTTAATGTTTCTAATGCTACACATCTATATGTTGCTCCTGTGTCTATGTTTATTAACCCTAATTCATCTCCTACTAATTTTGTTACTGTTCCTTTTCCACTTCCAGCTGGTCCATCTATTGCTACTACAAATGACATTTTTATCCCTTACCTTTCTTTAAAAATATTTAATTTTTTATTTGCTCTTTGTAATTAATTTATTAGCATTTTCTATTTTTCTTCTTTTTCTGGAACATAAATATTTTTAACTACTATTTCCATATCTACAATATTCATTGAAGTTAAATTTTCAATTTCCTTTTGTGCCTTTTCTCTAAACCCACTTATTTCTTTCATAACATTTACACCATAAGTAACTGTTACTTCCATATACAAACTTGCGCCATCACCATAGTTGGAAACTCTTACTTTTTGTATTTTATATATTCCTTTTGTTTTGCTTGCTAAATATTCCAAAATTTGTCTAAATACAGTATCTGAAATTGTAAAATTCCCCATATAACTAAATGTTGGTCTTATTATTGACTTTTCTGATATGTATGGTTTTTCACCTTTTCCTTTACTTTTAAAAATTTGTAAAGGATCTAATAAATATCCTGAAAAATCTTTTTTTATTTCAAAAGTCGGTACAGGAATTACATGTTTGCCTTCTGTTACACGTATACGTCTTGCAGTTTCCATTTCCTGTTTAGTTGCAACATCTTGTATATATACTGTTTCTTTTATTTGTGGTAATCCTAAATTTGCCGCTATTTTTTGTACCATTCCGTCTGATGTTCCTAATATTAATATTTTGTCTGGTTTATATTTTTTTAAAGCCTTTGTTATTTCTTGTTTTTCCTCATCTGTATAAAATAATGCATGTTTTACTGTTTCTATTTTAGTTGGTGCCTTTTTTGCTGATTCACCTGCTATTACTTCATTTTCTTTTATTAGTAATCCATCGTCTATAATAAAGCTTATTCCTCTTTCACTTGCTATCATTTGTGCTCTATAACTTTTCCCTGTTCCAGATGGACCTACAAAAGCATATACTTTAATATTATTCATATTTGCTCCTTTTACTTTTCTTCTTATTATTAATATTTATACTTAAGTCCAATATATTATACCTCATTATTTTTTTGTTTTCAATTCTATTTAAGTAAAAAGCAAGGAGTACATTAAAAAATGCACTCCTTTAGCTTTAGGCTTTTGCCTTTTCTCTTTTATATGATTCCCGAATCCGAGTATCTTTAGTCGCAATGAAAATCTTTATACGAATTTTGTCATATACTAGTACAATATAATCTTTTTTAGATTCTTGTATTAGTTTTCTACGCTCTTTTTTTGCTACTGCTATTGCTTCGTCTAGTGTATACTTTTTAGCGTCAACATATATTTCGTAAACTTCCTTTCTTTTTATAATGTACCGTACATTAGTTAGTTCAACTTTTGCCATAAACATTTTCCTTTCTACTTTTTTGTTATATTATTATAACATAATATTTTTTAAATTACTACAATTATTTTTCATAGCCTGGCTTTCCTAACAATGTAAACATATTCTTTTTATATGCTTCTACTCCTGGTTGATTAAATGGATTCACTCCTAATATTTTTCCAGACATAGCACAAGCTAATTCGAAGAAATATATTAATTGTCCTATATTTTCTTCATTTAATTTTTCCATTGTTATTAAAATGTTTGGAACATCTCCATCTACATGTGCTGCAATTGTAGCTTCCATTGCTTTTTTATTTACATAATCTAAAGTTTTTCCAACAAGATAATTTAGTCCATCTAAATTATCTTCATCTGTCTCTATTTTTATGTCTGTTTTTGATTTTTCTACATTTAATACTGTTTCAAATAAATTACGTCTACCTTCTTGTATATATTGTCCCATAGAATGTAAGTCTGTTGTAAATTCTACACCAGCAGGGAAAATTCCTTTTAATTCTTTTCCTTCACTTTCACCATATAATTGTTTCCACCATTCTATAAAGTAATGTAATTTTGGCTCATAGTCTACTAATAATTCTATATCCTTTTTATTTTCATATAAAATATTTCTTGCAACAGCATATTTATAGCAATCGTTATATTTTAAATTTTCTTCTGCATATTTATTTTGAGCTGATAATGCTCCTTGCATTAGTTTATTTATATCTATTCCTGCTACTGCTATTGGAAGTAACCCAACTGCTGTTAAAACAGAATATCTACCACCTACATTGTCTGGAATAACAAACTCTTCATATCCTTCTTTATCTGCAAGTTGTTTTAATGCACCTTTTTTCTTATCTGTTGTAACATAAATTCTGCTTCTTGCTTCATCTATTCCATATTTATTTTCTAAAAATTCTCTAAATATTCTAAATGCAATTGCAGGCTCTGTAGTAGTTCCTGACTTAGATATAACATTTATAGATAAATCTTTATCTCCTATAAATTCTATAATATCATTTATGTAATCTGGATTTAAATTATTTCCTACAAATATTACTTTTGGATATTTTAGTTCTTCTTCTGGAATTGCATTTGCAAAATTGCTATTCATGGCTTCTATTACTGCTCTTGCACCTAAATATGAACCTCCAATTCCTATTACAAGAAAAATATCTGAATCTCTTTGTACTTTTTTAGCTACTTTTTCTATTCTTTTAAATTCTTTTTTATCATAATCTGTTGGAAGTTTAAGCCAACCTAAAAACTCTTTTTCATTATCTGCTTTTTTATATAACTCCTTATGTATATCTGCTACTTTTTTTGAATATTTTAATATCTCTTCTTCTTCAATTTTTGTGTTTTTTAAGTCTATTTTTAAATCTTTCATATAGCAATACCTCTTTTCTTTTTTATATGGTTTTATTTTATATCATTATATTATTTTATGCAAGATTATTGTTTTCGTTTTTCACAATAAAAAAGCATACCAGTAGAAATTTTCTACTATATAAAAAAGCTCCTTTAAGATATAATAATCCATATTATATCTTAAAAGGAGTTTTTATTTTATCTTACTACCCATTTTATTAAATCTAAATTTGCTGTATCTAACATCATATTTGTTTGTGGCATAACTCTAAACGTATAACCATAATTTCCACCTGTTTTTAATTCTATTTTTGCTGAGTATTTATATGTTCTTGTTTCATCGTTTCCTTCTATTAAATTCATTGGAACTGTTTGTATTTGCTCCATTATTCCGTTTTCTAATATTTTACCATAATATACTTCTGCTCTAATAGAATTACAATCTATATTTTCAGGTAAGTTTACAATACAATGTACTTCTATTTGGTTTCCTGCATCTATTGTTATATTATCTAAATTATTACTTTGCGTAATTGTTATATCTTTCCAACTTGCATACATATTTTTCTTCCAGTTTGTAAAATTAATTACTTCATCTAGATTTTGATAATAATTTTTAGATAAATTTGCAAGTTGCATATAGTAATCGTTTGTATAATCTATTACCATTCTTGAAGTTGAATATCTTCCACCTGTTGAAATTATTGAATTTTTGAACATTTCCATCCAAGCTTCTGAAACTCCATTTTCTTGTTTCCCTTCATAATATAATGGAATAATTTTATTTTCTAATGTATTATATAAGCTTTCGCTATCTGCTATATCTTGTTCTTCATAAGATTGGTATTCTGTATTATCTCCAATTGTCCAACCATTCTTTTGGTTATAACCTTCTGCCCACCAACCATCTAATACACTAAAATTAATAACACCGTTTACAGAAGCTTTTTGTCCACTTGTTCCAGAAGCTTCCATAGGTCTTCTTGGGTTGTTAAGCCACACATCTACACCACTTATTAAATACCTAGACATTGCTATATTATAATTTTCTAATAAGAATATTTTTCCTTTGAATTGAGGTTTCATCGAAATTTCGTGAATATATCTTATTAAATCTTGTCCTTCTTTATCTGCTGGATGTGCTTTACCAGCAAAAATTAATTGAACTGGTCTTTCTGGATCATTTAGTAATTGTGTTAATCTTTCTAAGTCTCTGAATATTAAAGTAGCTCTTTTATATGTTGCAAATCTTCTTGCAAATCCAATTGTTAACGCATTTGGATTTAATTTAGAAACTATTTCATTTATTTCTTCATAATTACAACCACTAGATTTTAATCTTGTTGTTATATTATTTTTTACTAATGCAAATAATTTTTTCTTTCTATTTGTATGTGTATCCCATAATTCTTGGTTTGGAATATTTTTTATTTCTTCCCATGTTTCGTCATCTTGAATATTATCTTGCCAATATGGTTTCAAATGTTTATTAAATACTTCTTTCATTGATGGTGCTAGCCATGTACAAGTATGAATTCCATTTGTTACATAATCTATAGGAGATTCATCTGGTGCAATATTTTGCCATACATCTGCAAATAATCTTCTAGAAACAGCTCCATGTAATTTACTTACACCATTCTTTTTGCCAGCGATTCTTAAAGCTAACATTCCCATGTTAAATCCTTGTTCTAAACCTTGGCTACTTTTCATTCCTAACCTTAAAAAGTCTTCACGAGAAATACCTAGTTTTGGCCAGAAATTGGAAAAATATTTATCCATTAACTCCATTGGGAATATATCATTTCCTGCTGGAACAGGTGTATGTGTTGTAAATACTGTTTTTGCAGAACACATAGATTTTGCAACTTCGAATGATACTTGTTTTTCTTCCATTATATCTTTTATTACTTCTAATGTTAAAAATGCTGAATGCCCTTCGTTCATATGGCATACTGCAGGTTTTAAGCCTAAACGTTTTAATAATTTTATACCAGCTATACCTAAAACAATTTCTTGTCTTATTCTCATTTCTTGGTCTCCACCATATAACCTTAAAGTAACAACTCTATCTTCTGCAATATTTTTATCTATATCTGAATCCATTAAATATAGAGAAATTCTACCAACAACAATTTTCCATATTTTTAAATATAATTTTCTGTCTGGAAAATCTACATCTATTATTAAGTCTTCACCATTTTCATCTTTTACAGGCAAAATAGGTAAATTGTCTAAATCTATATTTGTGTATTCTGTTTTTTGAGTACCATATCCATCTATTTTTTGATTAAAGTACCCATTTTTATATAATAAACCTACAGCAACAAAAGGTAAACCTAAGTCACTTGCAGATTTTAAATGATCTCCTGAAAGTATTCCTAACCCTCCTGAATATATTGGTATTATTTCATCTATACCATATTCAGCTGAAAAATACGCAATTAGGTCATTTGTATTATTTGGATAATTTTTAGAAAACCATGTTTCTGTTGTATTCATGTATGAATTAAAATGTTGTACAACTTCATCATATTTAGCTAAAAACTCTTCATTTTTAGCAACATTTTCTAGTCTTTCTTGAGAAACTAATTTTAAAAATTTAACAGGATTTTTTCCAACATTTTCCCATAAATCCAAATCAATTTCTTTAAATAATCTTAAAAATTCTGAGTTCCATGACCACCATAAATTATTTGCAATATCTAATAATTCTCCTATTCTTTTTGGTAATTGTGGATTTACCGTAATTTTATTAAATATATACATTAATATTTCCTCCTTAGTTATTTTCATGTTTTGTCTGTCGTAATTAACTTATTATATTATCTATTATAGTTTTATTTTTGTCAAATCCTTTTTTAGATTTCTTTGTAATATTTTTCCCTATTTTCTATTGAATTTATTTTTATTTTGATATAGTATATATATAATTATGTATAAACGCAAAAAGATGAACAATAAAGAGTGTTCCTAAAGTTTACAAAGGAGGAAAATAAATGCCAAAAGAAGCAAAAGAAAAGAAGCAAGACATAAAAGTAACAAAAACACAAACAACAAAAAAAATAGCCAAAAAAGATAATGCAAAATCAATTAAAAAAATAGTAAATTCTTTAGTTCCAAAAAAGAAACTTGCCAATAAAAAAAGTTCTGCAAAAAAGGTAACAGCATCTTCTAAAAAAGTTGCAAAGCCTTTAACGAAGGAATCTATTAAAAGTGTAGAAAATAAAGAAAAACTAAAATCTAAAACTTTAAGTGGTGAAAACTTTTCTATAGCTGAATACTACGATTTACCATATAGGTATAATCAAACAATAGTTAAATTACTTTATCAAACACCTACTACTTTATTTATTTATTGGGATATTTCAGATGAAGACAGACAAAGATTAAAAGAAGAATATGGTGAAGACTTTTTCGAAAAAACAAAACCTATCCTAATCGTTCGTAATGAAACAAAAGGTTATAGTTTTGAAGTAGAAATTAATGATTTTGCTAATTGTTGGTATTTAAATGTTAATGATAGTAAATGTAAATATAAAATAGAATTAGGAAGAAAACCTTTCGAAGTTATGTATAATGGTGAGGTAACTGAAGTTAAAACAACTCCTAAAATAACCAAAAACTATATTCCTATAACATCATCTAACGAAATAGAATCTCCTAATGATCATGTTCTTTTCGAAAAAAATCAAGAGATGGTATACTTTAAAAACGTAAAAGATAATACTATAACATCAAAAAATGTTGCTAGTCTTAATTTTATTAAAAGTATTGGAAAAGTATATAGAGTTAATGATTTCTATAAGAAGTTTTATAAAGATGAGAATTTAGATTATTTTGATAATATAAAAAATCCATCATCAAATAGTTTAACATCTTCACAATTTAAATAGAATTTTTTAATATCACCTTTTAAGAAAAATTCTTATAGGTGATATTAATATTTATACGAAAAATATAAACTTAAAGGAGTACTAAAATGAACGAAAATGTAAAAGGATATGTAAGTTTTGTATTACATGCACATCTACCTTTTATACATCATCCAGAAAGTGATGATTATTTAGAAGAACAATGGCTTTTCGAAGCGATATCTGAAACTTATATTCCTCTTCTTAGAAACTTTAAAAAATTAGTAGAGGAAAAAGTTGAATTTAGAATAACTATGTCTATGACTCCACCTTTACTTTGGATGTTAGACAATAAATTGTTACAAAAAAAATATATTAATTATTTAAAAGAGCATATTGAACTTTGCGAAAAAGAAGTAAAAAGAACTACTTATGACTCAAGGTTAAATGATTTATCAAAATATTACCTAGATAGATATTCTAATGATTTATATTTATTTGAAGAAGTTTTTAATTGTAATTTAATAGAAGCTTTTAAACATTATCAAGATATAGGTGTTTTAGAAATAATAACTTGTGGTGCAACACATGGTTTCTTCCCTATTTTATTTGTAAATGAAAATACTGTAAGAGCGCAAATTGCAGTTGGAGTTCAAACATACAAAAAATATTTTGGAAGACAACCTAGAGGAATTTGGCTTCCTGAATGTGGATATGTTCCAGAAGCAGACAAATACTTAAGAGAATTCGGAATAGAATATGCTATTGTAGAATCACATGGTATATTATATGCAGATCCTACACCTGTATATGGCACATATGCCCCTATTGTTTCACCTGGTGGTTTAGTTGCATTTGGTCGTGACATGGAATCTTCAAGGCAAGTTTGGAGTTCGATAAATGGTTATCCTGGTGATTATAACTATAGAGAATTCTACAGGGATATTGGGTACGAAACAGATTATGATTATATAAAACCATATATTGCTCATGATGGTGTACGTGTTAATACTGGTATTAAATATTATAGAATAACAGGAAAAACAGACCAAAAAGATTATTATAATCTTCAATGGGCTCAAGACTCCATATATAAACAAACTGGTCATTTTTTCGACAGTAGAGAAAAACAAATTAACGATATATCTAGTTATATGGAACAACCTCCTATTGTTTTATGTCCTTATGATGCAGAACTATATGGTCATTGGTGGTATGAAGGTCCAGACTGGTTATATGTTTTATTTAAAAAGATATATTACGATAATTGTAATTTTAAACTTATTACACCTGGCGAATATATAGACAAATACCCAAATATTCAAGTTGCTTCTCCTTGTAGATCTAGTTGGGGTGCAAATGGTTACAACGAAGTATGGCTAAATCCTTTAAACGATTATGCACATAGGCATCTTCATAAAGCTGGTGATGAAATGGTAGAACTTGCCCATTTATTTCCTAATGAACAAGATGAATTAAGAAGATTTGCTTTAAACCAATGTGCAAGAGAATTATTACTTGCACAAAGTAGTGATTGGCTATTTATTATTACAAACCAAACAATGGTTGACTATGCTAAGAAAAGAATTAAAGACCATATTGGTAGATTTAACAATTTGTATTCACAAATAAAAAATGATAAAATAAACAAAACTTATTTAGAAGAGATTTATAAAAAAGATAAAATATTTGATGAAATCGATTACATGATTTATTATTAAAATACAAGTTTCAAAACATTTCTTCTTTCATATTATATGTATAATGATACTTTATTTAGTAGATAATATTACATATATGTGAAAGGAGATTTTTTTATGAAATCATTTTGTATAAAAACAAATAGTCAAAAAATTGTGCAATATCTACTAAGTAATCTTAGTTTTCCTAACACATATGTATCTATAAGAAAATTTAAAATATATGATAACATTATTTTGCATTACACAGGAGAAGATCTTTCTGGATTTTATAATAGTCTTGCAAATAGTATAGTTTCCTTAACTATTAATTTATACGAAAAAAGGTTATTAAATAGTATTATTAAATCAAATTATTTTTATTTTTCCGAATCTGAGCAAAAATGTGTGTTAGACAAATGTTTGAATTATTTAAAAGATTCATCTAGTATTGAATATAAAGTAAGAATTGAGCATATATATATTTCTGCGCTTAAATATATTACTAATAACAAATCAATGATTTTAACTGGATTTATTAATTTTAGACTTTCAAATTATTTAAAAATTTTAGATTACATTGTAGATACTTCTGTAAATGAACTTGTAATAGATAGAGAATACAAAGAATTTATTAACTTATTAAAATCCTATGTAAATTCTAAACCTTCTAATATAAGCTTAGTTCATTTCTTTTACAAAAATGATGAATCTATATTGCTTGACAGTAATTATAAAAAAATACCATTCGAAGCAGATTTATCCAATTTAAATTACATTTCTGATGTATCCTTTTCTGAAAACGATATATCTCTTAATACTTTACTTAATCTTCTTCCCCAAAAAATAATAATTCATCTTTCTAAAGATTCAGATGAATTTATAAAAACATTAACATCTATTTTTGAAAACAGAATAGAATTTGCAAAGTGCTAAAGGACGGTTCTTAAATTTTGTACCGTCCTCTTCTTACATATTTATAAGCTCATATTTATTCCTCTTGCCACAACATCTTTCATATTTTCAACTAATGCATCAATTTCTTTTGGAGTCACTATAAAATTAAAATCTTTTGGTATTAAAGCTTCTTTTATTTCTAAATAGTTATCTTCTTCTTTTAATTTATTTAAATATTGGTTAGATTCTGCTTTTTGTTGTAATTTTTCTATAAAAATATCTAAACAATCATTAACTACAACCGCTGTTTCTACAACTGTAGGTATCCCTAAAGCTATTACTGGAATCCCTAATGTTTTTATTGTTAGTTCTTTCCTTGCATTATCCACTCCTGCTCCTGGAACAATGCCTGTATCTGCTAACTGAATTGTACTACTTATTCTTTCCATACTTCTAGATGCCAAGCTATCTATTACTATAACTAATTTTGGTTTTACATTTTCTACTATCCCTTTTAGTATTTCTGCTGTTTCTATTCCTGTTGTTCCTAAAACTCCCGGAGAAATTGCACTTACTGGTCTTGTATTTTTGTCTAAATATTGTGGTACATATTTTAAAAGATGTCTTGTAATATCTATTTCATTTATTACTTTAGGTCCTAAAGCATCTGGTGTAACATATATATTTCCCAGTCCTACAACTAATATTTCTTCTTCCTTATTTACATATTCATCAATCATTTTCTTTAATTCTTTGCATAAAATTTCACTTGCACTTTGAATTTCATCTTCGCCCATATATTTCATATTCTTCATATCTATTGTTACATAATTTCCTTTTACCTTACCTAATGCTTTTTCTCCTACTTCATTTATTATATTTACCCTTGTCACTTTTATATTTTTATTTATTTGTTTTTCTTCTACTTCTATTCCATCTAACTTATTTTCTATGTTATTTGCTTTTTTATACAAATCGGTTCTTTCGTCTGCTAAGTTTGTTCTAAAATCTAACATAAAAATAACCTTCCTTTCTCATTTAAATTATACTTTTAAAATATCACTTAATTTATATTTTAAGAAAAAAAGATTATTTTATACTATTTTATTAACTTCTTTTAAATATATTTTTTAATTTGCTCCATATCCTTTGCATAAAGTTTTCTTCTTTATACAAAACCAAACTTTTTTCTATTTGATCTGGCATTAAGTTATTTTCTTCATCTAAAACTACATAAGACTCTTTTTCATTTTTCCAATAAATATTTAAAATTTCTTCTCTTTCTTCTGGTTCACACCAATAATCTAAATTTAATACAGATAATAAAACTAATGTCTTTCTATGTAATTTTTGATCCTCTAGTGGAATGTTTGGGTTAATTTTAACCTTATAATTTTTGTCTCTTTTGTTTTTAAATATATTTACTACATCTTTAGGTATTTTATTTAAATATGTTATAGGTATATATTTCAAAATTTCGTATACTTCAGAATATGCTTGTGCTAATTCATTTTCCATAATTATCTCCTATTTTTTATTTATATTTAATTCATCTTTTATAGTTTGGTATCCCATTAGTTCTTCATTTCTTTCTATTTTACTGCCACTTTTTAATGATTTTTGTAATCTATTAAAGAACGCGTTTGGTGTTAAATTACCATTATTAGACATTTCTAATTTTATTTTTAAATATGAAAAAGAATCTTTTATTTCTTCTTCTAAGTTCTTATCTTCTAACTCTATCTTTTGACTTTGTTCATTTATTCTTTGTAAAAGTTGGGCTGTTCTTTGCAATTCTATATTTCTTTCTAAGTCATTAATTGCATATTTAATTATGTCTAAAACTTGTTTTGCTACATCTAGTTCTAGTTTTTCATATTTGCAAAAAACTAAAACATTTTCTAATATATTATTACAAGATGTCCTTTTTTCCATTTCTGTTAACTCTGTTAATTCATTTTTTATATATTCTTTTAAATTATTTCTTATTCTATTTGTATCTTTTATAATATTTATAAAATTATCTAATTCATCTGCATTTATCTTATTTATTCTTTCATATTTAAAACGCTTTTTTATTAAATCTAATGCACTATATTCTTTTTCTAAAATATTTTCATTTGGTATTTCTTTTCCATTTATTACTAGAATACACATTATTTCTTTTGTTTTCACACCTATTTTTATTACTATATGTCTTAGTAAGCCCTTTCTTGTTTTTTCTTGGTATATACTTAATTTCTCTTTATTCCATAAATTAAATATATATTTTGCTATTTTTTCTGATTCTGGATTTTGGATTTTACAGTCTTGCATTTCTATTATTTCATGTGTTCTATTTGCAAATATTCCTATAATTGGCTTTCCATTTTTGTCTATTCCTACAGGATATTGAGCTTTATTTCTATAGTAATATGGTTGTTTCATTTCTACTACTTTTTCTACTTTTATTTTTGTTTTTAATGTTTTATTTACTAAACTTTGTACTGCATTTTGTTTTATTTCTAATGTCTTTTGATATTGTATATGTCTTAAATTACATCCTCCACATCTTTTATACGTGCCGCAGTCACTGTCTTTTCTATATGGAGATTTTTGTATTATTTCTATTACTTTTCCGAATGCATGTGATGTTAGAACTTTTAATATTAGTACTTTTACTTTTTCTCCTTTTATTGCATTTGGGATAAATATCGTGTATCCTTCTATTTTAGCTATTCCTTCTCCTTCAAATCCATTGTCTACTATTTTTACTATATATTCTTTGTTTTTTTGTACTGGTATATTCAATTATGCTTCTTCCTTTCATTTACTATTATAA
>OHWC01001096.1_pt1 | contig 12509 bp, 7 predicted proteins | sample 1579541 | NCBI WGS metagenome assembly OHWC01 (sample SAMEA3882551, study PRJEB24775) | human gut metagenome | biome: human-associated habitat; feature: intestine environment; material: feces | place: Netherlands | collected 2009/2010
GGCGGTGGGCTGGGACATCGGAGCCGGGGCAGGCTGAGGCGCGGGCGCGGTGGGCTTGGGGGTCGACGCGGGCGCAGGCTGGGTCGCCGGAGCGGCAGTGCCTCGGTCCCAGGGCATGCCACCCTGGCGCGCAGACGCAGCGGCGGGAGCAGCGGATGCTGCCGGAGCGGCAGCTCGGGTGCCCGAGATCAACGTCGGCTGTTGCGTCGTCGCAGGAGCAGCCGCGACAGTTGCAGGCGCGGCGGCCTGAGCGGCGCCCACGCTCGCCGGCACGGCGGCGTTGGCAACCATGGCCTCCAGGCGTGCCACGCGCTCGGCCAATGCCTCAATCGTTAAATCAGCCTCGGGACGTGCCAGACGCGTGCAGGCGATCTCGAGCACCAGGCGCACGTCGCTCGCGCCCCTCATCTCCAGTGCGGCATCGTCGAGCACCGTCAGCACGCGGGCCAGGCGGTCGGCAGGATGCTCGCCAAAGGCAGCGGCCTCGGCAGCAAGCGTCTCGGCCTGCTCGGAGCCGCCCTCAAACAGCTCGGCACGGGCACCGGCAACGCAGGCAACGTACACGTCACGCACATGCGCCACCAGGTCGCGCGTCAGCTCCAGCAGGTCGTTTCCTTCCTCGACCTGCGCACGGATCAGTCCATAGAGCTCGGCAACATCGCGATCGGCAATGGCGCGGGAAAACTCGCCCAGAATCTGGTCCGAAACCTCGCCTAAAAGCGAGCGGGCGTCGTCCGCATGCACAGAACCGTTGCCAAAGACGCTCAGCTGCTCCAGTGTGGAGAGCGCGTCGCGCATGCCGCCCTTGGCATGGCGCGCCACGATGGCGAGCGCCTCGTCGTCGTAATCGAAGCCCTCCTGCTCGCATACGTATGCCAGGCGATGCTCAATATCCTCGTTGCCGATGCGATGGAAATCGAAACGCTGGCAGCGCGAGAGGATGGTCTCCAGAATCTTTTGCGGGTCGGTGGTGCACAGCACAAAGATCACGTGTGCCGGCGGCTCCTCGAGCGTCTTGAGCAGCGCGTTGAACGCCGCCGTCGTGAGCATGTGGACCTCGTCGATGATATAGATCTTGTACTTGCCGCGCACCGGGGCAAAGTTGACGGAGTTGATGATCTCCTCGCGCACGTTGTCCACGCCGGTACGGCTTGCGGCATCGAGCTCGTAGACATCGGGGTGGTTGCCCTCGGCAATGAGCTCGCACTCCTCGCAAGTACCGTCGGGCATGCAGCCGCTTGCACCCTCGGCGCGCGCCGCCTCGGCATTGCGGCACAGCAGCGCCTTGGCAAGGATGCGCGCCATGGTGGTCTTGCCCGTGCCGCGCGGTCCGCAGAACAGGTAGGCGTGGGACAGGCGTCCCTCGGTGATAGCGTGCTCGAGCGTCGAGACGATATGCTGCTGGCCCACCACGGAGTCGAAGGTGAGCGGGCGATACTTTCGGTACAACGATTCCATGGGTGCTCCCCCGGGTATACTGAGACTTGTTGCCGCGACGGCCATGCGGTCGCACGGCATACTGCATTCATAATAACCCGTACGGCGAGCCCGCCGCGATAGGAGTCCAAAGAGCATGGCAGACGCAGAGAGTAACCTCGTTCCCTCCGAAGCAGCCGACCAGGTCGAGGTCGCGCTCGAGGAGCAGGCCGCAGCCGATGACGGCATCCTGTACCTCAACGAGTACCAGTACGAAAACGACCTCGTCACCGACTTTGCGCGCCTGGTCGCCTCGCCCAGGCGCCGTGGCTCCCTGTACGTCGCCGCCGCGATTGCCGCGCTCATCGGCATCGGCATGCTGGTGGCCGGCGGCAGCTGGATCAAGTTCGGCGTCGTGCTGATCGTGTTCGGCGCCTTTTTGGCCTGGTGGAGCAAGAACCTGCACCACACGCTCGCCCGCGACTTTATCGACGCCGTCGAGGCCGACGAGTCCATGGGTGGCCGCTATCGCCGCGTCGCCGCCAACGAGGACGGCCTGATGGTTTGGGGCAAGAGCGGCAAGTCGCAGTTCTTCCCGTTTGACAAGCTCGACCACGTACTCGACGGCGAGCGCATCTTTGTGGCCATGTTCGCCGACCAGGGCGTGACGATCCCCAAGGACACCTTCGTCCGTGGCGATGCCGAGCAGTTCGGTCCCTTCCTCAAGGCCCGCATCAACAAAAAACTCCGCATCGAGACCAAGAAGAAGAAAATGAAGGCCGAGAAGGCCGCCGCCGAGGCCAAGCAGGGCGACAAGCCCCAGGAGACCAAGCGCAAGCAGAAGAAGAACAAGAAGAAGCACTAAGGCCAAGCCAGACAGGCAGCCTCACATCCCGTTATCCTCGCCATCCGCCCGAGCGTGCTACACTAGCAGCATCTATGCCACCGCGAACGGCTCGGCTCCGCGCCCGCCACTCGCAAACGAACTTTAAACGCACGAGGGTTGGCCATGCCGCTTTTCTCGCAACATACCGCCCGGTTCTCGCCGGACGTTCCTTTGGAGGGCACCAGCTCTCGCGAGCTGCTTAAGCGGTACCAGCCGCTCGAGACACTTGCGACCGGCGGTTTTGGCTCCATCGAGATTTGCCGCGACACGCACCTGCGCCGCCGCGTCGCCATTAAGCGCATCCCCCTTATCAACGGCGCCGGCATGCCCGCCAGCGACATCATGGATGTCCTGCGCGAGGCGCACACTGCCGCCATGCTTCAACATCCCAATATCGTGCAGGTCATCGACTTTACGCATGACACCGCCTATGCCTACCTGGTCATGGAGTATGTCGACGGTATGTCGCTGGCCGAGTTTTTGCATCGCGTGGACGGCCACTCGCTCACCTTTGACGAGGCCGCGGCCATTGCCGATGCCCTGGGCCAGGCGCTCACCTTCGCCCATAGCAATGGCGTACTCCACCTGGACATTAAGCCCGCCAACGTGCTCATCGACCACTCGGGCAATGTAAAGCTCACCGACTTTGGCATGGCGCGGCTGTCGTCCGCCGGTGGCTTTGGCGGCTCGCGCGGCGGCACCATCGGCTACATGCCGCCCGAGCAGCTCGATATCGAGACCGGCACGGTCGACGAACGCGCCGATGTCTTTGCCCTTGCCTGCGTTATCTATGAGGGCTTGTGCGGCAGCGCTCCCTTTATGGCGGCCACGCCCGCCGACTCGCTCGACCGCATCATCGGCGGCGCCACCTATCCCAGCGAGCTGATACCACACTTTCCCCCGGGAGCCGAGAGCGCGCTCATGAGCGCGCTCTCCCCCATGCCGCAGGACCGCCCCAACAGCATCGAGGCATTTTGCGACCAACTCCTTGCCGGTCTGGGCAGCGTGCGCGAGGGCCGTCGCAGTCTGGAGCAAATGGTTGGCGAGCTTTCGGATGACGAGCAGGAGCTCGACGATATCGAGCCGTCGTACTACGAGGACGACGCCATCGAGGTCGACCCCGCGCTCGGCTGGGCGGGCACGCGCTGGAGCCATGCGCGCGACTACACCATGCACGCTATCTCGGCGCTAACGTGCGGCACCTTTAGCTTTTTGCTGATGCAAACGGCCGGGGTCGCGGCGCTTCCCGGCCTGGTCATTGCGGCCATCGCGATCGGAGCGGCGGCTGGCCTGGCCCCCCAAATTGGCTCGGCCATCTCGGCTGTGGGCTTTTTGGTGCTCATGGCCAACGCCACCATGCAGGCGCAGGGCATCCTGTCGATGTTGCCCGTCGCGGTGATCTTTGCCGCTGCCATGTCCGGTTGGTGGATCGCCTGGGGTCGCACCGAGGCTGCCGCGAGCGCCGCACTCACCTGCGCGCTTGCGCTTGGCTGTCTGACCGGCAATACCTTCCTGGCAGCTGGGGTCGCCGCCGGCGTCGCGTCATTTTGGCTCGGCCCGGCAAGCGCCGCCGCGGCAACGGGCATGGGCGCGCTTTTTGCCCGCCTGGCCACGGTCGCGCTTTCAGCCGGAGGCGTGCTGGGGCTCGGCAACGTTGCCGCAGCGCTGGAAGACCCGCTCCTTTGGGCTGCCTTTGCGCTGGTCGCGACAACTGCCGCGGCGTCATCTGCGCTGCTCAATGCCCATGCCAAGCGTGCCGATCAGGGCTCAAACCTTGCCGCCATCGCCGCCATCGCTGTCACCGGCATCGGCTGCGCAGCGGCATCCTGTCTTGCACACCATATGGAAATTGCCAGCCTTGCAGCCGCGGTCGCCGCCAAGGCGGCAGTTGCGGGAACCCTATCCTCTATAATCGTTGGGATATGCCTATATTTGCTCGGATACCAAAGAACCTATACGGAGAGTGATCTTTCGTGAACTTCCTGAACATCTTCGAGGACCACGTGGCCGGCATCTTCGGTGCCACCCGTGCCCCGTTCTCCTTTAAGAAGCTTGCCAAGCAGGCCGCTCGCGACATGGAGGATCAGACTCTGGTGATCAATGGCGTCAACACGGCGCCGGCACTCTATACCATCCTGATCGCCGCCGACGACGATCCCATGCTCGCCCCGTTCTACCCCGAGCTTTCGCGCGAGGTCCGCGAGTTCGTGAAGGCGCAGGCCGAAAAGCGCCGCTATGTCTTTGTCGGCGAGCCCCTCGTGCGCTTTATGATCGATCCGCAGTTGCGCGCCGGCAAGTTCTCGGTCTTTGCCGAGAACGTCGATGCCCCCACGCTCGGCCGCCTGTACGAAGAAGAGCGCGCCTATCAAAACGGCCTGGGCCAGAACAACTCCGCGGCAAGCCGTGCCGCCAGCGCCCCGCGCGCCGGCCAGCAGCAGTTTGCTGCCCCGCAGCAGCAGCGCCCCGCCGCCATGCCCCAGCAGCAGCCGACGCCTCGCGCCGCCGCTCCCGACCCGCTTGCCCTTCGCGCCTAGCGTCCCCGACCCCGCCGCCGCACCCATCCCGGTGCCGCAGACCGTCTCGCGCGACGCGCTTGCCGGCATGGGCGGAGCCGCCGCGACCGGTGCCGCCGTGGGCCTAGGCGCCGCAGCCGGCATCGCCTCCAACATGGCGAGCACTCGCGCCCCGCAGCGCCCGCTCGCCCAGCTCGTCGACGTCGTGAGCGGCGAGAGCCATAGCATCACCTCCGCACAGGTGACCATCGGTCGCGAGCGCTCAGTTTCCGACATTGCCCTGCGCGACCCCAACGTGTCGCGCCGCCACGCCCAGCTCACCTTTACGGGCTCGGATTGGTCGATCGAGGACCTCAATTCCACCAACGGCACACTCGTCAACAACCGCCGCATTACGCGCTGCCCGCTGCGCAACGGCGATCTGCTGACGTTTGGCCTGAGCACCTTTGAATTTAGGGGATAGTCGCTTATGAACATCGATATCGTCCTTTTTGCAGGCCGCATCGTCCTGGTCGCCCTGCTCTATATCTTCCTGTTCGCCGTCATGAAGACCGGTGTGGGGCTTGTGCGCGGACAGCGCCGCGACTCGGCTATCTGGACGATCGATGTGGACAAGGGCCCGCGCGGCATCCGCGGCATCCACGTAGATATGCTCGGCCCCGTCATCGTCGGTCGCTCGCCATCTTCGGACATCTGCATCAACGAGCCATTCGTCTCGGCCTCGCATGCGCGCTTTTCGCTGCAGGGCCCGGCGCTCATCATCGAGGACCTCAACTCGCTTAACGGCACGCTCGTCAACGGCCGCCAGCTTGTGGAGCCCGCAACACTGCGCGAGGGCGACGAAGTCCAGATTGGCGACGTGGTCATGAAGGTGAACCGTCGATGATCGACGAGGAGAACAAGTCCGCGACTATGACCGAGGCACCGGCCGCCGCCACAGCTGCGCCGGCCCACGCCGCTCCGGCGGACTCCGCACCCGTGGAACCCGAGGACACCGTGTTCTCCCTGCCTCTTTCGCATGTAACGCATGATATTTCGGATCTCGCCGATAACGAGGACGAAGAGGATGCCGTAGCGGCGCCCATCGGCGCACATGCTGCGGAACAGCCCACAGCGCCCGAAGCAACCCCGGCGCCGGCTCACTTTGCAGAGCCCGTCGCCGCGGCAATCAACGAGAGCGCTGCGGTGTTTGCGGCACCCGAGCCCGCCGCGCCGGCGTTTCCCATAGCCCCGGCATCCGAGGTTGCGCCCGCGTCTACGCCGGCGCCCGAGCCTATAGACGTCAGCCCGCAAGATGACGAGTCGACCGCCCGCGTGTCCGAGGAGCCCGACTCCCCGGACACCGGCGATTCCGAATCAAACGCCGAGACCGACACCGTCTCTCCCGGTGACACAGCCGAAATCGACGTTGCCGCCGTTGAGGCCAAGCTCAAAGACCCCGGCTCGACCATGAGCTTTGAGCCCCTGACCGAGGAGCGCATCGAGACCGACTCGACCTATGATGCCGGCACCACCACGCAACTCATGTGGGGCGCCCGCTCCGACGTTGGCTGCGTACGCCCGCACAATGAGGATTCCTACCTGGTGCAGTCGCCGCTCTTTTGCGTATGCGACGGCATGGGTGGTCACGCTGCCGGCGAGGTAGCCTCTTCCATCGCCGTTGAGACTATTGCCAAGACGGCGCCGCAGTCCGCCGACGCCGCGCGCCTGGCCGCAGCCGTTGAGGCCGCCAACGCCGCCGTGATCGAAGCCGCCCTCAACGGCCTGGGCAAACCCGGCATGGGATGCACGGCCACCTGCGCCTACATCGAAAACGACACGCTCGCCATCGCCCACGTGGGCGACTCGCGCGCCTATCTGCTCCACGAGGGCACGCTCATCCGCGTGACCCGCGACCACTCCTATGTGGAGGAGCTCGTGGACGCCGGCGAGATTACGGCAGACGAGGCTCGCGTCCACCCGAACCGCTCGGTCATCACCCGCGCGCTGGGCTCGGATCCCGCCATGTATGCCGACCACTTTACCCTGCACATCGAGGAAGGCGACCGCCTGATTCTGTGCTCCGACGGTCTTTCGAGCATGATTCCCGATAGCGATATCGAGAACATCGCTACGCAGTCCTCGACCGCACAGATCTGTGTCGACAACTTGGTGGACGCGGCGCTCGCCGCCGGCGGCCACGACAATGTGACCGTGGTGGTCGTCGACCTGGTCGACGATGGCGTCATGCGCGAGGCAAAACGCGTCCGACGCCGCAATGTCACCATCGCCGCCGTCTTGGCCCTTTTCTTTGTGCTGGTTGCAGGCATCTGGGCATACACGGGCGTCACCGGCTCCTATTACTTGGGAACCTACCACGGCAATGTCGCCGTCTGGCGCGGCCTGCCCGGCAAGACGCTCGGGGTCGAGCTCCACTGGCTCGAGAGCGAAACCAGCATCAAACTGTCCGACCTGCCCGAAGACACGCAAAACCGCCTGAAGGCAGGCATTCCGCAAACGAATGTCGACGATGCGCAGGACACCATTTCCAAGTACCGCCATCAGATTGACGAGGAGCAGACCCGTCAGGTGATTGACGCGCAAACGATTCGCGACAACACCGATCAGAAATCCACCTCCGAGTCAGATTCCGAGAAAACCGCCGAACAGTCAGCCGAGGCCGAAGCCTCCGAAAAGAACTAGAAAGGGAGTGCCGCTTATGAGTCGCCGCAACACCGAGCTGCTCTTGCTCATCGCCTCGGCGTTCCCCGTCATCCTGCTGTATGCGATGTACGTGCTCACCGCGGGCGCCGCCATCTCCTTTGAGACGCTCGCCGTGCCGATCGGCCTCTTTGCCGCCTTCGCCGCGGCACATATCGCCGTGCGCATCTTGGCGCCCGGCGCCGACCCCGCCATCCTACCCATCGTATTTATACTTTCGGGCATCGGCATCACGTTCGTGACGCGTCTCGCACCCGCTCTCGCCATCTCACAGCTCATCATCCTGTTTGTCTCGGTGGCGCTCATGGTGGGAACGCTCGCACTGGTCAAAAACCTCGACGTGGTCATGCGCTACAAGTACACCTTTGGCATTATCGGCATCATCCTGCTGATGCTGCCCATCTTTATCGGCACCACGATCTCGGGCTCCAAGCTGTGGATTCGCATCGCGGGCTTTACCATCCAGCCCGGCGAGTTCGCCAAGGTCTTTATCGTGCTGTTCCTGGCCGGGTACCTGGCCGAGAACCGCGAGCTGCTCTCTATCTCCAACCGCAAGATTCTGGGCTTTAAGATCCCTCGCCTGCGACTGCTGCTGCCGCTGTTTGCCGTATGGGGCGTGTGCCTGCTCGTCGTCGTCTTCGAACGCGATCTGGGCTCTGCCGTACTGTTCTATACCATCTTCTTGCTGATGCTCTACGTTGCCACGGGGCGCTTTTCGTATGTCGTTATCGGCCTTGCGCTCTTAGCCGTTGGAGCCGTGGGCGCCTACAAGTTCCTGTCGCACGTTCAGGTGCGTTTCCAGGTTTGGGTCGATCCGTTTAAGGACGCCCAGGGCCAGGGCTACCAGATCGTCCAGTCGCTCTTCTCGCTTGCCGACGGCGGTCTGGTCGGCGTTGGCATCGGCAACGGGATGGCCAACAACATCCCCGTCGTCGAGTCCGACTTTATCTTCTCGGCCATCGGCGAGGAGATGGGTCTTTTGGGCGGCGGCGCCGTGCTCATCCTGTTTATGCTCTTTGCCGTGCGTGGCCTCACCACAGCTGCCCGCGCTAAATCCGACCTCGCCGCCTTTAGCGCCACCGGTCTTACGGCAGCCATCAGCTTCCAGGCCTTTTTGATCGTGGGCGGCGTCACCCGCCTGATCCCGCTGACCGGCGTCACCCTGCCCTTTATGAGCCAGGGCGGCTCCTCGCTGCTGGCAAGCTTTATCATCGTCGCGCTCCTGCTACGCGCCGGTGACGAGGCGACCGGACGCGAGGCAGAGCTTACCGGCACCGGCACCATGGCCGCCATCACCGATGATCAGGTCGCATCGGCCGCTGCCCCGACGGGCACACGCTTTGCCACCTCTTCTTCCTACGGCAGCGGTAGCCATTCCGTCGGCTCGCGCATGCGCCGTCGCCTGCTCGACACGCCTGAATCCGGCGTGCTCGGCCGCGTTGCGCTTGCCAACCGTCTAACCCGCGCGGTGCTCGCCTTTACGGCGCTGTTCGCCATCCTTATCGGCAACCTCACCTATGTCCAGGTCATCAAGGCCAAGGACTATCAGGACATGCCGACCAACAACCACACCATCGCCCGCTCCAAGTACATCCAGCGCGGTTCCATCATCACGTCCGACGGCGTGACGCTGGCCGAGTCGCTGCAGCAGGAGGACGGCACCTACGTACGCTCCTACCCCAACGGTAACCTAGCAGCGCACGTGGTTGGCTACGTGAGCCAGCAGTATGGCACCACCGCCATCGAGAGCGTCATGAACGACACGCTCACCGGCTCTAAGGATTACTCCAGCTGGAACAACGCCATCGCGTCGCTCGCGGGCCAGACCCAGCCGGGCAACACCGCCAAGCTCACCATCGACTCGCGTATCCAGACGGCTGCTGAGCAGGCGCTCAAGGGCTTTAAGGGCGCTGTAGTGGTCATCGACCCGCGTACCGGCGCGGTGCTCGCATGTGCCAGCTCGCCCACCTACGACAACACCAACATCGATGCCCTGCTGCAGACGGGCGGCGGCGAGGACGGCTCCATGTACAATCGCGCCATGGACGCGCTGTACACGCCGGGCTCAACGTTTAAGGTCGTTACGCTTTCCGCGGCACTCGAGACCGGTACCGCCAGCCTTACCAGCACCTACCAGGCGCCCGGCTCCATGGACATCGGCAACGCACCGGTCACCAACGATGCCAACGAGAGCTACGGCACCATCAGCCTGCAGCAGGCCTTTGCCGTGTCCTCCAACGTCGTCTTTGGCCAGGTGGCAAACGAAGTTGGCGCAAACACGCTCGTGCAGTTTGCCAACGCCTTTGGCTACGGCCAAAAGCTCGGCCAGGACCTGACCTCCGCGGCCTCCATCATGGCCGACCCGTCGCTCATGACCGAGTGGGAGACCGCCTGGGCCGGCGCCGGCCAGCCTGTCGGCATGGACCACACGCCCGGCCCGCAAACCACCGTCATGCAAAACTGCGTGATAGCGGCGGCCATCGCCAACAGCGGCGTGGTCATGGACCCGTTCTTCGTGGCCCAGGTGCTCGCCCCCGACGGAACCGTGGTCAAGACCACGCAGTCCCGCTCGCTCGGCCAGGCCGTCAGCGCCACCACGGCCGAGCAGGTCAAGCAGGCCATGCTCGCGGTTGTCCAGTCCGGCACCGGCACCGATGCCCAGATCCCAGGCGTCAAGGTCGCCGGCAAGACCGGATCGGCCGAGACCGGCGGCACCAACGTCAACTCGATGTTCGTCGGCTTCGCACCTTACGATTCACCCACGGTCGCCATCTCGGTGGCCCTGGAGGATTACGACAAACACGACGTCAAGGCGGCCAAGATTGCCGGCATCGTCCTGACCGCGGCACTTGCCGCCCAAGGAGCGTGATGCCCGTGATCGAAGCACGAGCAAGTGGCGCACCGCAGTTAACAAGCTAGCGGCAAGGCGCCACGCGGCCCCAGCGGCCATAGATTTGGTACTACACACATCGTTGAGCGAATAAGTTAGGAGCAGGAATGGAACAGAGGGTCCTCGGGGGAAGATACCTCCTCAAGGATAAGGTGGGGACAGGCGGCATGGCGACCGTCTACCGTGCACAGGACCAGGTCCTCGACCGCACGGTAGCCGTCAAGATCATGCTGCCGCAGTATGCTGGCGACGCAACCTTCGCCGCACGCTTTAAGCAGGAGGCCCAGGCAGCAGCCGGTCTCTCCTCCCCCTATATTGTGGGCGTCTACGATTGGGGCAAGGACGGCGACACCTATTACATCGTCATGGAGTACCTGCGCGGCTCCGACCTTAAGAGCGGCATCAAGAGCCACGGCGCCCTCGACCCCAAGAAGGTCGCCCAGATCGGCTCGCAGATCAGCTCCGCGCTTTCGGTCGCCCACAAGCACGAGATCATCCACCGCGACATTAAGCCGCAGAACATCATGGTGCTGCCAGACGGCAACATCAAGGTGATGGACTTTGGCATCGCGCGCGCCAAGAACAGCCACCTCACGCAAGACAACAACGTGCTGGGAACCGCCCACTACGTCAGCCCCGAGCAGACCCGTGGTCAGGACCTCGGCCCCACCTCGGATATCTACTCGCTGGGCGTCGTGATGTACGAGTGCGCCACCGGCCGCGTTCCCTTTGACGGTGACGACGCTATCTCGGTCGCACTCAAGCAGGTCAACGAGCTGCCTATTCCGCCGAGCCAGATCAACTCCGGTGTCGACGCCGACCTTGAGCGCATCATCCTCAAGTGCATGGAGAAGGACCCGGCGAACCGCTTCCAGACGGCAGACGAGCTGCGCCAGGTGCTCAACAACTACCTGTCCGGCCGCGCCGTCAACGTCTCCGAGCCCACGCGCATCATTGGCGCCGCCGGCGACCTGGGCGCCACCAAGACCCGTGAGCTGTCCGATCAGACGCGCGCCATGGTGCGTCCCGTCTCGGGCGTGAGCGGCCAAAATACCGCCCGTAGCTCGGTTTCGGGCTCCACCGGCTCCTACGAGGTCGAAAAGCCCAAATCCAACAAAAACAAGATCATCGCCGCCGTGGTGGCAGCCGTTGCCGTCATCGGTATCGTGGTGGCCTTTGCCACAGGACTCTTTGGCGGCGAGCAGGTCACCGTGCCCGATGTGCTAGGCAAGGACCAGCAGACTGCCGTCGAGCAGATCAAGGAAGCCGGCCTCGAGGTCGGCACCATCGACCAAAGCTACAACGACGATGTCGACGAGGGCAAGGTCGCCGAGCAGACGCCCAACGGCAACACCAAGAAGGCCAAGGGCACCAAGGTGAACCTGGTGATCTCCAAGGGTCCCAAGCCCGCCGAGAAAGTTGAGGTTCCGCAGCTCGTCGGCCTGACCAAAGACCAGGCCGAGGCCGCGCTGGCAAGCGTGGGACTCAAGGGCGAAGCAACCGAGGAGGCCAACGAGGCCGATGAGGGCCAGGTCTTTGAGCAGGGCACCGAAGCCGGTAAGGAAGTCGAGAAGGGCACGACCATCTCGTACAAGGTCTCGAGCGGCCCGGATACCACGTCCGTCCCCGACCTGACCGACATGACCGAGGCCCAGGCACGCAATGCCCTCGACATGGCAGGTTTTGGCGTCAACGTGAGCTACCAGGAGAACGATTCCGTCACCGAGGGCACCGTCATTAGCTGGAACCCCAGCGGTAAGCAGAAGCCCGGCGCCACGATCACCGTCGTCATCGCCAAGAAGTCCGGCAAGGCCAGCGTTCCGGGCAACCTGTACGGCAAGAGCATCTCCGCCGCCGTCACCGCGCTCAACAACGCCGGTTTCTATAACATCGGCTTCTGTGACCAGAACGGCAATCCCGTAAGCGGTAACGAGGATGCCACCGTTACGGGCGTCTCCCCCACCGGCAAGCAGTCCACCGACAGCACGATTACGCTGACGGTTTCGATTTCTGGCTCGGGTTCGGGCTCTGGCTCGGGCACGAGCACGGGCGACGATTCCGGTACGACCAACTAGTCGCCGCCCCACCGCCCATTACGGCTCCC
>OHWC01001104.1_pt1 | contig 12465 bp, 9 predicted proteins | sample 1579541 | NCBI WGS metagenome assembly OHWC01 (sample SAMEA3882551, study PRJEB24775) | human gut metagenome | biome: human-associated habitat; feature: intestine environment; material: feces | place: Netherlands | collected 2009/2010
AGCGGAGGCTCCCGCCGCAGGCGCATGCACGGGGACGAGTGCCGACAGGCACCACGCCATGCCGAGGCTCAGCCGGAGGATCTGTTTTTTCATGGCCGTCGAGGTAAGTTTTAATGCGGTAAGGTACGAAATTCAGGGCAAAAAACATATCTTTGTGCCACTGAAAAATACAGACATATGGCTAAAAAGATCATGCTGCTCGGTTCGGGCGAACTGGGCAAGGAGTTCGTAATCGCGGCGCAGCGGCTGGGACAGACCGTCGTGGCGTGCGATTCCTATGCAGGCGCCCCTGCCATGCAGGTGGCCGACGCCTGCGAGGTGTTCCCGATGCTCGACGGCGATGCGCTCGCCGCCGCCGTGGCCCGGCAGCGCCCCGACGTCATCGTCCCCGAGATCGAGGCGATCCGCACCGAACGCCTCTACGACTTCGAACGCGAGGGCATCCAGGTCGTGCCGAGTGCCCGCGCCGTCAATTTCACGATGAACCGCAAGGCCATCCGCGACCTTGCCGCCCGGGAGCTGGGGCTGAAGACCGCCCGTTATTTCTACGCCACGTCGCTCGCCGAACTGGAGGAGGCTGCCGCCCGGATCGGGTTCCCGTGCGTGGTCAAGCCGCTGATGTCCTCCTCGGGCAAGGGGCAGTCGCTCGTCAGGAATGCCGGCGAACTGGAGAGAGCCTGGCACTACGGCTGCGAAGGGTCGCGCGGCGATATCCGCGAGCTGATCATCGAGGAATTCATCCGCTTCGACAGCGAAATCACGCTGCTGACCGTCACGCAGAAGGACGGCCCGACGCTCTTTTGCCCGCCGATCGGCCATGTGCAGAAGGGCGGCGACTATCGCGAAAGTTTCCAGTCGCCCTACGTGGCACCGGAACACCTCGCTGAGGCGCAGCGCATGGCTGCCGCCGTCACCGAAGCCCTGACCGGTGCCGGGCTGTGGGGCGTGGAATTCTTCCTGAGCCACGAAAACGGGGTTTATTTCTCCGAACTTTCGCCGCGCCCGCACGACACGGGCATGGTGACGCTGGCCGGGACGCAGAACCTCAATGAGTTCGAACTGCACCTGCGCGCCGTGCTGGGGCTGCCGATTCCCGCGGTGACTTTCGAACGCCTGGGCGCCACGGCCGTGGTGCTCTCGCCCCTGGCAAGCCCCGTGGCGCCGCGCTACGAGGGGATCGACCGGGCGCTGGCCTCCGATCCCCGTACCGACGTGCGGATCTTCGGCAAACCTTCGGCGCGCGTCAACCGCCGTATGGGCATCGTCGTGGGCTATGCGCCGCTGGGCGACGACCTCGATGCCCTGCGCGGCCGGGTGAAGGCCGCGGCCGCCGAAATCAAAGTCCTCGAACCTTAAAAACCTGTTTCGATATGGCACAATACGCACTTATTTCGACCGAGAAAGGCGACATGAAGGCCGAGCTCTATACGGAGGAGACCCCCGGTACGGTGGCGAACTTCGTCGAGCTGGCCAACCACAATTTCTACGACGGGCTGACCTTCCACCGGGTGATTCCGGGCTTCGTCATCCAGGGCGGCTGCCCGCGGGGCGACGGCACGGGCGGCCCCGGGTACAAGATCAAATGCGAGACCTCGGCGCCGCGCCAGTATCACGACCGGGGCGTGCTCTCGATGGCCCATGCCGGAAAGGACACGGGCGGCTCGCAATTTTTTATCTGCTGCGCCCGCGAGTCGACGCAGCACCTCGACGGCCGCCACACCTGCTTCGGCCGGGTGGTCGAGGGGCTGGACGTCATCGACGACATCCGTCCCGGCGATCTGATCCTCTCGATCCGCATCGTGGAGGAGTAGGCATACCGCCCGCGTGTACATGAACAAAGCCCTCCCTGTGCGGAGGGCTTTGTCCTTGCCGGCGGCATACCCTTATATTTTTCTCACCATTTCGAACTGCCGCCCCGTCACGGCGATGTTCGCCGCCTCCAGGAACGCCGTTACCGATTCGCAACCGGCCTCGGTGTTAATGGCCTTGACCGAATCCGCCTTGTTGAGCCGGAGTGCTTCCCGCAGCAGCGAGGTGGCGATCCCCCGCCGCCTGTACCGCTTGTCGACAGCGATCAGGGTAATGTCGCCCGAGGCGGGTTCGAAGATGCAGTATCCCACGTGCGTCCCCTCTGCGCGGGCGCTCAGCCCGGCGAAGTCCCCCGCAGCCCGCCTTATGGCCTCGGGACTGTTCTGCCAGGAGGGCATGAAATCCCAGAACTGCGGGTCGGGGGTGAACCGTCCCACATCGACGGGCATTACCGTACAGGCAGTGTCCGGGATTTTCGCGCCGAGGTGCACGTGCGCGCCCTGTTGTATGGAGTAGTTGAATTCACGCGCCGTTTCGAACCCGAGCTTCCGGTAGACCGATACCGCCTTTGTGTTGTGTTGCAGGACTTCCAGCAGGTATTGCCGGATTCCGGCCTCCCGCAAGTAGGGGATGGAGTGTTCGAAGACCTTTGCGGCGAGCCCCTGCCCGCGATAGGCTTCGAGGGTTCCCGTGCCGGTGTCGTAGGCTGTCGGCAGGCCGTTGAAATTCCCTGTCCCGTTCAGGGTGAACGCGGCGATCCGCTCCCCGTCGAACGCGGCGAACGACAGGCGGGGATCGAAACCGCGCCTGCGCAGCATGCGCCGGAGCTGTGTTTTGTCCAGTTGGACTTCGTAATCGGCGAATGCCTGGCCGAATGCCTCGGACAGCGTGCCAAAGCTCGTTTTTTCCAGTGATTTTATCTCCATATGCGTTTGCTGTGGTTTTCGGCGGGTATGGCTCCGGACGCGGCTGCGTCCTCCTCTTCCAAAGGTAGCTATTTTCAGGTTTTTCCTGCCGTGGGATTGCGCTTTTTTTTACGGCGGCTCCGATTGCCACCGCCCGGCATCGGACAGAAAAAAACTCCCCTCGGGAACCGATGTCCGCGAGGGGAGTGCCTTATTCCGTATCGCCCGGGGGTTATTTCCCGAACTTGGCGATGATGTTATCCGTAGCTTTTTTCAGCAATTCCTCGGGGCAGCAGAGGGTGATGCGGATGTAACGGTTGCCCTCCGAGCCGAAGATGCCGCCCGGGGTCAGGAACACGTCGCATTTGTCCATCACCTCGTCCGAGAACGCAAAGCTGTCGCCTTCGTACGATTCGGGCAGCTCGGCCCATACGAACAGGCCGGCCTGGTGCTCGCGGTATTTGCATCCCAGCGCGTCGAGCAGCGCATAGGCCTGCTTCTCACGGCCGTAATAGATGCCGTTGAGCTCCTCGAACCACTCTTCGCCCAGTGCCAGCGCCGTGTCGGCCGCCGCCTGGATCGGGTAGAACATGCCCGAGTCCATGTTCGACTTGAACGTCAGGATCGAGTCGATCCACTCCTTCTTGCCCACGACGACGCCCACGCGCCAGCCGGCCATCGAGTGGCCTTTCGACAGCGAGTTCATCTCCAGTGCGACGTCACGTGCCCCCTCGGCCTCCATGATCGAGATCGGGGCGGCGGCATTGCGGATGAAACTGTACGGGTTGTCGTGCACGATCAGGATGTTGTGCCGGGCGCCGAAATCCACGATTTTCTGGAACAGCTCCATCGTCGGGGTCTGGCCCGTCGGCATGTTGGGGTAATTGACGAGCATCATCTTCACGCCGTCCAACCCGGCCTTCTCGATCGCCTCGAAATCGGGGTAGAAGCCGGTCTGCTTGTTCAGCGCATAGGGAACCATCTCGCCGCCCGAGAGGCGTACGGCAGCCGAGTAGGTGGGGTAGCCGGGATTGGGCACGAGCACCTTGTCGCCTTTATTGAGGAACGTCATGCATATGTGCATGATGCCCTCCTTCGAGCCGATCAGGGGCAGTACTTCGTTGTTGTAGTCCAGTTCCGTGCGGTACCATTTCTTATACCAGTCCGCAAAAGCCTTGCGCAGGATGGGTTCTCCCTTGTAAGACATGTATTTGTGTACGTCGGGGCGCTGTGCCTCCTTTGCGAGGCGGTCGATGACCGACTGGTGCGGGGGCAGGTCGGGGCTGCCCATAGCGAGTTTCACGATCTGACGGCCCGTTGCCGCTTCGATTTCGGCGATCTCGCGCAGACGGCGCGAAAAATAGTACTCTCCGATGCCGTCCAACCGATGGGAACGGGCGATGTTGACTGCTTTTGCCATAGTATAAGGGTGTTTGGATTTTTGCCAGCAGCAAAGATAGGTATTCCGATTAAAATTTAAAAGCCATCGTTGAATTTTATCTGCCATCCGACTCTCTCCGACGCTTCATTTCCCGCCCAAAACTGCTTTTGAGCGACATGCGGGACAGGTAACAGTTCGTAACATTTTTTACGAACCACCCCGCTTACAGCGCGAAGAGGATGAATATCTGCGCCGTCAGCACGCGCAGGAACATCACTACGGGATAGACCGTCGAATAACCCACGGCCGGCATGTCGTTGCCCGCCGTCGCATTGGCGTAGGCCAGCGCCGGGGGATCGGTCGTCGATCCGGCGATAAGTCCCATCAGCGTGTAGTAGTTCATCTTGAGCCACAGCCGCGCTACCAGCGCGACGATTATCAGCGGCAGGACGGTGATGGCGACGCCGTATCCGATCCAGCGGTAACCGCCGTCGACGATGGCGTCGATGAATCCGTCGCCCGCGCCGATGCCCACCGCCGCGAGGAACAGCGCGATGCCGATTTCGCGCAGCATCAGGTTGGCGCTCATCGTAGTGTAGGTGACCAGGTGGAAATGCGTGCCGAAGCGTCCGATCAGGATGGCCACGATCAGCGGGCCTCCTGCCAGTCCGAGCTTCACGGGCTGGGGTACGTTGAGCAGCGGAATCGACCCCAGCAGCACACCTAAAGCGATACCTACGAAGATCGTCACCAAATTAGGCTGGTTCAGCTTCTTGAGCGAGTTGCCCAATACGTCGGCCACCTGCGCCACGGCTTTCGCGGGCCCCACGACCATCACGCGGTCGCCGACCTGCAGTTCCAAGCCCTGATAGGGGATCAGATCGACGCCCGCGCGGTTTACGCGCGTGATGGTGATGCCGTATTTCGTGCGCAGGCGCAGGTCGGAGAATTTCTTGCCGTTGAGCGACGATTTCGTAATCAGGATGCGGCGCGACACCAGCTCGGCATTGGGCGTATTGTTGCCCCACTGCTCGTCGGTCATCTCCACGCGGCGGCCGAAGAAGGCCACGATCGCCTCGATGTCCTCGGCCTGCGAGATCAGCCACAGCCGGTCGCCGATATGTATCACGCTCTCCGCATCGGCCATCGAGATCGTTCCGTCGGGACGCAGGATGCGCGATATGACGAACTGACGGTTGATCAGGTCGCGGACATAGGCCACCGTGCGGCCGTCGAGCGTCTTGTTGGTGAATTCGACCGAAACCTTGTCGGCGAGCTTGTGTTCACGGCTCAGCGCCGCCAGCCCCTCGTCCTCCTTTTCGAACTTCACGCGCAGGGCGTAGCGGATGAAGATCATCGTGAATATGATGCCCACGACGCCGAGCGGATAAGCCACGGCGTAACCCAGCGCGATCGTGGGGTCTTCGATTCCTGACGCATCGGTGTATGCCTGCTGCGCGGCACCCAGTCCGGGGGTGTTGGTCACTGCGCCCGAAAGGATGCCGACCATTGTCGGAATCGGCGTGCCCGTCGCCAGATGAACTACATAGGCCGTCGCCACGCCCAGCAGTACGATCGCTACGGCACACATGACCAGCGTCATGCCGCCGTGTTTGAACGATGCGAAAAATCCCGGTCCGACTTGCAGACCGATCGAGAAGACGAACAGAATCAGCCCGAATTCCTGCACGAAGTGCCTGACCTCGCCGTCCACCGTCATTCCGAAATGGCTCAGGACGATACCTACGAACAGAATCCATGTGATTCCGAGCGAGATGCCGCCGATTTTGACTTTTCCGAGCAAAATGCCGATGGTGATGACCAATGCGAAGGTCAGCACGGCATGGGCGATGCCGCTGCCGAAGAACAAGGTGTGTAACCACTCCATATTAACCTACTTTTGTGCGAATTGCCAGCAATTGTGCAAAAGTAGTATTTATTATAGAATTTAAAAAACTTTGATGCGACTTTTATAAGCCCGATATATGCCCGTCCGCCTGCCGCAGGGCTTACCGCTAATACAGATACCGCTCCATGAGCGGCATCAGCAGCGCCGTAGCCAGTCCCATCAGAGCCATCGCCAGTCCGCTCAGGGCTCCTTCGACGGCTCCCATCTCGATGGCGCGCGCCGTACCGATGCCGTGCGCCGCGGCTCCCAGCGCAAACCCCCTTGCTTCGGCATCCCGCACGCCGCAGCGGCGCAGGATCCACTCGCCGAAGATACTGCCGAAAATACCCACGCAGAACACCACGACCGACGTGACGGGGACGATGCCGCCCAGCGGCCCCGAAACCGACACGGCGATGGGCACGGTAACCGACTTGGGGGCTATCGAGTTGAGTATCTCGCGCCCGGCGCCAAACGCCATGGCGATATATACGACGCTCAGCACGCCCGCCACGCAACCCGCAAGGGTGGCGATGCCGACCGGGAGCAGGCTTCCGCGCAGTTGTTCGACCTGTTCGTAGAGCAGGTAGCCGAGTGCGACCACCGACATGCCCAGGGCAAAGTCGAGGATGCCCGTGGCTTCCTGGTAGCGGGCATAGCCGATGTCCGCCGCACGGAGGAATACGATGACGGCGACGAACGTGAGCAGCACGGGATGCAGCAGCGGCATCCGGATGCGGCGGTAGACCGCCGTCCCGAGGCAGTAAAGCCCCACGGTGAGCGTCAGCAGGAAGAGGTCGGTGGAGAGGAACGCCTTGTCAATCATTGTCCGGGGTGTTTACGGCGGTTTCACGAAGGTGCCGGATGCGGCGCAGGCGCGAGCGGCGGTTCAGGCTCTGGAACGTCTGCCCCGTCACCAGCAGGACGATGATCGTCGAGGCGATGCCCGAGATTACGATCGCCCACAGGTTGTCGAGGATCACGCGGTAGGAGTTCATCAGCCCTACTCCGTAGGGGACGAAGAAGAGTGCCATGGCCCCCAGCAGGAACCGGGCTGCGGGACGTACCGTTTCGGCTTTGACCCAATGCAGGCACAAGGCTGCGAAGAGCAGGATCATGCCGATGATGTTACCTGAAACATAACCTCCGGTGAGGATGCTCAATGCATTGCCGATCAGCCAGAAAAGAAGGATGTAAAAAAGTCCGGACATTGCGTGTGCGCTTGATTCCGGGGCAAAGATAATGTTTCCCGGCGGAAATTGTTCCTCCCGCCTGCGATTTTATGCGCGGCGTGCCGCCTCCGGCTTCGGAGGCGCATTCCGGATCGAGCTTGCGGGAGATGCCGGCCTTGCCGTTGTCCGTGGACGGGCGCCATCCTGCGGGGTGTGGCCGCCGGAAACCTCTTTTTTTCGGGGATGGAACCCGGCATGCCGGTGGAAAAATGGCGGAAAGGGAGGATCCGTCCGGTCCGCACCCCTTTCCGGCGAGCGGGCCTTTTCAGCCCGGTATTTTTCGGGCTATGGTCTGCCGTTGCCGCCGCGGCCCCTGCGGCGTGCCGTCTTCAGCGCACAATGCGTACTGGCGCACGACGCGCATCCGCCGCGCCCCCTGCCCCTGAAGAAGCACCACATCCGCCGCAGTACGACGGCTGCGACCACGATGCCGATACCCCAGACCGCAAAGTCCTGCCACCCCATGTCAGAGCCACATGAAAAGGCGGTAGACCGCCCATGCTACGACCCACGCCAGCACCGTGTTGTAGGCCACGGCAGCCGTGGCCCATTTCCACCCGGCCTCGGCGCCGATGGCGGCGATGGTCGCAATGCACGGGAAGTAGAGGAGAATGAATACCAGGAAAGCCAGTGCCGATGCCTGCGTGAAGTCGCCGCTTGCCAGCAGCTTGCGGGAGAGGTTCACGGTTTCCTCGTCTTCGCCGGCCAGCTCCGTGACCTTGCCGACCTGTGCGTCAGTGTTTTCCGCAATGCGGATCGCCGTCTGTCCGTCCACCCCGCCGATAATGGCGATGCTGCCTTCCGGCAGGTTTCCGATCTCGATCTTTTCGCCCGATCCCGTGACGATCTCCGTCGTGCCGGCGCCGGGGGCGGTTGCCGCCTCCCCGCCGTCGGAATAGAGCACGCCGAGCGTGCTGACGACGATCTCTTTGGCCGGCAGGCCCGTGAGAATGGCGATGCTGGCTTTCCAGTTCAGGCCGAGCGGTTCGAATACGGGCGAACATGCCTGGCCGACCTGTCCCAGGTAGGAGTTTTCATAATGTTCCTCCATAGTTTCTGCCGGGGCGGCTGCGTCCGGCGTCGGATAATAACTCAAGAACCAGACCGCCACCGAAGCGATTAGAATCAGCCCGCCCATCTTGCGCAAGTATTGCGCGCAGCGATCCCACATGTGCGACAGCGTAGCCCGCATTGTCGGGACCCGATAGGGCGGCAGCTCCATGACGAACGGCGTTTCGTCCTTCTTGAACAGATAACGGCGCATCAGCCGGGCCGTGATGACAGCCACGACGATTCCCAGCAGATACAGTCCGAGCATCACCCAGCTGGCATAGGCAGCGAAGAATGTGCCGATCAGCAGGATATAGATGGGAATGCGGGCGCTGCACGACATGAAGGGGACGAGCAGTACGGTGATGAGCCGGCTGCTGCGGCTTTCGATCGTGCGCGTGGCCATGATGGCCGGTACGTTGCAGCCGAAACCCATGATGAGTGGAATGAACGACTTGCCGTGCAGCCCTATGCGGTGCATGATCCGGTCCATGATGAAGGCTGCGCGAGCCAGGTAGCCCGAATCCTCCATGAAAGCGATGAACAGGTATAGGATCATGATATTCGGCAGGAAGACGATGACGCTTCCCACGCCGCCGATTACGCCGTCCACGAGCAGGTCTTTCAACGCTCCGTCCGGCATCCAGGCATCCACGCCCTGACCGATCAGTCCCACCAGTTGCTCGATCCACTCCTGGGGATAGGCTCCCAAGTTGAACGTGCAGTAAAACATCAGCCACATCAGGAAGAAAAAGATCGGAAAGCCCCAGAGCTTGTGGGTCACGAAAGCGTCGATGATTTTCGTCACTTGTGTCTGTTCCTTCTTTCCCGGGGTGTAGGTTTCCCGCAGAGCTCCGGAGATGAATCCGTATTTCTGATCGGCAAAGGCCGTTTCGATGTCTTCATCCAGCAGGTTCTTGATCCGCTGCGCTTCCCGTTTGCTCGCTTCCTCCCATTCGGGGTATTTCGGGTGATGCTTCAGTTGATCCTTTATATAACTATCTTTCTCAAGTAGTTTCATTGCGATATAACGCGGCGGGAATTGCGGGGGCAACTCTCCGGATTCCTTCAATGCTCCCGTGATTGTCCGCAGGCTCTCCTCGATAACCGGTCCCTGGTTGATGTGAATGTGACGCACACGGTCGTCCTCGTTCTCATAGACGGCGATCACCGTGTCCAGCAGGGCTTCGATACCCCGTCCATGACGGGCGACGACCGGCACCATCGGCACACCCAGCATTCGTCCCAGACTGTCGTAGTCGAGTTCGGCGCCGCTCGCTTCCAGCTCGTCGTACATATTGAGCGCTACAACCACTCGGGGATTCAGGTCGATGAGTTCGGTAGTGAGGTAGAGGTTGCGTTCCAGGTTCGAAGCTACGACGGCATTGATAATTACGTCCGGCGTATGTTCGGCCAAATGGCGGCGTACGTAAAGTTCCTCGGGCGAGTAAGCCGTAAGTGCGTAGGTGCCCGGCAGGTCGGTGATTTCGAAACGATAGCCTCTGTAGGTGCAGTGTCCCCGTTTGGCGTCCACCGTGACGCCGCTGTAGTTGCCGACGTGTTCGTGACCGCCCGAAATAGCGTTGAACAGCGAGGTCTTGCCGCTGTTCGGGTTGCCCACCAGTGCGACGTTGATCCGCTTTGAGCTTTGGGCGATGACCTCATGGAGCTGGTCGCCTTCGCGTGTTCCGTTATATTCTTCGCTTATCAGGCCTTCGGCCTCTTCGTTGGTGATAACTACGACCATGTGAGCTTCGCTGCGGCGCAGCGAAACCTCGTAGTCCATGATTTTGTAAACGATCGGGTCGCGCAGCGGGGCATTGAGAACCACTTCGACTTTTTTGCCGCGTACGAACCCCATTTCCATAATTCGGCGGCGGAATCCGCCATGTCCGAGTACTTTGAGAATCGTGGCCGACTGGCCTGTTTTCAAATCCGATAAACGCATGTTCTTTTGCTGAAATTACGGGGCAAAGATAGGGAAATATTTCAGGAACGGACATCCCCATATATGGGGATAATCCGGCTCAGTACGGTTTTTTAGGCTATTTTATTGTTGCGTTGCTTTTTGGGGGCGAAAAAATTGGAAATTGAAATTTTTTTATATCTTTGCGACATACATCCAAATTATTATACGTATTATGAAAAATTTAGTTGAAAAAATCAATGCCGAATACGAAGTATTCGTAAGTAATGCCAACGCTCAGGTAGAAAAAGGAAACAAGGCAGCCGGAACCCGCGCACGCAAGGCCGCTCTGGAATTGAGCAAGCTGATGAAGGAGTTCCGGAAGGTTTCCGTCGAAGCTTCGAAATAAGTTTATTACTTTTTTGAAAATGAAGGGTCGCATGGGATACATGCGGCCCTTTGTTATGGGTGTACAACTTGGCAATTATATCTTTCGATGTACTATCCGATTATTCGGCCTGTGACCGTGTTTGTAATGCTCCCCCCCCCTGTTTGAGGAAATTTGGCGTGCTGCATTCCCATAACAACATATAATTTATATAATTCTTCACTGTTCGAACAGGAGCAGACCGTAACCGGCAGAAAATTCGGTATGCGATACAGAGGAATCTCCGGAATATCGAAAAGATTGGCCTGTTTTTTAGTAGCTTAAATCGATACCGTGCCGGCGGAAATTTTCGAGGTCTTCATCCGACAGACCGGTTTTCGGGAAAGGAACGGCCAGGTTGTGATCGTTCAGATAGCGGCGCGGTGCCCGGTAGTCGAATGTCGGACTGACCAACGAGTAGGCCGGATCGATGAAGTCGCCTTCGATCGAAGCGATATCGGCCATGCTTTGAAACATGGAGTGGGTTGTGGCCGGTGCGGATTCGTTGTTGCGGGCCGCTTCGACTTTTTCCGGGAATTCCCGTCGATATTCCGGCGAGAACCATCCCAGATTGGCGACATAGAGCTGATAAAAAGTGGTCGTAGGGGAGGCGTGTAAGAAGCGCTCCCGTTCGTCGTCGAGAATATCTTCGCCGTGATCGGCACAGTAGAGCAGCGCCGAACAGTCGTTTTCGAGCGAGCGGAGATATTCGATCGTCTGCGAGAGGAAGTGGTCCGTATAGTAGATCGAATTGTCGTAGGCATTGACGAGTTTCTCGACGTTCTTTCGGTTGATGGCCACGTTATCGTCCGGCAGGAAGCGGGCGAATTCACGGGGGTATCGTTGGTGATAGGTGAAATGAGAGCCGTAACAGTGCAGGATGATGAGCAGGTCGTGCTCCGGATCTTCGGCGATAACCTGTTTCATCGCTTCCAGCAGTTGCATATCGTAACGTGGCTCCGGAAGGTACACCAGGCTGTCTGCATCCTTGGCCAACTTGTCGATCATGGCTCCCTGGGGGCGCTGGTTGGAAAGAAACCAGGTTTTGAACCCAGCCTCCTTGAAGAGTGCCGGAAGCCCCTTGCGACGGTATAGTTCTTCGTGTTGATCGGTTTTTACCGACGAAAGAATCAAGGGCACGCTTTTGTGCGTGGTATTGCTCTGTGTGACTGTATTCCGGAATACGACCAGACCCTCTGTGCGGGTCAGACAGGGATTCGTTTCCCTGTGGTAACCGTACAGTTGCCAGTTGGCGGCCCGGGATGCTTCTCCGATTACATAGACGTAAATCTCGCGTTTGGAAGCCTCGGCCGTGCGCCGTGCATGGTATGTGAAATCCTCCGAGGTGTGTTCGAAACGGTACATCTTGCGGAACTCCGAACCGCAAAGACCGATATTATAGAAAACATTGACCGGAAAAATGTCGGTTTTCAATACCCGCTTGTCTTCGCTCACTTTATAGGCCGGGGCCAGGAACAACCCTCCGAGAATGAAGGACGAGAGTCCGATCAGGGCGATATTCTTGCGGGCTGTTTTCGAAAGACAGTGCCTTTGTCCGATGTCGCGTGAGGCGAACCAGAGTAGCGGCAGATAGATGGCGCAGACGATGATGATCGATGGATAGATGTTCGAGAGCAGCTCGCCAGCCTCTTCCGGATTGGTCGTCAGCAGGTTGGTGAACATATCCGTTGCGATGATCGAATTGCCGAACAGGTAGAGCAGTACGATTTGGAAGGCGGCGAGGACGACGAGCGGAAAGGCCAGCCAGATCATGATGCCGGAGCGTTTCAGCACGGCGCTCCACATCAGGTAGAAACCCATCGGGATAAAGAGCGATGCTTCGGCCGACCAGATGGAGTACGGCTCC
>OHWC01001106.1_pt1 | contig 12442 bp, 8 predicted proteins | sample 1579541 | NCBI WGS metagenome assembly OHWC01 (sample SAMEA3882551, study PRJEB24775) | human gut metagenome | biome: human-associated habitat; feature: intestine environment; material: feces | place: Netherlands | collected 2009/2010
CCGCCTCTCGAAGATGCTCACGGGGTATGACATCGACGTATACCGCGAGGTCGAAGAAGAGGACGTGGCCCTCACCGAATTCGCCGACGAGATCGACGGATGGATCATCGACGCCCTGAAGAACGTCGGCTGCGACACGGCCAAGAGCGTGCTGGAACTGCCCGTAGAGGAGATCGCCGCGCGTGCCGACCTGGAGCTGGAACAGGCACAGAAGGTCGTCGAAATCCTGAAGGCCGAATTTGAAGAGTAACATAAGCAAGAAAGGAAAACACAAGATATGGGTAACGAAAGAAAATTAAGGCTCATTCAGGTTGCAAAGGAGTTCAAGGTGGGACTGAATACCATCACGGACTTCCTGCAGAAGAAGGGCATCAAGAGCGACGGGTCACCCAATACGCTGGTCGACGCGGAGACCTATGCCGTTCTGGAGAAGGAGTTCGGGGCGAACCGCGCCGCAGGCAATGCACGCGAGTCGATCCGCGAGCGCATCTCCCTGAAGCAGACGACCATCACCCTCGAAGAGGCTAAGAAGCAGGAGCGCGAGGAGGAAAAAGAGGTGGTCATCAAAAGCAACGTAATCAGCGTCAAGGACGAAATCCAGCAGCCGAAGTTCCTCGGCAAGATCGACCTGTCGCCCAAACCCAAGGCTGCCCCCGCCCCGAAGGCAGAAGCTGAAAAACCCGCCGCACAACATCCTGCGGCACCCGCTGCACCGGCACCTGCCCAGGCGCCCAAAGCTGCCGCACAGCCCGCACCTGCCCCCGCACCCGCAGTACCGGAAGCCCGTCCGGCACAGCCAGCCCCTGAATGTTTCCGTTATCCAGAAGTGCAATCGTCTTCAGACTGTAACCCACTCCATAGAGCTCCGCGCCCTCGTATGTTCCATTTTCTGCCTGCTCTCCAAACTCTTCCAATATTCCTGCATCCAGGATGACAAGAGCATCCGCCTCTGTTTCCTTCTTCATCCGCTCCACAATGTCCTGTTCTTTTCTCCGGTAAATACACCAGCTGATCTTGCTTTCGCTGCCTTCCAGCGCCTCGTTCAATCCACAAATCTCCGCCTGTACAGCCTCGGACATTTTCCAGTCGGCGATAATTCCGATCTTCTGCTTTTTTGTTCTCAGCCGTTCTCCCAGCCATCTTCCGATCTCCCGGTAATCCGGCTGGATCGTGGGACTGGCAGTTTTTCCTTCTTTTACCGCCAGACCATCTGCAATCAGCAGATACGGTTTATTTCCACACTCTTTTTTCAGCATATTTTCCGTCTCATGACCGGGTGCCGGATATATGATAAAGCCATCAATATCGTTGTCCTTCTGTTCCCTGATAAATTCTCTTTCCACCTCCGGCCCGTCGATCTCTTCCGTATTGCAGATGATCATATGAACGTTGTTCTCTGCCGCAGCCTGCTTCATTCCCTTGATCAGGGCATCCCAGCGTTTGTCACCGGACTCCGGAAGAATCACGGCAATCCGGGGCTCTGCTACGTTCTGATCGAAAATTTTCCATACAAAGAATACTGCCAGCAGCAGCAAAAGAAACTCAATTATAAGAAATTTCATTCTGTTCTTTTTCATCTGCCCGGTCTCCTTTGTATGTATTTTTGTAATTCCAATGCTTCTGCGTTTTCCGGTGTATATGGGATTGCCGGAATACGGATCGTAACCCTTGTTCCTTCGTCCGGTTCACTTTCTATGGAAAGTCCGTATTCTTCTCCAAACATCAGCCGGATTCTGGAATGCACATTGATCACACCCACGCCGGAACCGTGCTTCGGAACCTTGCTGTTATCCGTCAGAATATTTTCCAGGACTTCTTCCCGCATGCCCATCCCATTGTCTTCGATGGTGATCAGAATGTCCTCGTCTTTCTTTTTTCCGCTGACGATGATCATGCCGCCATCATCCTCATCCATATTGCCAACGCCATAATAGATGGCATTTTCCAGGATAGGCTGGATCACCAGCTTTACAATGCAGTAGTTTTCAATCTCTTCCTCAATCCGGAATTCTGTTTTAAACCGCTCTTTGTACCGGGCCAGCTGGATATTCATATAGCTTCTGCTGTGCTGCAGCTCATCCTTAATGGGAATGATGGTCTTACCCCGTGACAGACTGACACGAAGTAATTTTGCCAGTTCAGAAATCATACAAACCGCTGCTTCATTTTCCTGGGCTTCCACCATCCACGTGATGGATTCCAGTGTATTATACAGAAAATGGGGGTTGATCTGGCTTTGCAGGGCATCCAGTTCACTTTTTCTTCGTTCATTTTGCTGCCGGATGATCTCGTCCATCAGTTTTTCGATCTGTTCATAGGACTTCTGCACAGAATGTCCCAGATGGCGGATCTCCGAGGAGCCGCCGATATAGATATCCGGTTTTCCTCCTGCCTCGTGAGCCTTGACGGAAGCATCCAGCTCCCGGATCGGTTTGGATATCTTCCGGGAAACCAGCTGGTTTCCCTCCAAAAGCATGACCAGAAGAACCAGAATCGTGGCAAATACATAGTAGCGGAAGTTCTTATAGTTTGCCGCCTGCACGCTCTCTGGCACAACACCGATCATCTTCCAGCCTGTATAGGCTACGCTGCCGACGATCACGGTCTCGTTCTGACCGCCGGAACGGATCTCGTAGGTTCCGTCCTCGTATTTTGCCGCGTCCAGACTGTTTTCTTCAAATAATCCGCGGTTTAACTCCGTTCCCCGTGGATGATAGATCATCTCTCCGTCCTGACTGGTCAGATAATAGTAGATTCCGCCGGAACAGTCATTGATCTGTTTCATCACGTCCCTGATCACAGAATATTTCATATCCAGCAAAAGAATACCTGTTTCCGGTGTCTCTCCCTTGTTGACATCTACATACCTGCTCAGGGAAACGACCCATTGGTACCGATAGGATCCATCCTCAAACAGCTCCTGGATATGCGGTGTGGAAAAGTGTATATTTTCAATGGCATCTTCCGCATTTTTGTACCATTCCTGTGTCTGCACCTTCACGTTTTTCTTTTCTGCCGCCACCGGCTCCGATGCGATCAGATTTCCTTTGGGATCATACAACGCCAGGCTCTGAATCTTATCGGAATTGGTCTCATAGAGCAGACTGAACTGCTCCGAGAATTCCCGGCTGGATATATCAAACTGCTGGACCACGTTGTAGTTTGCCCCGTTTATAATCTGCCGGATATCCAGCAGGTCTGCATCTAACCGGTCCACGGTAGCCTCTACAGTAGCTTCCGTGTTGTCCACTGCTGTTTTTTCCAATGCCAGCTTGAATCGATGGTAAAGCAGCAATCCCATTACAATGATCGTAACCAGTGAAATCGCCATAAGGACAGACAGGATGATCGACTGTATGTTAAATACGATGTTCTTCCTGGAATCCGGCTTTCTTTTTCTATCTTTCATGTATTTTCCCTTTCACCTGTTCCCTATTTTCCGGAAGCTCTGTATTTGGAAGGGGAAACACCGAATTTCTTTTTGAATACATAGCTGAAGTAGTTCGCATCCTGATATCCCACTTTTTCTGCGATCTTATAGCTTTTTTCATCGGTGTTCAGCACCATTTCTTCTGCCCTGTCCATTCGGTAATCCGTAAGATAGGAGACGAAGGACTGACCGGTTTCCTTTTTAAAAATGGACGAAAAGTAAGAATTGGACACACCAAGATCTGCGCACACATCATCCAGCGAGAGCGCCGGTTCCATATATCTGTCTTTTACGATGTTCTGTGCATCGGTGATGATCCGTCTGGAGGTACTATTTCTGGTACTTCTCAGTTTTTCGCTGATAGCTATAGACATATTGATGATCCAGTTTGTCATAGAGCTTTCATCCAGCTGAGTCACTCTTTCGTAAAGATTCTGTACATTTCCGGAAATTTCATTGAAATCCATGGAATTATTGGCACAAAATTTGAAAAAGCCGCTGACAATCTCCATGGTGGCCAGATTGTACTGGCTGATGGTGGCTGCATTCTTATGGAGCTTTTCTGTCTCTTTGATGGCTTCTTTCCGGATCTTTTCCTGATCCCCTACATGGATGGCACGAAACAGCTCCTGCATCTTTGTTTCTTCTAAGGGAACCGCCTTTTTTGACTCTTTGGGAACGATCTCTGCGATATTGATGGCTCGTTTCGTTCCGTACAGGACACGGTAGGATACCGCCTCTCTGGCTCCCTCGTAGGAAATACTGATATCGTACAGACTGTTGCAGACGGTTCCGATCCCTGCGGTAACCGCCGCCCCCATAATTCTCCATGCCCAGCGGCAGAACCGGTCACACTTGTCCGTCAATTGAGCTATCTCATCTTCTGAATGGAGTTCCATAATCAGAATGGTATTACCCATATAGATGAACTCCTGACAATTACAGTTCTCCATCAGCCGCTGTTTGATCTCACGTTCCACGGACATGGATAACAATAAGGGATTCATGCCCTCCGGCACATCATTTTCCGAGGTATGAAAAATCATGCAGCAAAACAAAGGTCCCTTCATATCCACCCGATAGTCCAAAAGGAATCGTTCATAGTCCTCTTCTCTGACCCTTCCCTCGATCAGGGAAATAAAAAAATTGGACTGCAGCTTTGGTAAAACCTCCTGGAAATAGTCTTCCAGTTTTTTTACATTTAACTTTTCTTCCCGTTCCCTGTCCAGTGTGGCTTTCAGCTTCATCAGGCTTTCTGACAGCTCGGTGGCGCTGATGGGTTTCAGCATATATTCCTTAATTTCCAGATGGACGGCCTCTTTTGCATATTCGAATTCATCAAAACCGGTGCAAAGCATAATGTAAATATTGGGATAGTCCTGGTTCAGCTTTCTTGCCAGCTCCAGTCCATCCATATAAGGCATCTTAATGTCCGTCAGCACCACATCAGGCTGAAGCTTTTCCACCAGCTCCAAAGCCTTCACGCCGTTGGTGGCACTTCCCACTACGTCAAATCCCAGATCATTCCAGCGGATCTTTTTTTTCATAACATCGATGACCTCTACTTCATCATCGACAAGAATCACTTTATATTGTTCCATCCTTATCCTCCTGTTTTGCGGAGCATATTATTATTCCTTTATTATAGCAGAAGATTGCTCTCTGCTGAATGAATAGTTACAAAAATTTTTGCCAAAACAGAACAAAAGACCGCCCTGGTCATCCATCGGACGACCGGGCTGTCTTATATTCTATCTGTTTATGAAGATGTTGGAATCAAAAGTTTTTCTGACCCCTTTGATACCAGATTGCTACGTGCTTTGCACTCCTGGTATCTTTATGAATGTCTCATTATTTTTTCTGTACATATTTCAGACAGTCAAGTGTTACGGCTGCCAGGATAATGATACCTTCGAAGATGAACTGAAGGTTAGTATCAATACCAAGAATTGTCAGTGCGTATGTCAGGGAGGTAAAGATCAGTACACCGGTTACAACTCCGGAGATCTTACCGATACCACCGGTAAAGGATACACCACCAACTACGCAGGCTGCGATGGCATCCATATCCCATCCCTGTCCGTAAGCTGCACTACCGGAACCAACCATACGGTTACATTCCAGCCAGGAACCGAAGCCATACAGGATACCTGCCAGCATAAATGCTCCCATTGTTACTTTAAATACAGAGATACCGGATACTGCTGCCGCTTCCGGGTTTCCACCTACCGCATACAGGTTTTTGCCAAAAGTTGTTTTGTTCCAGATAAACCATACAATGGCAACTGCTGCAACAGCCCACAGAATGATGGTCGGGAATTTTCCGATCTGCGGAATGAAAGTATTCGGGATGGCAGAATCAATCGCACCGAAGGATACACCCTTGGTCGCATAGGTAACCAGACCGAAGATGATCAGCATGTTCGCCATGGTAGAGATAAACGGATGCATTTTGAATCTCGCCATGAAGAATCCGGCAATCATGGCAAATACTGTTGTAAAGATCACACACATTAACAGTGCAAACAGTGCTTTCGCTGTAGCAGGCATAGCGGAGAAGTCAAATACATGGCCGAATACGGCACCTGTATTGATTCCGTTATGCATAATGATGGTTGCTGTAACCATACCCATACCAACCATACGTCCTACGGAAAGGTCGGTACCTGTTAACAGGATCAGACCGGCAACACCAAGTGCAAGGAACATACGCGGGGATGCCTGCTGTAAGATATTCAGGATGTTGGTAACAGTCAGCAGCTGTGTATTTTTAACGATCGGTGTGATGATACACAGTGCGATGAAGATCAGAATGATTACGATATACAGACCGTTTTTGTACAGGAACTGAGATAAATCGAAGGTATATCTGTAATTTTCCAATTTCTGTATTCTCTGCTGCGGGAATGTAAATTTGGAAGCCCGCAACAGGTCGATCAGGTGATATTTATGCATGAATGCTTCATGTCTTCTGTCCTTGATCTCCTGAAGCTTCGATTCGTGAGCCATCTGTGCATCAAACAATTTATTTTTGAGCACATATTTCTCAGCCTTAATCTCTTCTGCATCCTTCAGAGAAGCAACCTTTTTCTGATGCTCGCTCTTTAGATCTGCTTTGACCTTCTCATATCTGCTGTTTTCTTCTGCTTTTGCAGCTTTGCAGCTTTTGTTTACTACGTCGTAATAATCCTTTTTGTAATGCGCGGCCAGATAGCTTTCTGCCTCTGCGATCAGCTTTTTGATTTCTTCTTTGTTGTCTGCTTCTACTTTTTTTGCATTTTCCAGCTCTTTTTTGCTGTTTTCAATGATCTTATCTCTCTGTGTTGCGGATAAGTTCTTGTTTTCTTTTGCGATCGCGATCTGTTTTTTCAGATCGCTCACTTTGTCAAAGCCGTCTGCACGTAATGCATCGATTTTTTTCTGGATTTCTTCCACATATTCATCGATCGGCTTCAAAAGCTTTGCTTCTTCTTCCGACGAAATAATAACGCTGTTTTCTGCCATTTCCAATTTTCCTCCTGTTACAGGTATTTAGCACTGAGTCTCAATAATTCTTCCTGGTTTGTTTCTTTTGTATTTACAATTCCAGCCAGGCGTCCGTTGGACATAACACCGATCCGGTTGGTAATACCAAGAATTTCCGGCATTTCGGAAGAAACAACGATGATTGTTTTTCCCTGTTTCGCCATATTGATAATCAGTTCATAAATTTCATATTTTGCTCCAACATCAATTCCTCGTGTCGGGTCATCCATCATGAATACGCTCGGTGAACGCTCCAGCCATTTACCAAAGATGACCTTCTGCTGATTACCACCGGAAAGGTTGGCGATCATATCATCCGGTCCCATACATTTTGTATGCATGATCTTGATTTCTTCAGCCGTTGCACGCACCATCTTGTCATGTGATAATGCGACTCCGCTCTTATAATGCTTCATATTCGCAATGGTAGTATTGAATGTAATATCGCCCTTCAGGAACAGACCATTGGCTTTTCTTTCCTCTGTAATCAGAGCAAATCCGTGATCCATAGCATCTTTCGGGGAGGAGAAGTTCAGTACTTTTCCATCATATACGATATTTCCTTCTGCTTTTGTACGAATTCCGAAGATTGTCTCCAGAAGTTCCGTACGACCGGCACCGACCAGACCATAGAATCCGAAAATTTCTCCTTTTTTGATATCAAAAGAAATATTCTGCAGTTTCGGTGCATATTTTGTTGATATATTCTGTACGGAAAGAATCGTTTCTCCCGGTGTATTGTCTACAGGTGGAAATCTGTTATCCAGAGAACGACCAACCATGGCGGCGATCAGTTCGTTCATATCCGTTTCTTTACTTGGCTTGGTCATGACCAGACTTCCGTCTCGCAGTACGGATATTTCGTCACAGATTTCAAATATTTCATCCATTTTATGTGAAATGTAGATCAGAGCAATTCCCTGCGCCTTCAGCTGACGCATCATCTTAAAGAGTTTTTCAACCTCCGGTGCAGTCAGGGATGATGTAGGTTCATCCAGTACAATGACTTTGGAATGATAGGAAATCGCTTTTGCGATCTCGCACATCTGTCTCTGAGATACAGACATTTTCTTCATTGGCTGCGTCAGATCAACTGTAATTCCCAGTTTTCTGAACAGGTCTGATGTTTCTTTTTTCATTCTTCCTTCGTCGATCACTCCAACGGAATTCTTTGGGTATCTTCCAAGGAACATGTTATCTACAACACTTCTTTCAAGACACTGGTTCAACTCCTGGTGTACCATTGCCACTCCGTTTTCCAGTGCATCCTTCGGGCCGGAGAAATTCACTTCTTTTCCGTCCAATACGATGGTTCCTTCATCTTTCTGATAGGTTCCAAAGAGGCATTTCATCATTGTCGATTTTCCGGCACCGTTTTCACCCATCAGTCCCATAATGGTTCCAGGTTTGACATTCATGCTGATATGTTTCAGAACCTTATTTCTACCGAACGATTTGCTCATGCCGTTAATCGATAAGATATATTTATTCTTATCTTCTGTCATAGCTGCGCTTCCTTTTCTTAGTAAAGAAGGGTATCATTGCTGACACCCCTCTATAATTTCATTCATTTACGGTAACGATTCAGAAACCTCATCTCGATTTCGCATGGCTCCGAATCGTTGCCATTTACACTTTTATTCTGTCTCTAAATTATTTGGAGAGAAGTGATGTATATGCTGCCGCATTATCGGTCTTAACCATGTTAATTGCAAAAGCATCATACTCGCTCGGGTTTCCAAGACGGTTTGTGATATTAGACTCTGTCTGTCCGTCTCCACCGATGTAATCTACCTTCAGGTTCAGCAGATCATCATATTTCTCCAGCAGTGGCTGATAGGTAGAGCTCAGGAAGTTATCCGATGCGTTGTAGATATTCAGCCATACTTTTTTGGATGGGCTCTTGCTTTCATCCAGCTGTTTTGCAACTTTATCGTAAACTTTTGTGGAATCTGTGAAATCGTTGTAGTTATCGGCTGTTACAGCAATATTTAATGCGTAGTAAGATCTCTCTTCTTCGCTGTATCTGTAATCCTCACCCTCTGTCAGGCAGTTGCCGGCTTCATCTGCTGTACCGATACCGGTATCAATGTCTACACCGTCCAGTGCGTTACGCAGAACTCTCAGTGTCAGGTAAGCCTGAACGTCTGCATGCTGAGAAATTGTTCCGCCATATCCTTCACCGATTGCTGCTACAGCATCGCTGTTTGCATCGTAACCGAAGGTAGGAACTTTGTTGTCTTTCGCCCATGCATTGAACATTGACATTCCCATACCATCGTTATTGGAAACTACAACATCGATCTGATCACCGAAGGAAGCTGTCCATGTTCCGATCGCGTTACCAGCTGTTGCAGCATCCCATGTTGCACCTGCTGAGTTTTTCATTTCCTGGGAAGCCAGCTCACGGATGGTATATGTTTTTCCGTCTACATCCAGAGTTGCATCCTGCACAACCTTTGCTTTTCCATCTACGTTTGTTCCGGCCGGTGTAGAATCTACTCCGCCGTCTGCATCTACACCTGTTCCAAGTGCGGAACGAACACCACGTGTACGAGCGATAGAATCGTTATGTCCGATATCACCGATTGCCAGAACATATCCGATTACGCCGTCACCGTTTCTGTCGATCGTGTCTGCGTTTTTCTTGATGTAATCCAGAACCATCTGTCCCTGCAGCTCAGCACCCTGGTTTGCATCGAAACCTACATAATACGTATTTCCGTTGAAGTTCAGAGCATCTTTGTCCAGTTCGCCGGTAGCACTGCTGGATGGCTGACGGTTGAACCAGCACAGAGGTTTGTCCTTGTTTTCTACGCTTCCGCCCGTTGATGCCGTAGAATCTGCTGTTTCTGTTTTCTGGGTAGAATCTTTAGACTCTGATGGGGATCCTCCACAACCAGCCATGGATACTGCCATAGCTACTGCCATAATTGCTGCTAATGCTTTTCTTTTCATTTTTATTCCTCCCGTTTGGTGATTTTGCTAGATTCGCTTCGTTCCTAGCTGATGAATTCATTATAATCACAAGCGGTCTGAAAAAAAATAGAATATTTTTAGATTAGTTATTGAAATTTTTGGTTATTTCGTATTCTTTTCACGCGTTCTATAGTGATCCTGTATACTGCGTATCTTTATATTTCCGTATCAGAATCATATAGCTTATGATCAGTAAAACAGCAGCACTGCTCCATGCGCAGATCTCGGCATAGTATATTCCCTCTTCGCCGATCCATTTCGGCAGCAGCAACGCAACGCTGACACGCATCACAAATTCCGCAATGCCGCTGGCAAGCGGAATCAAAGTATTGCCCAGCCCCTGGATCGCGGAACGATACACATGCAGCAAATACAGTATCCACAAAAAGACAGCCATGATAAACAAATACTTATATGCAATATCTAACACCTGTCGGATCTGCTCCGGTTCACCGGATACAAACAGAGACAATATATTACGCCCAATCAGCACCATCATACCGGAAATGAAAACAGAAGTGAGCACTGCCATATACGTACCGCTGCGCACACCTTTTCGGATTCTCTGATATTTCTTTGCGCCAAGATTCTGCCCTACATACGTTGTAATCGCATATCCATAGGAAACGGCTGCCATCTCCAAAATTCCATACAGCTTGTTCGTTGCCGTAAATCCGGCTACAAACAGAAAGCCAAAGCCATTGATCACATACTGCACCGTAAGTCCTCCCACAGAAATGATCACGTTCTGTATGGCAAGAGGAGTCCCCAGCTTCAAAAGCCGCAGACTCATAGACGGCTGCCTGTAAAAATCCTCCTTTTCCAGTCGGATATCCCTGATTTTCCGTAATACAAGCAGACAGTACAAGGCTGAAAATCCCTGTGCAATAACGGTCGCCACGGCTGCTCCGGCTACGCCCCAGCCAAAAACTGCCACAAACAGCAGGTCAAGTCCCACATTGATCACTGCTGCCACTGTCATTGCAATCAGTGGAGATCTGCTGTTTCCAAGTGCCCTCAGGATCGCCGCAAAGATATTATAGGCAGCTATAATCGGGACTCCCGCAAAAATCAGCCGCAAATATAGCATCGTCAGATCAATAACATTATCCGGTGTCTGCAAAAATAAAAGAACGTGATAAACTGCTCCTTCACTTACTGCGAGTACAATCACAGACAGTAATGCTGTCATAATATAGCTTTTCGCCACCGCACATTTCAGATTTTCCTTTTCCCCTGCTCCATAGTACTGCGATACAAGAATCGAAAAGCCCTGTGTGATACCTGTCATGATGCCCAGCACCAGCCAGACCAGCCAGTCTCCGGCGCCTACTGCCGCCAACGCTTCTACTCCTACCACCTGGCCAACAATCATGGTGTCCGCCATCGTATAAAACTGCTGGAAAATATTTCCGAGCATCAGTGGTATGGCAAACGTTATGATCAGTTTTCCGGGGGATCCCGCAGTCATATTCTTTTCATTTGTTCCCATAAGATTAAGAAGCTCCTTTTCTCTCTTTCTCCTCCTGCCGCTATTTTACAGGGGACCCTTGCGAAACACAATTCTATTTTTTCACAAAGTTTTTCCGATATTTTTGGTGGCTATTACTTTCTTTTGAGGTAAAAAGAGATTTTCGTTGGTTTTCCATTACAGAGTATGAAAAAGAAGCAGCGTATTTGAGACGCAGACATAATATGCATCCAATTACGTATCGGATTCTACATCTTAATTCCGCAGTATTCCCATGTCACTGTATCGAGCAAGAGGAACTCCTCTGTTCCAATTGGCTTTCCATCTCTGTAAGTTGAAAACACATCCGTGCTAATCAGATTTCCCTCTTTCGTAATTGCATCCATAGGTGTATGACCTACAACCTGCAACAACTTACGTGGCTTATATAATCTCATTTTTGAATGCTGTGGTCTCAGCCAGATCGGCGATGCATCATTCCACATCTCGATTCTTCCGAGCTGATTAATCGTCTCCAGCACAGCATCCACATCATTATATTTTGCTCGCGGAACATATTCCTCTACAAAGAAATTCAGTACGCCTCCATGAGAAAAGAGAACATTGTCTATTCTCTGAACATATTTAATGGGATTATCTTCTGGAACAGCCTCTCGCAAATCCAACAACTTTCTTTGCACTGTCATTGAAGCCATGGAGCTATAACCGCTCTCCAGACAATGCCACAGATAACTCAAATCGTGATTCCCATAGCACCAGGCTGTTTCCGGAAATGCTTTTGCAAACCGAACAGCCTCATCATAAGTTTCTTCATAAAGTCCGACATTATATTGCTTGTCCCAATCATCAGGGATGTCCATCAGACATACCGCTCGATCGGCAATTCCCTGATGCATAAGAGCTGTAGCCTGTTTAAACATCTGCGGTTTAAGATGAACATCAGGAATTACTAATATCTTCATACCATCATACCTTCTTATACTAACCTTCCTTTTTCGCTACAGAAGCAAAATAGGTATACTTATTTCTTGCCTGTG
>OHWC01001108.1_pt1 | contig 12426 bp, 9 predicted proteins | sample 1579541 | NCBI WGS metagenome assembly OHWC01 (sample SAMEA3882551, study PRJEB24775) | human gut metagenome | biome: human-associated habitat; feature: intestine environment; material: feces | place: Netherlands | collected 2009/2010
TCATTTGCATACGAAGATCAACAGGGTCGTATTTATTATAATCCACATCAGGAGAAAGAGGCGACGGAATATACGCTTTATCTTACGGTAGCGGATTCCCTGAAGGGAAGCACTGCTACGGTATCCTCTTTGTTTTCACCGGAAGTCGGAGGTGAAACCCATATTGTGATTGATTCCGGGAAAACACAGTTTTTCCAGAAAGCACACACACTTGCAGGCGTTGTGGTACAGGTGCGGGAAATTTCGGGATTGTGGTTGCTTTTGAGTGTTCTTGTGTGGGTGTTTTCTCTTGGCATTCTATTTGCATCGGCAGGATGGAAACGTGGTTCTGATACGGTACAGATTCGATGGATTGACCGTATACCATTTGGTATTTATACAGGAATCTCAGGACTTGCGTTTTTGGGCTGCGGTATGGTATGCCTTTATATGGGAGATCTGCTTATGCAAAATGCAGGAATCGTATTCTGTATTTCATTTTTTACAATTGCGTTTGCATTGGCAGAACTGATTGTGTATGAATATGTGATCAGTATCATTGTAAGAATCCGTGCAGGAAAATTCTGGCATTATACGCTTTTGCGTCTGCTTTTAAACCCGTTTCGCCGGATAAAAAGAGAACTGCATGAAATCAGACTGGCGCTTTTGACCAATCTGTCTATGACGGTAAAAGTCACAGCTGTATTTCTTGTGGTCTTCCTCATAGAAGCATTTCTTTTACTGTGTGCCGGAGCGGATGGCGGAATTATCATGGTCTATCTCCTCTGGAAAGTTGTGGAATACGGCGTACTGTTAAAGATTGTGGTGCAGTTTCGACAGATATTCGACGGAGGGGAACGGATTGCAAAAGGTGATTATTCGCATCCGATCCATACAGAAAAAATGATGTATGAGCTGCGCACACATGCGGAAAATTTAAATAATGTACAGACCGGAGTTGCAGCGGCGGTAGAAGAAAAAATGAAGAGTGAGCGGTTTCGTACCGAACTGATCACCAATGTCTCCCATGATATTAAAACACCGCTTACTTCCATTATCAACTATGTGGATCTGATCAAAAAGGAGCCGACAGAGAGTGAAACAATGCGGGAGTACATTGAGGTGCTTGACCGACAGTCCAACCGTCTGAAAAAACTGATTGAGGATCTGATGGAGGCATCCAAAGCATCTACTGGAAATCTTCCGGTGAATCCGGAAGTATGTGATGCAACGGTCGTTCTGACACAGATTGTCGGGGAATTTTCAGAAAAGGCAGAGGCAAATCAGCTGGAGATGGTTGTAGAATGTCCGCAACCACCCGTTGAAATCTATGTGGATGGCAGACATTTGTGGCGGATCATTGACAACCTGATGGGAAATATATGTAAGTATGCACAGCCGGGAACACGTGTGTATATTACGTTGGAAAAATTTCACGGAATGGTGATTATGACCTTCCGCAATATTTCGAAGGATCGACTGAAAATGACCAGCGAGGAACTTTTCGGAAGATTTGTCCGTGGAGACAGTTCCCGGAATACGGAAGGACACGGACTGGGGCTTTCTATCGCAAAAAGCCTGACCGAGCTGATGCATGGAAATCTTGCGGTGCAGATGGACGGCGATCTGTTTAAAGTAATTCTCAGTTTTGAGGAATATCAGGAGGATAAGAAGCAGTAAAGACCAAAAACTCCTCGGTTGTATTTCTATATGCCATATGCTATAATGTGGGACGTCTAAATACAGAATATAAACGGAGGACAAATCTGTGAAAATAATAATCGCCGGTGATGGCAAGGTCGGACTCACGCTGACGCAGAAGCTTTCTGCGGCAGGACACGACCTGACTTTGATCGATTCGAACCAGCGTGTGCTGGATTCGAGTGTGGAGCGTTACGATGTTATGGGGGTACAGGGAAACTGTGCCTCCATGCGCGTGTTGGAGAGTGCGGATGTGAAAAAGGCGGATCTGCTCATTGCAGCCACCAGTTCGGATGAAGTCAATCTGCTCTGTGGTATGACTGCCCATGGTCTGAATCCGAGAATTCACACCATTGCAAGAATCCGTAATCCCGAATACGGCAAGCAGATTTTTACCATGCGGGATGTCTATTCCCTTTCGCTTATGGTGAATCCGGAAAAACAGGCGGCGCGCGAGATTGAACGGCTGATCCGCTATCCGGGCTTCCTGCAGAGGGAAACATTTGCAAAAAGCCGTGTGGAAATCGTGGAGCTGCGGATTCAAAAAGGAAGTAAACTCTGCGATGTGGCACTGATGAATCTGGAAAATGTTGTCAAATGCAAGGTGCTTGTCTGCGCAGTGAGCCGCGGAGGGGTTGTGGAGATTCCATCCGGACATTTTATTCTCCGGGAGGGGGATCATCTGTTTATTACGGCAACTGCTGAGATGCTGACACAGCTTCTGCGCAATCTTGGCATTATCACGCACAAGGCAAAGCGTGTAATTATCTGCGGTGGCGGAAGAATCGGTTATTATCTGTCGACCTGGCTGGCAAAAGAAGGTGTCAGTGTGCTGCTGATTGAGCAGGATGAAGCGCGCTGTGAAGAATTATCCGGCAAACTTCCACCGGAAGTATGTATCATACACGGGGATGCCAGCAGTCAGTTTCTGCTTGAAAGTGAAGGCATCCATGATTGTGACGCCGTTGTAACCATGACCGGCATGGATGAAATGAATATGATTATTTCGCTGTATGCGCAGACCTGTGGAGTGCCACAGGTGATCACGAAAGTCGGTCATATGGAAAATAACAGTATGCAGGACAGTCTGGGACTTGGCAGTGTGATCTGCCCGAAAGAACTCTGCTGCAATACGATTGTCCGTTATGTCCGTGCCATGCAGAATACAACAGGTGCAGCACTGACACTGCACAATATTGCAGAAGGACAGGCAGAGGCATTGGAGTTTGTCGTAGATGCCGACACAAAACATATCGGGGAACCATTGCGTAATATCCGCCTGAAACGCAATATACTGATCGCATGTATCAGCCATGGAAGTAAAACGGAGATTCCAAACGGAGATTCCATGTATGAGGCTGGAAATTCCGTGATTATCGTTGCAAAGGGCGGGATGACACTTTTGCAGCTGAATGATATTTTCGAGTGAGGATGCTATGAATTATAAAATGATGGGAAAATTTCTTTCCCAGATCTTAATTGTGGAAGCAGGGTTTATGGTTCCGGCACTTTTGATCAGTCTGTATACCGGAAGCCGGGCAGCAGTTTATGGGTTTGGGCTGTCCATTTTGATCACTGCCGGAGTTGGTGCCTTAATGTATTATTTTTGCAGAAATTCCACCCGTCGTTTTTTTGCGAGGGAAGGGATGGTCTGCGTAGCCGGAAGCTGGATTGCAATCAGTTTTTTCGGGTGTCTGCCATTTGTTTTTTCCAGGGAAATTCCAAACTTTGTCGATGCCCTGTTTGAAATTGTATCGGGATTTACAACCACAGGTTCTTCGATTTTGGGAGATGTGGAAGCACTTTCTCCCGGAATTATGTACTGGCGGAGTTTCAGCCACTGGCTGGGCGGCATTGGGGTACTTGTATTTCTTCTGGCACTTTCTCCGAACGGAGAGAGAGGCAAAGGGTATACCATGCATCTGCTGCGTGCGGAGAGTCCGGGACCGAATGTGAACAAGCTGGTGCCGAAAATGCGTACAACAGCAAGAATTTTGTACGTCATATACATGGTGCTGACATTCATCAATTTCCTGTTTCTCCTGTTGGGAAAAATGCCGGTTTTTGATGCCGTATGTACCGCTTTTGGAACGGCCGGCACAGGTGGATTCGGAATCCGGAATGACAGTATTGCAGGATACAGACCATATATACAGAATGTATGTACGGTCTTCATGTTTTTGTTTGGAATCAACTTCAGCTGTTATTATCTGCTTTTAGTCCGGCATGTAAAGGAAGTGCTCAAAGATCAGGAACTGCGGCTGTATATCATCATATTTGTGGTCAGTATTCTTTTAATTACGTTCAATGTCCGGGGACTGTACGGCTCCTGGGAAGAGACGATCCGCCATGCGGCATTTCAGGTTTCCTCTATCATGACGACGACCGGGTTTGCAAGCACGGACTTTGATTTGTGGCCCGGATTTTCGAAAGCACTGTTGCTGTGCCTGATGTTTGTCGGTGCCTGTGCAGGCAGTACGGCAGGAGGGCTTAAGATGGGAAGACTTCTTCTGATTCTGAAAAACCTGCGCAGAAATATCCGCAGAATTTTAAGCCCGCAGCGTGTGGAAGTGGTGCGCATGAATGGAAACCGGATCGGGGAGGATGTATTAAATAATACAAATACCTATCTGGCGGCTTACGGTGTGATTTTAGTCGGAAGTTTTCTTTTGATTTCTATTGATGGACTGTCCATGACAACAAATGTGTCTGCGGTTGCTGCATGCTTTAACAATATCGGACCGGGATTTGATGTGGTGGGACCGACCTGTAATTTTTCCGTGTATTCCTGGTTTTCCAAACTTGTGCTGATTTTTGACATGCTGGCCGGAAGACTGGAAATTTTCCCGATGCTTGTTCTCTTTTCAAGAAGTACCTGGAGACATAAATAATTGAATGGATTTCTCCATTATTTTATGGTAAAATAGTAGGGTGCTTTTACACAACAAGAAAATATGGAGGAGAGAACATGTTAGAGAAAATGTTTAAGCTCAAAGAGAACAATACCACAGCGAAAACAGAAGTGATCGCCGGTATTACGACGTTTATGACCATGGCTTATATCCTGGCTGTAAACCCGAATCTGCTTTCACGGGCAGGAATGGACCCGACAGCAGTGCTGATTGCAACCTGTCTGGCATCCTTTATCGGTACATTTGCAATGGCACTCCTTGCAAATTATCCGTTTGCACTTGCACCGGGTATGGGACTGAATGCATACTTTGCATTTACCGTATGCGGAAATATGGGATATTCCTGGAAGGTAGCCCTGATGGCAGTATTCTTCGAAGGTATTATCTTTATTATCCTTTCTCTTACCAATGTGCGTGAGGCAATTTTCAATGCCATTCCGACCACATTAAAGAAAGGTGTGAGTGCCGGCATCGGTCTGTTCATCGCGTTTATCGGATTGCAGGGTGGACATATCGTTGTAAACAACGATTCCACATTGTTATCTTATGTAAATTTCAGAGATAACTGGCATACCGAAGGAATCTGTGCAGTACTTGCACTGATCGGTCTGCTTCTTACTGCAATTTTATACATCAAAAAAGTCAAGGGATCTATTCTGATCGGTATTCTGGCTACCTGGATTCTTGGAATGATCTGTCAGGCAGCGGGTGTTTACCGTATCGATGCAGACGCTGGATTTTATTCTCTGTATCCGACATTTGCCATGACTGATTTTTCAAAAATCGGGGAGACTTTCGGACAGTGTTTTACAGCAGATTTCCATGGAGTCGGAATTATGAACTTCATCGTAGTCATGTTGTCTTTCCTGTTTGTAGATATGTTTGATACGATCGGAACACTGATCGGTGTATCGGATAAGGCCGGCATGTTAGACGAAGATGGAAAACTTCCGAACGTAAAGCAGGCACTGATGGCAGATGCAATTGCTACTTCTGCAGGTGCGATCCTTGGTACGTCTACAACTACAACATTCGTAGAGAGCTCTGCCGGTGTCGGAGCTGGTGCAAGAACCGGTCTTGCATCCATCGTTACAGGATTATTATTCCTGCTTGCAATTTTCTTTGCACCAATCTTTACGGCAATTCCGGGCTTTGCAACAGCACCGGCGCTGATCTTTGTCGGATTCCTGATGGTATCCGCAATTGTAAAGGTTGATTTCGAGGATCTGACAGATGCAGTTCCTGCATATCTGTGCCTCATTGCGATGCCTTTAATGTACAGTATCGCAGAGGGTATTGCCATTGGTGTAATCTCTTTTGTACTGATCAATCTGATCTGTGGCAAGCGTAAGAAGATTACTCCACTGATGTATATCCTTGCAGTACTTTTTATCTGCAAATATATTTTCCTGTAATTACGCAGTGGACGAGCCGCTTTCCAGTAGGACGGGAAGCGGCTTAAAGTCTATCTGACTATATAAAATATAAATGGAGGAACAACTATGAAAAAATTAAACAAGGCAATGTCGGTTGCTGTGGCAGCAGCCATGATGGTATCCCTGGGCGCCTGTGGAAATTCCGCAGATGCAGCAAAAGACGGGACACAGAGTGCAGGTGCATCCGGTAAAGTATATAACATCGGAATCTGCCAGCAGCTGGAGCATCCGGCACTGGATCAGGCAACACAGGGATTTGAGGATGTCTTAAAGGAAAAGCTGGGAGACAATGTAAAATTTGATCTCCAGAATGCACAGAACGAGCAGGCAAATGCTTCTACAATTGCAAATAATTTCGTATCTGCCAATGTGGATCTGATTCTTGCAAATGCAACCACTGCTTTACAGGCATGTGCAGCAGCGACAACCGATATTCCGATTCTGGGAACTTCCGTTACCGATTATGCAACGGCTTTGGAGATCAGTGACTGGAGTGGTACAACCGGAAGAAATATCTCCGGTACATCCGATCTGGCTCCGCTTGATCAGCAGGAGGATATGCTCGTAGAGCTCTATCCGGATGCAAAGCATGTCGCAATACTTTACTGCTCTGCAGAGGCAAACTCCAAATATCAGGCAACCGAGTTTGAAAAATACCTGGATGAGGACGGTATCAGCTACAAAGAGTTTACTGCTTCCGATTCCAATGATATCGGTTCTGTGGTACAGAGTGCAACCGAGTATGCAGATGTCATTTACGTTCCGACAGACAATACCATGGCACAGAACACAGAAGCAATCAACAATATCGCACTTCCGGCAGGAACTCCGATTATTGCCGGAGAGGAAGGGATCTGTAAAGGATGCGGAGTGGCAACGCTTTCCATCAGTTATTATGACATCGGAAAAAAGGCCGGTGAAATGGCATATGACATTTTAGTAAACGGTGCGGACATTACAACCATGAAGATTGAGACTGCACCAAACGTAACCAAAGAATACAACAAAGATATCTGTGATCAGCTGGGCGTTAAAATTCCGGATGATTACAAGGCTATCGAGGCTGAATAATTAAGGGGGATGGGTATCGTGTTAATATCTGCTTATTTTGCTTCCTTAAGTCCGCTGGCGCTGTTTCGTGCGCTGCCGGGCTCCATTGCACAGGGTCTGATCTGGGGCCTTCTGGCATTGGGAGTATATATTACATACAAACTTCTGGATTTTGCGGATCTGTCGGTGGACGGTTCTTTTGCAACCGGCGGAGCTGTGGCGGTTATGCTGATCCGCAGTGATATGAATCCGTGGATTTCCCTTATTTTTGCATTTGCTGCAGGAATGCTTGCGGGAATGGTCACAGGTCTTCTGCACACCAAACTGGGAATTCCTCCAATTCTTGCCGGAATTTTAACGCAGATTGCACTGTACTCCATCAATCTGAATATTATGGGACAGTCCAATCAGGCGATCAGTGTGGATAAATATTCCCTTGCGGTATCGCTTCGTTATGTATCCGGTGATACAGCAGCAAAAATTAAAGTATTTACCACCTGTATCCTGTTTGGGGTAGTGATCGTGGCGATTCTTTACTGGTATTTCGGAACCGAGCAGGGGCATGCCATCCGGGCAACCGGATGTAACCCGCAGATGGCGCGTGCACAGGGAATCAATACCAGCTTCTGTAAGGTACTGGCACTGATGATTTCCAACGGACTCGTTGGTCTGTCCGGTGCACTTTATGCACAGTATCAGGGTGCAGCGGATGTCAATATGGGACGAGGCGCAATCGTTATCGGTCTGGCTGCCGTTATTATCGGAGATGTACTGTTTGGAAAACTGTGTGCAGGAAAGAAACTGGCATTTGCATATACGCTGTTTTCCGTGATCGTTGGAGCGATCATTTACTACCTTGTGCTGAGCATCATTTTGTGGCTGAAATTCCCATCGGATGATCTGAAACTGTTCTCAGCAATCGTGGTAGCAATTTTCCTTGCGATTCCATATCTGAAGAATAAGAAAAAAGCAACAAGGGGGCTGTAACCGATGAGTGAGATGTTAAAAATTGAAAATATCCGGAAAGTATTCAATCCAGGTACGATAAATGAAAAAGTGGCTCTGGACGGTGTCGACCTGACACTTGAGGAAGGCGAATTTGCCACAGTGATCGGTGGAAACGGTGCAGGAAAATCGACAACACTGAATGCCGTAGCCGGTGTATGGCCGGTAGATTCCGGAAAAATCTATATCGGCGGCGAGGATGTGACAAAGTTATCCGAGCATCGCAGGGCACAATATCTGGGACGTGTGTTCCAGGACCCGATGACCGGTACAGCTACCACAATGTCCATTGAGGAAAATATGGCAATTGCAGCAAGACGTGGAAAATCCAGGGGATTGCGATGGGGAATTACCAAAGCGGAACGCGAGAAATACCGTGAAATGCTTTCCACCCTGCATCTTGGACTGGAAGATCGCCTGACATCAAAAGTCGGTCTGTTATCCGGTGGACAGCGTCAGGCAATCACGCTTCTGATGGCTTCCATCCAGAAACCGAAGCTTCTGCTTCTCGATGAGCATACGGCTGCGCTGGATCCAAAGACTGCCGCAAAGGTACTTGAGATTTCGGATCAGATCATTTCAGAGAATCATCTGACGGCCATGATGGTAACACACAATATGAAGGATGCGATTGCCCATGGAAACCGTCTGATTATGATGCATGAAGGAAAAGTTATTTTAAATATCGCAGGTGAAGACAAAAAGAAACTTACGGTCGGAGATCTGCTGCATCAGTTTGAAAAAGTAAGCGGTGAGGAATTTGCAAGTGATAAAGCACTGCTTTCGTAGAAAATAACAGAATTGTTTATGCAGGATAAGGGTCAAAACTGTTTTGACCCTTAAATCATGTAGTAGAAGGGAGATAGATATGCCTGTATTTGATTTCAGCAATACAACGGAAGAAAAGAAAGCCTGTGAGTGTACCTATACAACATTTCAGTCGAATGAAAACACTGCAAGTGCAAAATATCCGATTCTGGTTTTAGATAATACGGCAAAGCAGTGGAAATATCATTCCTGCGGAGTGTTCACGAACCAGACAAAGCGCACAGCATTTGAGTTTACCCAGGAAGACGGAACTGTATGTGCGGATATTTTGCGGGTGGATGCCCGTTTTGTCAATCTGCTTCGCTGGCTGGGGGAAAACCACATTAATGTCCGGCTGTCTGGAGAGAACACACCGGATGGATATGCCGTGTATAAGATCCGTGAAATTGCATTTGGCGGTGGAAAAAAGCTTTCCGCGGAAGATGGCTTTTTACAGTTTATGATGGAGCGTCTGTTTGCCAGCAGTGCACCGAGTGAGGAAGCGGTGGATGAGGAGCAGGAGGAAGACGGCGATGATATGAAGCTCACCAGTATTCAGAGCATCACCGATTTTATGACCTGCGCAGGACGGACCATGCCGGATAACATCCGGTTGTGGGCACGCCGGAATTTAGCAGTGGCACGTTCCAATGAAGTGTCTCCGGAAGAGCGGCGTCATGCACAGCGTGCACTTTCCATTATGATGAATATCCAGTGGAAAAACAATTATTTTGAGGCCATTGATCCCAAGGAAGCCCGTCGGATTTTAGATGAGGAACTGTATGGCATGGAGCGTGTAAAGCAGAGAATCATTGAGACGATCATTCAGATTAACCGCACACATACACTTCCGGCATATGGACTGCTTCTGGTGGGACCGGCAGGAACCGGAAAATCCCAGATAGCCTATGCGGTAGCAAGAATCTTAAAGCTGCCTTGGACAACACTGGATATGAGTTCCATCAATGACCCGGAGCAGCTGACCGGAAGTTCCCGTATCTACGGAAATGCAAAGCCGGGTATTATTATGGATGCATTTTCGATGGCAGGCGAGTCAAACCTTGTGTTCATCATTAACGAGCTTGACAAGGCGGCATCCGGAAAAGGAAACGGCAATCCGGCGGACGTGCTTCTTACCTTATTAGATAATCTCGGATTTACAGACAACTATATGGAATGTATGATTCCGACCGGCGGTGTCTATCCGATTGCAACTGCCAATGTAAAAGAAGATATCAGCGCCCCGCTGATGTCACGTTTTGCAGTGATCGATATTCCGGATTACACACCGGAGGAAAAGAAGATCATCTTTTCCAGATTTGCGCTTCCCAAGGTTCTGAAACGTATGAGCCTGAAACAGGAAGAATGTATCGTAACGGATGAGGCGCTGGACGCAGTAATTAAGAAATTTGAAGATACCACAGGAATCCGTGATCTGGAGCAGGCTGCGGAGCATATTGCGGCAAATGCCCTGTATCAGATCGAGGTAGATCATGTGAAGGCTGTAACCTTTACCCCCGAGATGGTACAGGAGCTTCTGGACTGACAAAGGGATCTGTTTTGCAATGATAAAAATGCTTCCGGAGATTTTTTCGGAAGCATTTTTGGCTGAGGGAATGCACCTGTTTATGCCGGACCTGTTTGATCGTAAAGGGAAATTATAAAAATAATGAAATCAGGGATTGCCTGAGAAAGTGTAAATGTGTATAATGAGATAAAAGAGCGTGCGCGTGAACACAAAGCACACAGGAGAGGTTTTGGAGGGTAAACTATGGCAGTAACATTACAACAGATTGCGGAAGCAGCAGGAGTTTCAAGAGGCACTGTGGACAGGGCACTCAACAACAGAGGCCGTATCCGCCCGGAAGTAGAGGAAAGGATCAAAAGGATCGCCCGGGAGATGGGATATCAGCCCAGCCGTGCCGGTCGTGCCCTTGCCATGGCAAAGAGGAAAATCCGTATCGGTGTGATCCTTCAGTATATGGAGACTCCTTTTATGCAGCAGGTTTTAAAGGGAGTCCTGGAAGCAAAAGAAGAAGTGGAGAGCTTTGGCGGAACAGTAAAGATCTATGAGATCGAAGGCGTGGAACCGGAAAAAGTAATGGCTGCAATGGAAGAACTCCGGGAAAAGGGGTTTAATGGAATCGCGCTGACTCCATCAGAGGATCAGCTTTTGAGAGCGAGGATCGATCAGTATCAGGAAGAGTATGGAATTCCGATAGTTACCTTTAATGCGGATCTGGAAGATACAAAAAGGTTATGCTTTGTGGGACAGGATACCTTTCAGGCCGGTCGTACGGCAGCAGGCCTGATGTGGGAGATGACAGGCGGAAACGGGCAGGTTGCCATAATTTCCGGACAGGTTGCCAATCCTGGTCTGATCAGCAGGCAGAAAGGATTTACGACAGAGATTAAAGAAAGCTTTCCGGGAATCGAGATCGTGGATATAAGGTATTCTTATGATGACGAATGGGTGGCATCCAAGATCGTGGAAGAATTTCTGGAGCTTTATCCGGAGCTGACCGGGATCTATATTACGGGTCATGGTGTAAAGGGTGTCTGCCAGACCTTGCAGAAGCTTGGAAAGGATAAAACCATGCATGTGATCGCCAATGATTTCCTGGAAGAAAATCTGAAATGGCTGAAAGAGGGGACGATCAATTTCCTTATTGGTCAGGATGCGGCTGTACAGGGACATTCTCCGGTGATTATTTTGTTCCAGCTTCTCTTTGACAGCAAGGCACCGGAAAAGGAATACCAGTATACAGATATTGTGATCCGGACGAAATATAATATGGGTTAAAAAGTCAGTATAATCATTAAAATTGCTGTTGTGCACGGAGTCTATAGTCAGATTATATACCAGGGTTCTGTACAGAAAAAAGCAGATTCAGGAGGAAAAATGAATTATAAAAATGTAAAGATCGCAGAAGGTGCCAGGATTGCAAAGCAGTCTGTGATCCTGGGAAATGTAACGATCGGCCGTGACAGCTGTGTATTATATTATGCGGTGATCCGCGGAGATGATGCGCCGGTAGTGATCGGAGAAGAAACAAATATCCAGGAAAACTGTACCATTCATGTGAGCCACAACATGCCGGTCCATATCGGAAACAACGTTACTGTGGGACATAATGCGGTGATCCATGGATGTACCATCGGAGACCGGACACTGATCGGAATGGGAGCCGTGATCCTGGATGGTGCAAAGATCGGAAACGAATGTATCATAGGAGCCGGAAGCCTTGTGACTAAAAATACGGTGATCCCGGATGGCTCCCTGGTAATGGGAAGTCCGGCCAGGATCAAACGAAACCTTACTTGGGAAGAGAAGCTTGGTATCGTGGAAAACAGCAAAGAATATCTTACTGTGTCCGAAGAGATGAAAGCGCAGGATGTATTATAAAAAAGTGAAGAAGACATTTGTAAACGGACAGCTCCGACTGCTTTGTAATATGAGAAGCAGTCGGAGCTGTAACTTTGTTATATAAAATGCTTATATTTATCGCTTTTTTATTTATCGATCACTTCCACCG
>OHWC01001111.1_pt1 | contig 12421 bp, 6 predicted proteins | sample 1579541 | NCBI WGS metagenome assembly OHWC01 (sample SAMEA3882551, study PRJEB24775) | human gut metagenome | biome: human-associated habitat; feature: intestine environment; material: feces | place: Netherlands | collected 2009/2010
TCATAGATGCATATACACGGTCTTTACATGTCGGGCTTCCACCACGCTGCATGTGTCCAAGGATTGTAGCACGTGTTTCGATACCTGTGGCAGCTTCGATACGTTTTGCCATTGCTTCAGAATGACCGATACCTTCTGCATTGATGATGATGTGATGCTTTTTGCCTTTCTTACGACTCTCGATAATGTTATTGATCAGCTTCTGCTCATCATAGTCATATTTTTCAGGAACCAGAACGTCCTCAGCACCGTTGGCAATACCGCACCACAGAGCAATATATCCTGCACCACGTCCCATAACCTCGATGATACTGCATCTCTCATGAGAAGTGGAAGTATCACGTACTTTATCAATTGCTTCCATTGCTGTGTTTACAGCTGTATCAAATCCGATGGTATATTCTGTACATGCAATGTCAAGGTCGATTGTTCCAGGAAGACCGATTGTATTGATTCCGAGATTCGCAAGCTTCTGAGCACCTGCGAAAGATCCGTCACCACCGATGACAACAAGTCCGTCAATTCCATGTTTTCTGCAGATCTCTGCTCCACGTTTCTGGCCTTCTTCTGTACGGAATTCTGCACAACGTGCTGTATAAAGGATTGTACCTCCACGCTCAATTGTATCAGATACATCTTTTGCGCTCATGTCAATAATCTCTTCGTTTAACAGACCATTGTATCCTTTCAGAATACCTTTTACATTTAATCCATTGCTTAAACCTCTTCTGACAACTGCACGAATTGCAGCATTCATTCCAGGTGCGTCACCACCGCTGGTAAGGACACCAATGGTTTTTATCTTGTTTTCTGCCATCTTTTCTTCCTCCATCTTCTGAATCTATCTCATTTTTACTATACACATATTCGGGTATAGTTTAGCGCATTTCTATAAGTTTTTCAATCCTCTTTCTACAACTTTAACATTGGTTTTACCATATTTTTCGTACATATAGTTCAGCCATGAGTCCTGAATTTGTGCATGATATCCAACCGGAAGCTTCTTTATGGCCTTTACGTCTTTCAGGTAGATCACAACAGCACTGTCACCCGGTGAACGTCTGAGGTCTGCAAGCAATTCCTGAGATTGCTGTGTGTAGCTTTCTTTATTGTCAAACTGTATCCAGATTTCCCTTGGCATATTGTCAAAGGGACGGATTTTTTCAAGGATCAGTTTACTGGCGCGATCGTCCTCTGCAGATACTCTGCCCTGAATAAATACTCTGCCTTCTTCATTCAGGAACTGCTGACTTTTCTCATAATCTCTGGGGAACACAACTACCTCCACTGTTCCTACCAGATCCTCTACTGTAAGGAATGCCATAACCTTATTATTCTTTGTATATTTGATGGTTTTATCCGTAATCATTCCACCGATAATTACTTTCTGACCATCCGTGACTTTCGGAAGATTTGTTTCTTCATCCTGCTGAAAATCCGAGGTTTTCGCAGAAATGGTTTTCTCCATCATTCCCCGGTAATTTTCCAGAGGATGACCACTGAGGTAGATTCCCAGAACTTCCTTCTCATATCCCAGAAGTTCCTCTTTTCCGAATTCCTCCACATCGGGCATACGGATTTCAAATTCTTTCTTGTCCTCCTCGCTTACCAGATCAAAAAGGCTCATCTGGCCTGCCAGTGAATTCTTCTTATCCTGACTGATACTGTCTGAAATCTTCTGATAAACCAGCATTTTCTGGCGGCGGTTACCATCCAGGCAATCCAGCGCACCTGCTTTGATAAAGTTTTCTACTGCTCGCTTATTCATCTGCGGAGAGTTTCGTTCCATAAAATCCTTCAGGGAACGATATTGTCCGTTCTCGTCCCTCTCTTTTACCAGGCTTTCAATAACCGGACGTCCCACACTCTTTATAGCGGACAGACCATATCGGATCGCACCGTTATCTACAGAGAATCCGTACATTCCACAGTTCACATCCGGCGGCAGAATCTTAATCCCCATCTGTCTGCAGACCAGAATATATTCTGCAACCTTATTGGGAAAATCAATAACCGATGTCATTAATGCGGCCATAAATTCCACAGGATAGTAATATTTCAGATATGCAGTCTGATAGGAAACAACTGCATAGGCTGCTGCATGGGACTTATTAAAAGCATATTTGGCGAAATCAATCATTTCATCATATATTTTATTTGCCGTTGCCTCATCAATTCCATTTGCAATACAGCCTGGAACTCCCTCTGCTTCATTTCCGTAAACAAAGTTCTGGCGCTCCTTTTCCATAACAGAGGCCTTCTTTTTGGACATTGCACGGCGCACCAGATCGCTTCGGCCCAGAGTATAACCTGCCAGGTTCCGAACAATCTGCATAACCTGCTCCTGATAGACAATACACCCATACGTAGGCTTCAGGATCGGCTCCAGCTGAGGACAGTCATAACGGATGGTATCCGGTCGATTTTTTCCCCGGATATACTGGGGGATGAAATCCATGGGACCCGGACGGTAAAGAGAAATTCCTGCGATCACATCTTCCAGACTCTGAGGCTTCAGTTCCTTCATGAAACTCTTCATGCCCGCACTTTCAAGCTGGAAGATACCGTCTGTCTTATAACCGTAGTAGCTGTAGATGGGACGTCCGGTTTTTCTCAGGTACTCGGAGGTTCCTGCGGCCTCAGCCATTTCCAATATCTTGTTGTGGGCATAAGTGAAGTTTCCGCCTATGGAGTAACGAACTTTGCCGATGTGATGATTGAACGTCAGGTTGGCATCGATACCTTTATTCTCCACCTTGCCGATATTTTCAAGCGGGAGTTCTCCACCGAACGACCAGGGCACTTCGGCTCCTCGCTGTGCAAGGATGTCGGAGCGGGTTTCTTTAAAGAAATCTAAAGACAGGTTGAACATATCAAACAAACCTGCATCTATCGCGATATTCATCTTCTTGGAAGTTTCCCAGGTTGCCAGCGCATTGGCTATGGGGCCGGGAACCAAACCTTTGGTAACCAATTCTCCGAATACGTAGTCGCCAAGATTATTCGCCAGTCCACCGCCATGCGAACCGCGTGAAGCGTACAAGTCGAAGCGGCTGTAATACGGGAAGGCTACACCACCGGTATTGTCGTTACCCAATGTACCATAGGACCCTCTGATCTTCAGGAAGTTTATCTTATTTTTCAAAGGTTCGAAGAACTTCTCTTCCGAAACCACCCAACCGATAGAGGCAGATGCAAATGTTCCCCAACGTTTGTCGGGAGCAAAGTTTTCGGAAGCGTCCCGGCGGATATTCGCTTCAAACAGGTATCTGCCGCCATAATTATAGTTGATTCTACCCACATAGCTGAGACGTGCCGACTCTCTGTCATATCCACCCAATTGCTGTCCGGTACTGTTACCGGCACTGATCTGATCCATTACGTCCGAGTCGAATGAGTTGCGGGATACCCATACGTTGTGGTATTTTTCTTTGCGTCCCAATGCCATCAACAGGGCTGAAACGGTATGGTTGCCGAAAGAACGGTCCCTGCCACTCTATGTATTCGTTGTCATTCTGATTCTGATAGAGTGAGGCGCTGCCCCGTGGCTGCAAGTTGTAGTTGTTGTCTTGGTCGCGTACATACAGGTAAGGGGAGAGTGACCAGGTCTTCTGGGCGTAATTGTTTTTATCGTATGAGAAGACACCCTTTATTTTCAATCCTTGGGTTACAAACGGAAGGTCCTGAGTCAGTTCGAGGCGGGTTAACAGACTGTTGTTTCGTGAGTCACTGTATCCCGCGTCTTTGCTGGTTTGCGCCATGATGTTCGGGTGAGTGGCATCGGGTACTGTGTAAAGGCCATTGTCATACTTGGCAAGTAGCACAGGAGTATTACGGATCAGCTGCTGGAAGACATTGGTACTGCTCTGCGGGCTTCCATGACGGTATTCCACACGACCGGATGCATCTACCGAGAGCTGAGTGGTAGAAGTGATCTTTACGTCGATATTGCTTCTTAAAGAGTAGCGTTCGTAGTTCAGATTGTCCCATAAACCATCCTGATGTACATATCCGAAGCTGGTAAAGAACTTGATGTTATCGCGTCCGCCGTCCACGGTAATGTTGTGCTGATGCTGCACTGCATTCTTTGACAGCATTTCTTTGTACCAGTCGGTATTCGGATAGCGTTCGGGATCAGAGCCGTCGGCGAATTTTCTGATTTCCTCGTCTGTATAGATTGTATTGCCCATGTATATGTTCTTCATCCGGGCATAGTCGGTAGAATTGGCAAATTCCGGCAGACTTGTAGGCTTCTGTATTGATACGTTACCCGAGTACTTTACGTGGACTTTTCCGGTATTGCCTCGTTTGGTGGTGACCAGTATAACCCCGTTGGCACCACGCATACCGAAGATAGCGGCTGAGGCGGCATCTTTCAATACGTTCAGCGATTCTATTTCATTGGGATCTATGCGGGCAAAGTCTTCTGCCTGGCGTTCGATGCCGTCGATGATATAGGTAGGTGAAGTTCCTCCCTGGAAAGTGGCAACACCGCGGATATAGATTTGTGAGCCGTCCAGTCCCGGTTCTCCGGTGGTTTGTTTGGCTATCAGTCCGGGAATCTGTCCGATAAGTGCGTTGGAGGTATTTGCCGATTGGGCTTTCAGGATCTCGTCGCTTTTCACGGAAGCTACGGCACCTGTCAGATTTACTTTCTTCTGGACGCCATATCCCACTACTACTACTTCATCCAGTTTCATGTTGTCTTCACTCATAACTACACGCATATCTTTGGCTGCGGCAAGTGTTACGGTGCGATATCCTATATAAGATATCTTCAGCATGTTTCCTATGCGGGCTTCGAGCGAGAATTTACCGTCTATATCGGAGATGGTACCTTTTTGTGTCTTCTGGTCCTGTATGGATACACCAATCAGCGGCTCTCCGTTTTCATCAATAACCAGACCTTGAATAAGACTCTCTTGTGCGTATCCGCTTGCCGTTATAAGAAGAAATAGTATCCATGCAAGAGGCCGCAGTGTGATAAGTGGCAGTCTTTTCTTCATAATATTAAAAGATTTAATCGTTAATAATAGTGTTTTCATGCAATACAGGGAATAAGGAATATCCGAAATTAGCGCGCGTTGTAGTCCGTCCATCCTTTGGCCTGTTTGGCTGATACAAAAGTAGAGGGTGGGAGGAGTAAAAGCAAGAGAATCACTACTCTTTACATACTTTTGCCGGAGGTAAATTATACGTTTGAAATACGTTTGCTGATTGCTAATATATTGATAAATAGTTGTGTATGTAAGCATGGACTTTGTTCGTGTATAAAAATAGCCTTCCTGTTTTCATAGAATCAGCCGAATATAAAAAAGAGGGGAAGCGTTGGCTTCTCCTCTTAAAGATAGGTTTGTGAAGTATGTGATTACCTTCTTTCATTCAGCATTTTCGGTGTCGGGCATTCATGGTTGTCGATAGGAAGCTTCACTTGTTTCAAATCGTCCAATTCATGTATCGGCCTTTCCACTTCGTAAGGGGCACGCATACCCGAAAATTCTTGGAAGTATAGCAGGCAGGCATCTTTCCACCATACGGCATCACGTGCCTGTATCTTCAGGCGTGACTGTACATCCTTGAAACGTTCCGCATCGATATAGTTCTCAGCCAGATCCCATTTTTTCTGAAAGCTTCTTACCTGCTGTACACCATGATCGTAACGATAGCAAAGCTCGTCCCATAAAGTACGTCCGCTCTGCATGGTGTGTTGCCAAGGGGCATGATGGAACCATAAGAGATACTCATCCGGACAAGTACGGATGTCATCGTAAAGGCGGCAGAGTGAATCGGGATATTGGGCTGTAGCATTGCTACCCGTATGACTGCGGTCGAAACCTATCCCCTGTTTGTCTGCTTTATGATAGTAAGACGGCATCCAGTCGGGGCGTGCACCGGGCACGTCGCACCAAGGTTCCGGGCCGTAATGGTGTCCCCATGCAAAGAGGTGATGCAGCCCGAGTGGCATCATATAGTCTACCACAGCCTCGCGGCTTTCCATCATCATGTTATGTATTTCATAGGCAATGGGTGCATGTTTGGGATTACTTGCATCGAAGAAAGTCTGTTTCAGCCATTCTTCTGCGATTGTTCCCGATGTCAGGGAAGGATTCCAGGCCATGCGCCCGAAAGCGTACCAGTTGGCTTGGGCGAAAGGATGGCCGCACCAGTTTGTATCCGTCCCTATATTGGCAACACCTGCTATGGCTTTCAGTGAAGACGGCTTCACAAAGTCGAAGAACTCTTCCCACATCGGGGCAAGATAGGCAAGGTGATTGGAGAAGCCCAGATATTCTTGTGTAATCTGGAATTCGACCATCTGCGGAGTCCGGGGCATAGCGCCGAATAGAGGACTATATGGTTCGCGAGGCTGGAAGTCGACCGGACCGTTCTTTATCTGTACGATGACATTGTCGCGGAATTGCCCATCCAAAGGCTGGAATTCCAGATAAGCTTGCTTAGCGCGGTCTGCATCCGTTGGGCTGTAGACGAAAGCGCGCCACATGACAATACCTTTATAGGGCTTCAATGCATCTGCCAGCATATTGGCACCTTCGGCATGTGTACGGTTGAAGTCGCACGGGCCGGGCTGTCCTTCGGAATTGGCTTTCACCAGGAAGCCACCGAAGTCGGGGATGGTGCGATAGATCTCTTTGGCTTTCTGCTTCCACCAGGCGATGACATCTTTGTCCAAAGGATCGGCTGTGGAAAGCCCGCCCAGTTGCATGGGGGAGGCAAAGTTGATAGAGAGATATACCTTGATGCCATAAGGACGGAATATGTCTGCCAGAGCCTTTACCTTTTCCAGATATTCAGCGGAAAGGATTTTTGAGGAAGCATTTACATTGTTCAGTACCGTTGCATTGATTCCGATGGAGGCATTGGCACGAGCGTATGCTTCGTATCTGTCGGAGAGTGTGCCGGGCAGTTCTTCCCAGTTCCAGAGAGATTTGCCGGCATAACCGCGCTCGATGCTGCGGTCGAGGTTATCCCAATGATTGAGAATACGCAGGTCATAGGCAGGATTCTCCGTTATTTCCTGGTCTGTTTCCGAAGGTTTTCCGAAGTTCTGCATTTCTTGCAGACGGATCAGGTGATAGGCAGCATAAAGCAAGCCCGTTTCGCTGGGAGAAGTGACGGTGAGTTTTCCATTTACCTGCCGTATGCGGAAGCCTTCGGAAGATAGCTGTTTGTCTTTCTTCAGTACAAGCGTAACGGGGAGCCCTTTCCATGCCTGTTTCAGTTCACGGACAGCTATGTTTAGTGTCGGAGACTGGCGAGGCGTTGTAATCTGTGCGTGGGCATCTGTCGATTGCCGGAGCCACAAGCGGCTGCCGTCTTCCGCGGATACGGGTCCGAGTAAACAAGATAATAATAAGAATAAAGAGAGCAGTTTTTTCATAAACAAAAAGTATTGGTTGGTTTATTCATCGGCGGGGTAGCGTACTCCCCATTCGCGGCGTAAGTCATCCATCATGCGCATGATGCGCAGGGTTTCGGCGTGAGGCATATAGGGAGATTCGAGCCACCCGTTCCTCAGAGCTTCCATGGATGCATATACCTGGTATTCGTATCCGGTGATTTGTGGCGGACAGTTGTAGACAACTGCCGTCTTATAATCTTCCGTTACCACCCTGATTCGTTGTGGATTGTTGATATTTTCAATGATCAGATGCCCTTTGTCACCGGAAATGATGCCTTGGCGGTCGGTCATACTCAGCATACTGCTGTGCAGTACAGCGATTTTCCCATCCTTGAATGTAAGAGTTATACTATTCTGTGCATCGACTCCGGTATCGGTCTTTACGCAGGTAGAGGTGACACGCTCTACGTCCGTCCCGAAAACCATGGAAGCAAAGTTCAGTGCATACACTCCCAAGTCGAGCAGAGCCCCGCCTGCCAGTGCCGGTTGGCGGAGGCGCTCACGGTTTCCGATTGGGTAACCCAGATTGGCAGACAGCGTCATGGGGCGTCCGATGATTCCACCGTTTACAAGGTCATTGATGGTTTGCGATAGAGGCATATAACGTGTCCAGATAGCTTCGGTGATGAAGAGCTCCTTTTCTTTGGCAAGATTCAGCAGTTCTTCCGCCTGGCGGGCATTGGCGGTGAATGCCTTTTCGCATAAAACCGCTTTGCCTTTCAGCAGACTCATACGTGCATGTTCAAAATGGTGAGAATGGGGAGTGGCAATATATACCAACTCCACCTCTTCATCATCCAGCATTTCTTCATAAGAACCGTAGGCACGGGTGAAACCCCACCGGTCGGCAAAGTCACAGGCAGTCTGCAACTGGCGGGAAGCGACTGCATAAGCTTCTACTCCCTCCATTCCTTCGAGGGTGATTGCCATCTTTTCAGCAATCCACCCGGTACCTATAATACCTATTTTGACAGTATCCATACTCTATACTCTATCGGGCAAAGGTTAATCCAGTCCTTCAATGGTGATAATCTTCCCTTCGGCGTCGTATTCCAGTTCGCATACTTTCAGGCTGCGCAACCAGGTGCGTCCGCCGGAAGGCACACTGTCGTGATGGAACAGATACCATTTGCCCCGGTATTCCACAATGGAGTGGTGGGTAGTCCAGCCTACCACCGGAGTCAGGATTACTCCCTGATAAGTGAAAGGACCGTAAGGATTGTCGCCGATGGCGTAGCACAGGCGGTGGGTATCACCGGTAGAGTAGGAGAAGTAATACTTTCCGTTATACTTGTGCATCCAGCTTGCTTCGAAGAAACGGCGTTCGTTGTCTCCGGCTGTCAGCGGTTGCCCGTTTTCGTCCAGGATCACTACGGCTTTAGGTTCTTCGGCAAATTGCAGCATATCCGCACTGAGTTTGGCAACGCGTCCGGGGATGGACGGCTCGTTGTCTGCGGGAAAAGTAGCTCCACTTTCCAGAGCTTTGTTGTCGCGATAGCGTTGCAACTGTCCGCCCCACAGACCACCGAAGTACATGTAGTAGTTACCGTCTCCATCATTCAGAACGGCGGGGTCCATGCTGTAACTTCCGCGCATCGGGTCGGGTTGGGGAATGAACGGACCTTCGGGACGGTCGCTGATGGCAACACCGATACGGAAGATATCATTCTGGTCTTTCAGGGGGAAATACATATAATATTTGCCGTCTTTCTCAGCTACGTCGCAATCCCAGAGTTGACGTCCTGCCCAAGGAATATCTTCGGTGGTGAGTACCAGGCCATGGTCTACGATTTCACCTTTCATGGGGTCATCGGTAGAGAAGACGTGGTAGTCTTTCATATTGAAATGGTCACCGTTGTCATTTTCGGGGATACCGCTTTCCCAGTCGTGGGAAGGGTAGATGTAAAGACGGTCGTTGAACACATGCACGGCAGGGTCTGCCATATAATCTCCGGGTACCAGGTATCTTTTTTCTTTCTTCATGACTCTATAATTTTAAAGGTTAATATTCTTAATTTGTTTCATCTTATCGAGAAAATAGTTTCAGCTTGAAGAAGCTATAATTTTGCGATCCTCCAAATGGCTATGTGGCGATCCTCCAAATAGGTATGTGGTGATCTCATAAATAGGTATGTGGCGATCCACCCAATAGGTATGTGGCGATCTACCAAAAATGAGTGTTCTCTCTGTTGATCTTTGCCTCTAATAGCCTCCTGTAGCATAAATGCCGACCATGGTTCCGGTAAAACCTCCGGCTGTCTGCGTGCTTATCAGGTCGGCGGAGGCGGGGTCGCCTACTTGCGTCCAGTTACCTTTAGGACTGGTGGAGTAGCTGAAGGTATAGTTTACTGCATTATCTCCTTCTACTTTCAGATATACTTTTCCATCTGTCCGGGTTAGCGGGCTGTTTGCCTGGCTGCACAGTCTGCCATGGCTGTATGTTTCCAGAAGCATGACGGGTTTGCCGTCTTGGTCCAATGTCTTTCCGAAGCGAATATAGCAATTATCATCATGGAAACAGATGATACCCGCGAAATCCTTCGGCTGTTGTGGCACGAAGTCCAAGCCGGTCTGAGCTGTGAATGTCCAATTGTTAATCCAGCGGCCGATGGCGGCAGGCTGACGTTTTTGGTTAAGATCAGTGCTGCTGGCGGTCATTTCCAACTGCCCTTTGCTGTTTATATCATAGCAGGGCACCAGTGGAGTGCGGATGAAAAATGCTTCTTTAGCCAGTCCGTTTGCTGTCCATAGTGGGGCAGGACCGTAGGAGCGGTCGGCGGTATAAGTGATGACATCACCCTCAGGAAGAATAATGGGTTGATTCTCTTTCCAGGTTACCGGGAGCATGAAAGTCTCGCGTCCCATCACGTCGTGACCGTTGCGGTAGGGGCGGACGCCGAGGAAGACAGCATACCAGTCGCCATCGGGAGTTTCCACCAGATCGGCATGACCGACGCAGGTAACCGGGTTGGGACGGTCGTCCGGCAAGCCGCGTTGCGTCAGTATTGGATTGATGACACAAGGTTTGAAAGGGCCGAACGGAGACTCAGAGGTGAAGATCACTTCCGAGTGGTTGGGGCCTGTTCCACCTTCGGCAGCCATCAGGTAGTATGTGCCGTTGATGTGGTAGAGGTGTGGACCTTCTATCCAGCTGGGATGCTGGGTTTTGTCTACGCCCCCGTCAATAATCATTTTCTGTTTTCCTACGGTACAACCGTTTTTCCAGTCAAATTCGCGTATCCAGATAGCGCGGTGACCGTCATATTCGGGCTTTCCTGCCGGACCGTCATTGTTCACAATGTATGCTTTCCCGTCTTCGTCGAAGAGAAATCCGGGATCGATGCCGCCCACTTCGGGTAGGAAAGTGGGATCACTCCAGTTTCCTTTCTTCGGATCATCCGTGGTGACGAAGAAGTTGCCGCCACCGTCTACGGCTGTAGTGATCAGATAGAACAGTCCGTTGTGAGGATTGTATTTGATGTCCGGAGCATAGATACCGCCACTGATGCGCAGGCCGTCGTACATAGGCAACTGTGAGGGGCGGTTGAGGACGTAGCCCAGTTGTTCCCAGTTCGTCAGATCTGTGCTGTGCCAGATGGGTACGCCGGGGTAGAAGGCGAAAGAGGAGTTGACCATATAATAGTCGTTTCCTACGCGGCAGATGCTCGGGTCGGGGTAACAACCCGGTAACACGGGATTCAATGTACCCGGTGTGGTAACCTGATCAGTTGCTTTATCGGTATCCTTGGGAGCTACCGTATATGTGAACTCATCGAACACGGCCTTTTTAGGTTCCAGAATTTCTTTCAGGAAGGGCTTAGGCTGATAGTTACGGTCGAAGAGTAGGGGATATTCCCGTCTTCCCGGTACGGGCCAGTCATTCTTCCAGGAGTCGCCATCCGATACTCCCCAGGCGGTTACGCGTGTAATGACGTCCGAGTGCTTTATGAAAAGTTCCATGAATGATTTCATACGTGCATTCCACAGATTGGAAACACTATCCGGCAGAGCTTCGGGATAGGGATTTAAGGCTTTCTCAAAGGCTACTTTGTCGGCAATATTTGCTCCGCGGTTTACGGTTGGCAAAGCACTCATGTCCCATTCCGTTATCATTACTTTAGCGCCTGTAGAGGCAAAGGCGAGAAGGCTGGTTTCATATTCACCTATACTGGGGTAATCCAATCCCATGTGTCCCTGCATACCTATGGCATCTATGCGCAATCCTTTTTCTTTGAGTGAATTGACCATACGCACCACTGCGTCTCGGCGTCCCGGTTCGTGCATACCGTAGTCGTTATAGTAGAGTTCCGCTTCCGGGTCTGCCTCATGTGCATATTGGAAAGCCAGCGGGATATATTCTTCTCCCAGTATCTCGTAGAACTTGCTTTTGCGGTAGCTTCCGTCTCCTTCGATGGCTTCGTTTACTACGTCCCAGCCTTTAATGCGACCTTTGTATCGGCCCACGATAGTATGAATATGGCTTTTCAGTCGCTCTTTCAGGACTTCGGGTGAAACATTCTTTCCTTCGGCGTCTACGCAGAACCAAGGTGAGAGCTGGGAATGCCACACCAAGCAATGCCCGATGATGAACATTCCGTTATCCTCGCCGAACTTAACGAATTCGTCTGCCAGGCTAAAGTCATATCTGTCTTCTTCCGGGTGTATCACTTCACTCTTCATGCAGTTTTCGGCCACAATGGAGTTGAAGTGGCGGCGCACTACATCGACTGCGCTGGTGTCGCGCCCCGCAGCCTGTTCGGAATTAATGGCGACACCGACAAGGAATTTATCACCGAGAATGTTTGTTAGAGTCGGGTCTGCTGCAACAGGTTTGTCACTATTACAAGACATTAATGCGGCAGCACAAACTGATAATGCTAAATACTTTAATTTCATGCTATAATTGGTATGATTTGGTTGCTGAAGGGATTTACTCTTAATGTACGGGTTATGAGTTAAATGATAAATAATCTTTTAGACGCGGATGACACGGATGACGCG
>OHWC01001117.1_pt1 | contig 12379 bp, 7 predicted proteins | sample 1579541 | NCBI WGS metagenome assembly OHWC01 (sample SAMEA3882551, study PRJEB24775) | human gut metagenome | biome: human-associated habitat; feature: intestine environment; material: feces | place: Netherlands | collected 2009/2010
CCCAGTCCCCCGATGCCGATACTTTGATCTTGTGGCTTCCCCCTGCGGCTTCGGCTTTGATGGCGTCGCTGTCGAGCCCGAACGCGATGTTCTTGTCGGCGTCGGAGCAACTGCATAATGCGATCGAGCAGAGGATGACCGGTATGTAATTCTTTATTTTCATTGTCGTTTCTCCTTAGGTGTTATTCGAGCATTTTGTCGCAGTTCAGGATGTTCTGGGTCTTGTCGTAGATCAGGTTGTAGACCCCCTGCTGCCAGTAGTAGCAGATGGCCGAGGCATCGAACGTGATGTTGGGGTTGTCGCTGATGTCGAGGTGGTAGATCAGGTAGGAGATCGTGTCCTCGATCTTGCGCAGGTCGTTCGAACCGATGTAGAACCCGCGCAGGCCCGTGTGCTGGTAGAGCCCCGTGGGCCACTCGCGCAGGCAGCGCTTACCCTCGGCATCGCGCTGGCCGCGGATGGCGTAGACGGTCAGCCCGGCGCAGTTGAGCGGCCCGAACGGGAACTTGTCGAACGAGTTGTACGAAATATCCAGCCCGTAGAGGTAGGGCAGCTGCTCGGCCGTGAAATCCTTGGACAGGGCCTTCAGTTTGTTGTAGGTCAGGTCGAGCGATACGAGTGACGTCGAGTTCTTGCCACCAAAGCTGCCCTCGGGGATTTCGTCGATGCTGCAACCGCGCAGGATGATGTAGGAAACCAGCGAATTGGTCGTGCCGAGGCATTTGGGGAACTTCGTCAGCCCGGGGTTGGCCGCCAGCGAGAAGGTCTCCACCCGCAGGCCCTTGTATTTGCCCTCCTCTTCGCCTTCGAAGCCGTCGATCTCGTTGTAGGAGAAATCCACCGATTTCATGACGTATTTGGACTTGGCCGAGAAGATGTTGGGAACCTTCTTGAGCTTGTTGTAGGTCACCGAGAAGGTCTCCGTGTCGTCCGTGCCGCAGAAGATGCCGTCGCTGTTGGCCGGGAGCGAAGTGATGTTGTTGTGGTCGAGGTAGAGCTGTACGGGTGCGACCTCCTTGCCCAGCGGATGGAGCGTTTCGATCTGGTTCCGGGACAGGTCGAGCAGGCCGATCTTCTTCAGGTTGCTGAACGACTCGGGGATCTCCCTGAGTTTGTTGTTGGTTGCATAGAGGATCTGGAGCTTCTCCTTCGACGGGCCGTTGGCGATGGCGTCGAGCCCCTTGTATAGCTCTTCGGCCGACCATTGGGCGTTGTTGGAGATGTTGACCGAAACGAGCTCGGGCATCTGCGCGATCTCCACCGGGAAGCGGGTCATCTTCGGGCAGTTGTAGACCTCCAGGTCGGTCAGCGACTTGAGGTTGGCCACTTCGGCGGGAATCTCCTCCAGCTCGCCGTTGGCGATGTTGAGGTACTCGAGTTTTTCGAGTTTGCCGATGGCCGGGTCGATCGACTTGAGCCCGTTGGTGAGCTTGCCGTGTACGACGTCGTAGGGACGGATATTGTTCTGGAGGCCTGTCTTGCGGTCGATGATCTGATCCTCGGTGAAATTCTTGTAGAGCGACGTGGCCGGGATCGAGATGCCGTGTTCGGCCAGGGCCCGGGCGATCGGCTCGGACGTCTGGGTCGGGATATGGATCAGCGAGAGGAACTCCTTGTGACGCTCCATGCGGGTGCGGTTGCGCTCGGAGAGGCTCTTGTCGTGTGCCAGCGAGGGGTCGTATTCGAGCAGGTTGCCGTCGTTGTGCGTGCCCAGATACAACTCGACGAGCTCCGAGAGCTGGCCGATGGCTGCCGGCACGTGCCCGCGGAAGCCGAACTCGCCGATCGAGAGCTTCGCCACGCGGCCGTTGGAGTGCACCTCCACGCCCGGCTGGACGCCCCACAGGTCGGGATCCTTGTTGAAATCCCAGTTGACGCCGGTGGGATAGTTTTCACCCCTGTAAGACCAGTGCTCCCCGTCGAGTGCCTTCCAGATTTCGTACAGCGCGTAGTAGTCGCGGATATACTCGTCGGCCTCGTAGAGCGTGACGCCGACTTTGGCCTCGGTGGTCTTGTTGTCCTCGATGGTGAAATCCAGGTTCTTGGGACGCTTGTTGGTCTCCAGCAGGACTTTGTTCTTGTCGTAGGCCTGGTATTTCTCCAGGCTGTAATCGCCCGCCTTGAGCGAGAGCAGCGTGTCGCATTCGAGCGAGGAGGTCTGGTAGCCGTCCTCGATGTCCTCGGGGGCCCCGTCCTCGCGGTCGTCCCTGAAGTGGATCGAGAACTTCGCGGGGAGTTTTTCGAACGTGGTGAGCTCGTTGGTCGTCTTGTGCCTTACGGTCAGGTCGAGGAACGCGATCTCGTCGAAGGTGTACTGCCGTTCGGCGGCACGCGTCACCACGGGTGTCTCGGTGAAGTCCGACAAGTCCTTGGAGATCGAGAAACGCACCGTGCCGCGCGGCTCCACGTCGACCGTCAGGTCGTGCGAAACGAGGCCGCCGGCCACGATGTCGAGCCTCTCTTCGCCCGGCATGCCGTTGTAGATCAGCTCGTCGTCGGCATTGAATAACGAGAAGGTGATGATCTGGTATTGTCCCGTCAGCAGCCGGAGCTTCTCGCTGCGAAGCCCGAATTCGGCGCTCTGCTTGTCGGGGGCCGAGAGCGTCAGCGACTGGGTGATGGTCGTGCCGTCGTAATAGAGCGAGACCTGCACCTTGCTGGCTTCGGAAAGGTAGTCGAGCTGGGGTTTCTGGGCCCGGCTCAGGGCGTCGTAGGACGCCTCCTTGTGTAGCTTGAACTGAACGTATCCGTAATCTTGGTCGCGGTTGTCGATGCCGTCGTCGTCGGAACATCCGCCGAGGAAGGCCATGCCCAGTGCGAGGAGTGCCGTTACGGAAAATTTTAAAAGTTTCATATCTAAAAACCTGGTCTGTATGTTCTCCATAAATTGTAGTCGTATCGAACAGGGCCCCTGCCCCCTTCGGAGAGGGGCCCTGAATCATTGGGGTCAGATGTTGAGCGTGCAGATGATCACCATCACCACGTTCCAGTTGGCACCGTAGAGGAACATGACGCCCTCGGTGGCGGTCTGAGAGTCCATGTTGACGTAGATCTGGGTCGGGCCGTAGGATTCGGCCGTAAGCCAGCTTTCCGCATCGCCCTGGGCCATGAAACTCGAGTAGGTCGGGACGTTCATCACGGCGTTCGTGGTTTCTCCCTCGTAGGTCAGGTGGTAGATCGGGGCGCCGTACTCCGCATACTGTTCGTAGTATTCGCCCGAGGTGATCTCTTCGAGGGTCGCGCCGGTGACGTATTCGGGATATGCGAACCCGATGTCCGTGCCGCCGATGTCCGCATTGGGATCGTAGAGGCAGTTGACGGCCGCGATGTTGCCCTCGGCGTCCTAGAAGACGATGTAGCCTTCGTCCTCGCGATCCATATCGATGATGGCCCCGCCTTCGACGCGGCGTACCGAGAGCCAGTTCTGCTCGTCCGACAGCGGCTGGCAGTCGGCGTCGTAGCATTTATAGCCGGTGAAGTCGCGTTCGAATGTCAGCGTGGCTTCGGGGTCGTTCGACCAGGTTTTGGTGTAGGTCAGTTTGTAGGCATCGTCGACCTCGAGCTCGCGGAGCGACCAGTGGGTCGAGGGGAGTTTCTCGAACAAGGTGCCGATCTCCGCCATGCCCTCGGGGTTGGCAGCCTGGATCGGGCCGGGGCTGGCCTGCTGTGTCAGCGTGGCGAAGACATAGGGCTGGTACTCTTCCTTGATGTCGTAGTCGAAGAGTTCGTTGGGGTCGGAGACCGCCATAGAAGCGGGGAGCACGATGATCCTGGCCGTGCGGGCATCGCCCTGGTTGACCTCCGTGCCGACGGTGAAGCCCCGATCCATGATGACCAGCTCCTCGTCCCAGGCGCTTTCCTCGACGATGACCCATTTGGTGTCGGCTTCGTCGCCGCTCAGGCCGGTATTGCCCCAGCGATCCGTGACTTCGGCGATGACATAGATCCTCGCACCCCTGATGCCCTTGACCGAACCGCGTGCGGTGCCGGGCGACCAGTCGCCGTTCATGCTGTTGTAGATCTCGGCTGCGGCGTTGAACTTGAGTTCCTTATCGAGCGTGACGTCGAAAATGTCGCGGCAGGAGGGGATCGTGACCGGAATCTCGACCTTCGCGTCGAGGTTGTTCTTGTCGATGAACACCAGTTTGTCCTGCGCCCCGTCGAGCGGGTAGGCCGACGGGTTGCCCTGGATGCGGATCTCGACTTTCGTGCCGGGTTTCCCGACCGTCACCGACGGGGTGGATACCCACTCCGGCAACTGGTTGATCGCCCAGTCGTAGTTGGCCTCGACCAGGATCGGCATCGAGAAATCGGTGCGTCCCTCGGGCCAGGTCAGGTCGATGCTTTCGGCCTCCCCTTCGTTATAGGAGTAGGTGAGGCCGGTTTCGCTGCCGCCGTATTCGAAGTCGCCGTACTGGTCGAGCTTGCATGTGCGGAGGCTGAAGCCGCGTTCGAGCGTACCGCGTGTGATCGTGGCGATGACCTTGCTCTGGCCGCCCATCTTGAGGGTTACCTCGCAGACACGCGTGTCGTCGAACTCATCGAGTTCGGCCACGCCGATTACGATCCGCGATGCGCCCGCACCGCCGCGCAGCGTCCAGACTTTCTGTGTTTCGTCCTGTATCCAGAACCATGCGGCGGTAGCCGTCGGGACACTCACCTCCCAGTTCTGGTTGGGCTCTATCTCGAGCGTGTAGGTGCCGCCGGCTTCGATGGTCGCCGAAACCGCCTCGGGGAAGTTGGGGCTGGGGAGCTTCGTATCCTCATCCGAATCGGAACACGAAGCGGCCGCCAGACATGCTCCGGCGAGCAGCGACATCACCAAGTGTAAATAATGTCTTTTCATATTTCGTTTCTTTATTTACGTTATGATTTAGAGCGATCCGGACGCCGTGACGCCTCCCGGGAGCATGCCTTCTTCCCGCTGGAGCCGTTCGGCCTCCTCGTCGCTGACCCATTCGATGATGTTGTAGAAATGGCCTACCAGGCCCATATTCACGCCCATGTCCTCGACATGCACCTTGATCCACAGCGCCACGTAGTGCTGGCAGCTGTTGAAATAGGAGTCGTAGAGCGGGCTGTTAGTGACCAGTATCTTGTTGTCCCCGACGATCTGTCCGAAGACCGAAGCCTCGTCGGCCAGTACCTGGTTCTTGTCCATGGTTACCAGCGGTTCGATCGGATCGCGCGGGTCGAGGCGGATCGTGACGTCGTAGCCCGAGAAGAGCCAGTCGTGCAGGATAATCATGTTCTCTTCGGTGGGGTGCTTCTCGGTGCGGATGAGGCGCTGGATGCTCTTGTTTTCCACGCCGGGGTAGCTGTTGAGGAACGTCGAGGTCACCACGCACCAGCCCGTGAATTCGTTGATGTCGTAGGGGCAGCTTTTCTGCATGACGACCTTCGTCCGGTCGTGGTAGAGATCCCATTTCAGCTGCTCGGGCATGACCAGTTTGAGGATGAAGCCCAGCGAGTCGGTATCTTCGATGTTGTCGTACAACCCGCGCACCTGTACGTCGGCCTTGCGCGAACCGGCCTTTATGGTGATGGTGTTCGACAGGAGGCGGTAGTGCTTCCCCTCGACGGCATTGCTGCCCTGGTCGATGATCTCCACGCCGAATGTGCGGTCGTAATCGCACGCGACGGTCGAGGAGACCGGTACCGAGAAATAGTCTTGGTCTTGGAGTACGGCGTAGGTGGCCAGGGTATCGGCGAACAGCACGTACTCCGCGTCGGAGTAGGTCTTATATTCCTCCTTGCAACCCGTTGCGAGGGCGGCCAGGAGTCCCGTTGCAAACAAAACCGTGATAATTCGTTTCATTGTCTCTCTTCTATTCGTTGTTGCTATCTGTTGCTTTCGTTCGGGAGTATCTCCGAACCGGGGGCTTCCAGCTCGTGCTGCGGGATCGGCCATACGAAAAGCGGGTTGTCGGCTTCGATCTTGAGCGAGCTTCCCTCGGCCTGCGAATTGGCCTGCGGCTTACGCTCGAAGCCCTTGTGCCAGCGTTTGAGGTCGTGCAGGCGGAAACCCTCCATGTAGAGTTCGCGCAGGCGCTCGTCGGAGATGGTCTGCAACCAGTTGTCCTTCGTGACGTTGATCGTGCCGCCCGATTTGTAGCGCATCTTGCGCAGCGTCGAGAGGTCGTTGCCGGCCTTCGAAAAATCGTTCTTTTGGCAGTAGGCCTCGGCGCGGATCAGGTACTGCTCCGCCAGGCGGAACGGCTTGGGCATCGAGACATGGTAGATCTGGTTGGCGATCAGGTTGCGGTTGCCGTAGTATTTGACCAGCAGCGGCCAGCTCAGCCCGTGGGCATAACCGGTCTCGGTCTGGTAGAAGTAGCCCGAATAGCGCAGGTCGGCATCGTCGTAGAGATCCAGGGCGGCCTGGCCGGGGACATAGTCGGGATAGAAATAGGTGTAGTCCTTGTTGAAGTTGAGGAACACCGTGCCGAGCGCCCCGCCGTAGGAGGTGTCGGTGAAGCCGATGCGCCAGATGATCTCGTATCCCAGGTCGTACGCCCACATGTAGTCGAAATAGGTGTAGTCGGAGGTGTAGTTGGTCTTGGCATCGGAGAGCTGGAAGGTGGCCTTTTTTTCGTCGATCAGGGTGCTCGAATATTCGATCGCCGTGTCCCAGTCCTGCATGTAGAGCGCCACGCGGGCGTGCAGCGCCTCGGCCGAGGCCGAGGTCATGTAGACGTTGCCGTAGGCGTCGTTCTCCTTGTCGAGGCGTTTCTCGGCCTCGGCCAGGTCGTCGAGCACGAACTGGTACGAGTCGTAGAGCGACGCGCGGCGGGCCGCCTCGGGCGTAAAGTATTTCGTGCGCAGCACGACGCCCAGTTCCGATTGGGCCGTGTCCGGCTCATAGGCCTTGCAGAAGGTCTTGAGCAGCTCGGTATAGCAGAGCGCACGCACGGCGTAGACCTCGCCCGTGTACTGCTCGAGCTTCTCGATGTTGGTGTCGCTGATTTCGTTGGCCATCACCTCGTCGATGCGGTCGAGGTAGAAATTGCAGTTGCCGATCACCTTGTAGAGGGCGGCGTAAACCGCTTCGAGCTGCAGGTCGGTCGGGCGTATGTCCCAGCTCCAGAACGAGCCGTAGGTGTTGGTGTTGCCTTCGACGGCATAGACCAGGTCGGCCTGGATGTCGGGCAGCAGGGTGAGGTAGCCGCTGTAAAGCGCGCTGCTCTTGAGCGAGGCGTAGATGCCGGTGAGCGTCTGCTCGGCGTCGGCGAAGGTGCGCATGGCCTCCTTCTCCGGGATGGACGAGCCGGGGTACTTGTCCAGGCACGAGGTGGCGCCGACAAGTATCGCGAGGGCCGAAAGATAGAATTTTATATTGCGTAACATGTTCATAGTCCCTGATTAGAATGTTAAGTCGAGTCCGAAGGTGAATTGGCGAGCCATCGGATACTGTGCCTGGTACATATTGCTCGACCCTTCGGGATCGAGGCCCGTGAATTTGGTGAAGGTGAAGAGGTTCTGGGCCTGGGCGTAGATCTTCACGCCGCTGATGAAGAGAGTCTTGCGCAGCCACTCCTGCGGGAAGGAATAACTCAGCATGAGGTTCTTCAGGCGCAGGAACGAAGCGTCCTCCAGCAGGCGGTCGTCGAATTCGGTGTAGACGCCGTGGCGCGGGATATCGGTGATGTCACCGGGTTTCTTCCAGCGGTTGAGCAGGCGCTTGGACTGGTTGTAGGAGGCGAATCGGCCGTTCGATTCATCGAAGTAACGGTCGTTGTTGATCATCCAGCGGTCGGCGACCCAGCTGAACTGCGCCGACAGCGAAAGCCCCTTCCAGGCCAGCGTCGTGCCGAAGCCGCCCTGCCAGGGCGCCACGTAGCTCTTGCCGACCATGACCTTGTCCTCGTCGCGCAGCTCGGTGGTCAGCTCGCCCTCCTTGGTGTACCACAGCGCGTCGCCGTTGGCGGGGTTGACGCCCGCGAACCGGTTGAGGAGTGCCCCACGACCAGTTTGGTGTTGGTGCTCGAAAGCTCGTATTCGCTGACCCCGCTATAGAGCTTGGTCATCTTGTTCCTGTTGTAGGAGACGTTGGCGTTCACGCTCCACACGAAATCCTTGTGCTGGATGACGTCGGCGGCCAGGCTCAGCTCGACGCCGCGGTTGGTCATGTCGCCCACGTTGTCCCAGCGGTAGCCGAAACCGTTGGAGGTGGTGTAGGAAACGGGAACCTCCATGAGCATGGCGCTGTTCTTCTTGTGGTAGAGTTCGACGTCTACGTTCAGGCGGTTCCAGAAGCCCAGGTGCACGGCCAGGTTGGTGATCCACAGCTTCTCCCACTGCAGGTCTTCGTTGCCCGGCTGCGAGGGGGCGATGCCGGCGTCGCCGTAGTAGTTCAGGCCGCCGCTCACGAGCGCCATGTGTTCGTAGTTGTGGATCGACGAGTTACCCGAGGTACCCGTGCTGAAGGCGACCTGCGCGTTGGTGAGCCAGCGGCGCGAGTTCTCCATGAATTTCTCGTTGCGCAGGTTCCACATCATGCCCACCGAGCCGAACGCAGCCCAGCGTCCCGAGGTGCCGAAGCGCGAGGAACCGTCGGTACGGACGGAGAAGTCGACGTAGTAACGGTCGGCGTAGTTGTATTCGCCGCGCGCGAAGAACGACAGGAAGGCGTAGTTGTCGTCGGTGACGTCGCTCCACGACGTGGCACGCGTTCCCGACGAGATGTTTACCAGCTTGTCGTTGTTCTGGCCGCGGGTGGCCAGCGTGAACTCCTCGTAGCTGTAATCGACGCCCTCCTGGCCCAACAGGAAGTTGAACGAGTGTCCGCCGTCGAGCGAGAAGCGGTAGTTGATCGTATTGGTGATGGAAAGGCTCATGCCGTCGGTCGAGTAGCGCTGGGCCGTCCCCGAGCCCAGGTTGGGCGGGTAGTTGGGGTAGGAGGCGCCGAAGCCCGTCGTGTGCGAATAGCCTACGCCGAACTGCGACCGGATGGTGAGCCCCTCGATGGGGGTGGCCTCGGCGAAGAGCGTCGAGATCACCTTGTATTTTTTATAGGAGATCTTGTTGTTGGCCAGCCATTCGAGCGGGTTCTGGCCTTCGCCCTTCCAGGTGCCGTCCTTGATCGAGGCGAGCGAGCCGTCGGGGCGGTGGGGGTTCCAGTAGGGCATCATGAAACGTGCGGCCGAGATGGGGGTCACGAGCGTATATTCGCCCGACTCGGCACGTTCGATGGTCTGGTAGTTCATCATCGTGTTGGTGCCGAGCTTGAGCCACTTGGCTGCCTGTTGTTCGACGTTGGCGCGGAGCGAGAAGCGCTCGAAGGCCGAACCTGCGGCAATGCCCTCCTGGTTGTAGTAGCCGCCCGAGACGTAGTAATTGGTCTTGTCGGTGGCCCCCGAAACCGAGAGCTCGTAGTTCTGGAGCAGGGCGGCATCGTTGAACACCTCGTCGAGCCAGTTGACGTTGGTCTTGCCCAGGACGTTGTAGTTCTTGCCGTCGGTGAACCCGATCTCCTTCTCGTACCGGATGCGTTCGTCGGTGTCCATCAGATCCCAGTTGCCGTAGGCGATCTGCGAGAAACCGAGCTGCATGCGGTAGTTGATCTTCGCCCGCTCGGCCATGCGCCCGCGTTTGGTCGTGATGACGATCACGCCGTTGGCCGCGCGCGCACCGTATATAGAGGTGGAGGAGGCGTCCTTGAGCACCGAGATGCTCTCGATGTCGGCCGGGTTGATGGCGTTGAAGTCGGAACTGGCGATGGCGACCCCGTCGAGGATGTAGAGCGGCGAGGTACCCGAGTTGATCGAGTTCATGCCCCGGATCATCATCGTTGCCGACGTGCTCGGCTCACCCGAATTGGAAAGTACCGTCAGTCCGGGAACCTGTCCCTGGATGGCCTGGTCGAACGCCGCCGTAGGGGTGTTCTCGACCTTTTCGGCCTTGACGGTCGATACCGACCCGGCGATGGTGCCCTTCTTGCGGACACCGTAAGCGATGACCACCACGTCGTCGAGCGCCTGTGCCTCGCTCTCGAGGGAGACGTTGTAGGTCAGCGAGGCGCTGCCGACCGGAACCGTAAAGGTGGCGGGCTTGTAGCCGATGTACTGGAAGGTGAGCGTCGTCCCTGCGGCGACGCTGATCGAGTAGCTTCCGTCCGCAAGAGTGCTCACCCCGCTGGTGGCCCCGGAAATCACGTTGACCCCGATGAGGGGTTGCTTGTCATCCGCCGAGGTGACGATGCCTCTGACGGTCACATTTCCCCCCCCCTGAGCTACGGACATCGCCGGCAAGGCACATAGGAAAAATGCAAGAATGTTGAGTAGAAGTTTCGTTTTTTGCATAAGTAAATGATACTTTCTTACGCGACAAAGAAAAATAATTAAAACGAATTTGCCAAATATTCAAAATGGATGAAATGTAAGCAGGAGTGTTCGGAAAGGGTCTTTCCGGCCCTCTTTTCAGGGTGAAAACAGGTGCTATAAGACTAAATATAAATAACTTAACATTTTGTTTTAACCCGAAGAACCATTGTTGAATGCGGGTTAAAATATTTTTATAAAAATGAAAATAAAATTTAATGTGTTTTGAATATTTTGGGGTTTTGGGCGAAAAAATATCCTCCGGTACGGTTTGATATGCGGTGGGTTTCCGGTCGTAGGTGCTTCTGGATACCTTATTTTTTAATATTATTTAATATATGCCAACCTGCGGGGTGGGTTTTTGAAAAAATATAAAAAATATAAAAATATTTTTCGCCGGAGGGGACGAACTTCCTCGAAAACCTGGGGAGATAACAATTTTCCGGCAATCGGTGGCGTACGGAGGAAATACGCGAAACCCCGTAAAGAGTTCTCAAAGGGGATTTTATCGGGGATGATTAGGCTGAAACGGGAAATAAAGTAAAGGATGCGCAGTTTTTTGGTGTGTTGTGCTTACAGATTGTAAGTAATATGCCGTGATTTCATTTTAATACATAACATCGACCCGTATTTGCGCTGGCGGGTCACTGCCCCTTTTCGCCCCGGAAGCGGGCGCGGTATTGGCTGGGGCTGAGCCGCTCGCGGAGGCGGAAGAAAAGCGAGAAGGCGCTCACGCTTTCGAAGCCGAGCGCATAGGCTATTTCCGAGATGCTGTGGGCTGTCGTCGCGAGCAGTTCCCGGGCCTTGTTGAGTCGCATCATATGTTGGTATTGCGCCGGCGCCATCCCCACGTATTCGCGGAAGACGCGGCGAAACCACGTGTAGCCCATGCCCACTTCGCGGGCGATCTGTTCGGGCGAGCGGTTGCGGCCAAAGTCGGTGCGCATGATGGCTTTCGCGCGGTTGATCTTCTCGACGACGGGGTTGTCGGAGTAGAGCAGGTTGCTGTGCTTGAAGAGCACCGACCCCAGGATGTGGAGCACGATGCTCGAAATGAGCGGCTGGAATCCCACGCGCTCCTCCTCGACCGTGCCGATGATCTCGCGGTAACACCGCTCGATGCCGCCGCTGCACCCGATCCGCAGCAGGGGGCGCCGGCGGCAGAGGAATCCCTGCTGTTCCAGCCGGTCGATATTGGCGCCGCGGAAGCCGACCCACCACTCCGTCCACCCGGTGCCGGGGTCGGGCGAGTAGGAGTGCCATTCGTTGGGGAAGAGCAGGAGCATGGTGCCCGCCTCGACCGTCTGCGAGGGGCAGGACGCCGATTCGAAACGTCCCCGCCCGGCGGTGATGTAGACCAGCTGGTATTCGTCGAGCGTGCGGCCGCTGCCTTTGTAAAACAGGTAGTGCTCGGGATGTTCCGAGACGGGGTAGGGTGTCCCGGGCGGGACGTGCTGGTGCCCGGCCGTGGTGCAGACGATGCCCCACTGCTCGTCGCGCGGGGAGACTGGCAGGTAGTGAAGGATGCTCAGCGGCCGGTCGTCCATAGTGTCAAATCTATATATAGTTTGTCAAAACCATCAACAAAGGTAGGGAAAAGATTGTATAGTTTTGCATCAGTAACCTAAAACTTTCCGTGATGAACCGTTATTTCGTCGGTGTCGATCTCGGTGCCACGAGCGGCCGTGTCATCCTCGCCACGCTCTGCGGCGAGGGCATCGCCCTCGAAGTCCTGCACCGCTTCCCCAACCGCCTGCTTTCGATCGGCGGCAAATATTATTGGAACATCTACTCCCTCTACGAAGAGATCCTGCACGGCCTGACGCTGGCCGGGCAGCGAAGGATTCCGGTCGATTCGATCGGTATCGACACGTGGGGCGTCGACATGGCCTGCGTGGCGGCCGACGGTACGCTGGCCGGGCTTCCGAGGGCTTACCGCGATCCCTATACCAACGGGGTTCCCGAGGAGTTCTTCCGGAAAATACCCCGGCAAGAAGTGTACCGCCGCACGGGTATCCAGATCATGAATTTCAATTCGCTCTTCCAGCTCCGTGCCGCA
>OHWC01001120.1_pt1 | contig 12357 bp, 8 predicted proteins | sample 1579541 | NCBI WGS metagenome assembly OHWC01 (sample SAMEA3882551, study PRJEB24775) | human gut metagenome | biome: human-associated habitat; feature: intestine environment; material: feces | place: Netherlands | collected 2009/2010
AAAGTAATGGATCTTACTGCAACATGCATGTGTAAGGAAAATAATCTCCCCATTGTTGTCTTTGACATGGATACAATAGGAAACTTGAAAAAGGTAATGTTAGGAGAAGAAATAGGTACATTGGTACATAACTGATAAAAAACAATCAAATAGTAAGAGACTCCGGTAGGCAGATGTTTACCGGAGTTTTTTGTTTTAAAATCTCTGCCCTGTTTTCAATTCCATATTTATCAGATTAAATAGCCACACCGCCATTTCTATCCTTCTTTCTCGCAACTGCTAAGTAAAATCATCGCAGACAGTCATTCTCTCCCTCACCAGTATATGCAGAGATATTCGTATTATCAAATATACGCAATTTGCTTTATTCCTGTTAGCTAATATTTTGCAAATAGACAAAATTATACTACTTTTGTTCAATCAAAAATTCTAAAAGCACAATTCAAAACTAAGAAATATGAGAGAAGTAAAAGAGATCTTAGATGAAGCGCAAGAAAAAATGGATATGGCCGTCATGTATCTGGAAGAAGCATTGGCTCACATCCGCGCCGGAAAAGCAGACGTTCGTTTGCTGGACGGTATCCGTGTGGACTCTTACGGAAGCATGGTTCCCATCAATAACGTAGCTGCCGTAAATACTCCGGATGCCCGTAGTATTGTCATCAAGCCTTGGGACAAAAGTATGTTCAAGGTGATTGAGAAAGCTATCATTGACTCCAGCCTTGGCATCATGCCGGAAAATAACGGTGAAATCATCCGTATCGGTATCCCACCGCTGACTGAGGAACGCCGTAAACAACTTGCCAAACAGTGTAAAGGTGAAGGCGAAACTGCCAAAGTGAGCGTACGCAATGCCCGCCGTGATGCAATCGATGGCCTAAAGAAGTCTGTTAAAGACGGCCTGGCAGAAGATGCACAAAAAGGAGGTGAAGAGAAATTGCAGAAGATTCACGATAAATACATCAAGCAAATTGATGATATGCTGGCTGCAAAGGACAAAGAAATCATGACCGTATAATAATTTAATGAAGAATGGAGATATTCTTCATTCTTCATTACTCATCTAATTAGTAGTGAGGGGACTGGTAATAAAAAATACAGGTAGTTGGTATTTGGTAAAAACCGACGAAGGTAAATGTGTAGAGTGCAAAATCAAGGGTAACTTCCGGTTAAAAGGCATTCGCAGTACCAACCCGGTAGCTGTGGGAGACTATGTACAAATCATTCTGAATCCGGAAGGAACTGCTCTCATCAGTGAAATAGAAGACCGGAAAAATTACATTATCCGTCGTGCTTCCAATCTCTCCAAGCAATCGCATATTCTCGCTGCAAACCTTGACCAAAGCATGCTTATCGTAACGGTCAACTATCCGGAAACATCCACCACCTTTATCGACCGTTTTCTGGCTTCTGCCGAAGCATACCGTGTTCCGGTAAAGATCATCTTCAATAAAATAGACGCATACAATGAAGAGGAACTTCATTATATGAACAGCCTCATCAATCTCTATACCACTATCGGTTATCCCTGCTTTAAAGTCTCCGCCAAAACCGGTGAAGGCATTGAACTCATTCAGGAAGAACTTAAAGGACGGGTAACACTTTTCTCCGGTCACTCCGGTGTAGGAAAATCAACGCTCATCAACGCAATATTGCCTGAACAGGACGTAAAAACGGGGGAGATTTCCGCCTACCACAACAAAGGAATGCACACCACTACGTTCTCTGAGATGTTTCCCGTTCCGGGAGACGGATATATCATTGACACACCGGGTATCAAAGGTTTCGGAACATTCGATATGGAAGAGGAGGAAATAGGACACTATTTCCCGGAGATATTTAAGTTCTCTGCCGATTGCCGTTACGGTAACTGTACGCATCGCCACGAACCGGGATGTGCCGTACGAAAAGCCGTGGAGGAACACTACATCAGCGAATCGCGTTATGCCTCATACCTTAACATGTTGGAAGACAAAGAGGAAGGTAAATACCGGGCTGCATATTAAAAGGAACGATAGATTGATAAAGCAACAATGTGATAACGTTTTATCAGTCTATTACTTTATCATCCTATCATAATAACACGCTATTGTGCTATTACATTATCACTTTATTACCTTTTTTAACGCTTTTCGCATTAAACCTTTCTGTTCCTAATATGTCCAAATTAGTGCTACATAATCTAACTTAATATCTGATATAATACTAATACTGATACATGAATAAAAAAGTTAAATGGGGCATTATCATTTTCATTGGTGCCGGACTGATAGGTTGGGGTATTTATTCCCAGCTTCCTAAAGAGAATAAAGAATTGGCAGCTGCCGACAAAGTTATGAGCAGTAACCGCAATGGCAAAAAAGCATTAAATGTAAACGCAAAGATCATAAAGCCACAGCTGCTCAAAGATGAAATCAAAATCAGCGGTAGCCTGTTGCCTGATGAGGAAGTGGATCTTTCTTTCGAAACCTCAGGTAAAATCATAGAAATCAATTTTGAGGAAGGCAGCCAGGTTAAAAAAGGACAACTGCTGGCTAAAGTGAACGACCGGCCTTTACAGGCACAGTTGCAGCGTCTTGTTGCCCAACTGAAATTGGCAGAAGACCGCGTATTCCGCCAGAATGCATTGTTGGAGCGGGATGCAGTCAGTAAGGAAGCCTACGAGCAGGTAAAAACAGAACTGGCAACCCTGAATGCAGACATAGACCTGATAGAAGCTAACATTGCACAAACCGAGCTCCGTGCTCCGTTCGACGGTGTAATCGGTCTGCGCCAAGTCAGTGTCGGAACCTATGCTTCCCCCACTACCATCGTTGCCAAACTTACAAAAGTATCTCCGCTGAAAGTAGAATTTTCCGTTCCCGAACGTTATGCCAATGACGTAAAAATCGGTGCAGGAGTAAACTTCGGACTTGAGGGTAAGCTTGAAACGTTCCATGCCAAAGTGTACGCACGCGAGTCGAGAATGGATCAAAACACCCATACATTGACATTGCGTGCCCTCTACCCCAATGCCAACGGTAATGTAATGCCGGGACGCTATGCGGATATTCGCTTAAGTAAAAATGAAATCCATGATGCCCTTGCCGTTCCATCCGAAGCTATCGTTCCAGAAATGGGTAAGGACAAGATTTTCCTTTATAAATCTGGAAAAGCCCAACCTGTAGAAATACAAACTGGCATACGTACAGAAGCTGAAACCCAAGTATTGCAGGGTTTGCAGACCGGAGATACAATTATAATTTCCGGAACATTGCAGCTCCGCACAGGATTACCCGTAACATTGGATAATATCTATTAAACCAGACGCCTTATGAACATATCCGAACTCAGCATACGGCGCCCGGTGCTCTCCACAGTGCTTACCCTTATCATCCTGCTTTTTGGACTTATCGGGTACAGCTATCTCGGCGTCCGCGAATATCCGTCAGTGGATAATCCCATCATTTCGGTATCCTGCTCCTACCCGGGTGCAAATGCCGATGTTATCGAAAACCAGATTACCGAACCATTGGAGCAAAACATCAATGGTATCCCGGGAATCCGTTCCTTGTCCAGTGTCAGCCAACAAGGTTCATCCCGTATTACGGTAGAATTTGAACTCTCCGTAGACCTGGAAACGGCCGCAAACGACGTGCGTGATAAAGTTTCACGCGCCCAGCGTTATCTGCCGCGCGACTGTGACCCTCCTACCGTATCAAAAGCAGATGCGGATGCTACACCGATCCTGATGGTAGCATTGCAAAGTGACAAACGCTCTTTACTGGAACTGAGCGAAATAGCAGACCTCACTGTCAAAGAACAGTTGCAGACTATTTCAGACGTCAGCAGTGTTAGTATCTGGGGTGAAAAACGTTATTCCATGCGTCTTTGGCTCGATCCTATCAAGATGTCAGGTTACGGTATTACGCCCATCGACGTTAAGAATGCAGTAGATAAAGAAAATGTGGAACTTCCATCCGGTAGTATCGAAGGTAATACGGTGGAACTCACCATCCGTACATTGGGATTGATGCATACGGCAGAAGAATTTAATAATCTGATTCTGCGGGAAGATAATAACCGTATCATCCGTTTCAGCGATATCGGACGGGCAGAATTAGGACCGGCGGACATCAAGAGTTACATGAAAATGAATGGTGTACCGATGGTAGGTATTGTTGTAGTACCTCAACCAGGTGCCAATCACATCAAGATTGCCGATGCCGTTTATGAACGCATGGAACAGATGCAAAAAGACCTTCCGGATGACGTGCAATACTCTTATGGTTTCGACAATACCAAGTTTATCCGTGCTTCTATCAGTGAGGTAAAGGAAACGGTATATGTAGCATTCATTCTCGTTATTATCATTATCTTCCTCTTCCTGCGCGACTGGCGTGTAACACTGGTACCCTGTATCGTGATTCCCGTTTCACTTATCGGAGCATTCTTCGTAATGTATCTGGCAGGATTCTCCATCAATGTACTTTCCATGCTGGCGGTAGTGCTGGCAGTAGGTCTGGTGGTGGATGATGCCATTGTTGTCGTCGAGGCGGTGCAGGCGCGGTTCGATGTGGGCTACAGGTCGTCATATATGGCAAGTATCGACGCTATGAAGGGTATCAGTAATGCGGTTATCACCTCTTCACTGGTATTTATGGCGGTGTTCATTCCTGTATCGTTTATGAGTGGTACGTCCGGTACGTTCTATACGCAGTTCGGTTTGACAATGGCAGTTGCCGTAGGTATCTCAGCTATTAACGCTTTGACACTGAGTCCAGCTCTTTGCGCCTTGTTGCTGAGACCTTATATTAATGAAGATGGTACGCAGAAAAATAATTTTGCTGCCCGTTTCCGTAATTCGTTCAATGCGGCTTTCGATGTGGTGGTGAATAAGTATAAGAATGCGGTACTATTTTTTATTAAGCGTCGTTGGTTGTCATGGTCGTTGCTGGCTTGTTCGGTAGTATTGTTAGTACTCCTGATGAATTCAACGAAGACCAGTTTGGTGCCTGATGAAGACCAGGGTGTATTGTTCGTCAATGTAAGTACGGCTCCGGGTAGCTCACTGAAGACTACGGATGATGTTATGCTTCGTATAGAAGAGCGCTTGGAAGCTATTCCGCAAAAGTTGCATATTCAGAAAGTAGCCGGTTACGGATTGCTTTCCGGACAGGGAAATACATTCGGTATGATTGTTATGAAACTGAAACCCTGGGATGAACGTACGAAGAAAGAAGATCAGGTGCAGGCTGTCATCGGACAGATTTATGCCCGCACGGCAGATATCAAGGATGCCACGATCTTTGCAATTGCTCCGGGTATGATTCCGGGTTATGGTATGGGTAATGCACTCGACCTGAATGTACAGGATAAGTTGGGCACGGATGTGAACACCTTCTTCCAGACTACCCAGCAATACCTGGGTGCTTTGAACCAGCGTCCCGAAATCTCCATGGCTTATTCTACTTTCGATGTGCGCTATCCGCAATGGACTGTCGAGGTAGATGCTGCCAAATGTAAGCGTGCCGGCATTACTCCGGATGCAGTGCTTTCCACACTTTCGGGTTACTATGGCGGACAGTATGTATCCAACTTCAACCGTTTCTCAAAGGTATATAGGGTTATGATACAGTCCGGTCCGGAATACCGCATGGATGAGTCTTCATTGCACAACACCTTTGTGCGGATGGCAAACGGTGAGATGGCTCCGCTGAGCCAGTTCGTTACGCTGACCCGCAGTTATGGTGCCGAGACATTGAGTCGCTTCAATATGTATAATTCCATATCCGTGAATGCCATGCCTGCCGAGGGATATAGTACGGGTGATGCCATCCGTGCCGTGAAAGAGACAGCAGAAATCAGCCTGCCGAAAGGTTACGGTTATGACTTCGGTGGTATCACACGTGAGGAGAACCAGCAGAGTGGTACGACGGTAATTATCTTCGGTATCTGTATTCTGATGATCTATCTTATCCTGAGTGCACTTTATGAAAGCTTCATCGTTCCGTTTGCAGTTATTCTTGCGGTTCCGGTAGGTTTGATGGGTACGTTCTTGTTTGCCAAGATAGCAGGATTGGAGAATAACATTTATCTGCAAACAGGTTTGATTATGTTGATCGGTTTGCTTGCCAAGACAGCCATTCTGTTGACGGAATATGCTGCCGAGCGCCGAAAAGCGGGCATGGGATTGATTGCTTCCGCAGTCAGCGCAGCCAAAGCACGTCTTCGTCCTATCCTGATGACGGCACTCACCATGATCTTCGGTCTGTTCCCGCTGGTGGTAGCTACGGGAGTAGGTGCTAACGGTAACCGTTCGTTGGGTACGGGTGTAGTAGGTGGTATGACCATCGGTACATTGGCATTGCTTTTCATCGTTCCGGCTTTGTTTGTCACCTTCCAGTGGTTGCAGGAACGTCTTCGTCCGGCTCAGTCCATGCCGACCAAAGACTGGCAGATTGAGGAGGAGATGGAAGTGAGTAAGAAAGAAATAGAAGAATCACATAAATGATAGGTTGGCACTGGATACAGGAGTATTTTCATTCTCCTCCACCGGAGGAGGGGAATTGAGATACTCCGGTTGTGCTAATTCATCATTTTCTAATGAAATAAACAATATAAATAATGAAGAAACAAATCATCACTTTAGCTGTCGCAGCCTTGCTGTTGAGTAGTTGCGGCATCTATACTAAATATGAACGTCCCGAAGTCAAGACCGACGGACTTTACGGGCAGGATATAGAGGTGGAAGACACCACCTCTATCGCCTCTCTCTCCTGGCGCGAGTTGTTTACCGACCCGCAACTACAATCTCTCATTGAGCATGCACTGCAAGGCAATACCGACTTGCAGTCCGCTCAGTGGCGTATCAAAGAAGCGGAAGCTACTCTGTCATCCGCCCGTCTGGCCTATCTGCCTTCTTTTATGCTGACTCCGCAGGGAGGTGTCAGTAGCTTTGATAAATCAAAAGGTTCCTGGACGTATAGCGGCATAGCGTCCGCCAGTTGGGAAATTGATATTTTCGGTAAACTGACCAATGCGAAACGCCGTGCAAAAGCTTTGTATCTTCAGAGCCTGGAGTACGAACAAGCTGTCACTACTTCGTTGATAGCCAATGTGGCAAATATGTATTATACCTTATTAATGCTCGATGCACAATACAACGTCTCTGCCGAAACTGCCGCCAAGTGGCGTGAGAGCGTGAAGACAATGCGTGCCATGAAAGCAGCAGGTATGACGGATGAGGCCGGAGTAGCCCAGACCGAAGCAAACTGTTATATGGTAGAAGCCTCTTTGCTCGACCTTAAACAGCAAATCCGTGAAGTAGAGAATTCGCTTTCTATTTTACTGGGTGATGTGCCCGACGCCATCGAACGTGGAAAGTTACAGGGACAAAGTTTCCCGGAAGAACTTACCGTTGGTGTTCCGTTGCAGTTGCTCTCTCGTCGTCCCGACGTGAAGAGTGCGGAGCTTTCGTTGGCACAGGCCTTTTATAGTACCAATGCGGCTCGTTCGGCCTTTTACCCTTCCATTACTTTGGGAGGTACGGCAGGTTGGACAAACTCTGCCGGAAGCATGATTATCAATCCGGGCAAGCTGTTACTCTCCGCAGTTGGTTCACTGACACAACCTTTATTTAATAAAGGATTAAACATGGCACAGTTGAAAATAGCCAAAGCCCAACAGGAAGAAGCTAAACTTTCTTTCCAGCAGGCGCTGCTGAATGCTGGAAGTGAAGTGAATAATGCCCTTACCCAAGTGCAGGTGGCCCGCGGTAAAACAGAGTTGCGCGACGGACAAATCACTTCATTGGAAACCGCAGTCCGAAGCACGCAATTGTTGATGAAACATGGCAACTCCACTTATCTGGAGGTACTTACCGCCCAGCAATCGTTGCTCTCTGCCCAACTGACGCAGATAGCCGACCGCTTCGATGAGATACAGGGAATTATCAATCTCTACCAAGCCTTAGGTGGTGGCAGGGAATAAAGAATAAATCATATACTCTCTCTTCTCTCGTTTCTTCATCCCCTTTTATCCTTCACGAAGTGGAGTGGTGAGAGGGGATATTTTTAGTGGTCACTCACCACTAATCACTTATTGCAGGTACTGGTCGATCTGTGCCACCGTTGCATCTTTCAGCAGTACTTTCTTGTCTTTATCCAATAGATACAGGGTAGGTATCGCTTTCAGGTCATACAGATTCTTTTCCTTTATAACGAGCTTTTTATCATACCCGTTTATCCATTCTTTGGGGAAGTCCGGTAGGTGTCTTTCCCATTCTTCCTTATCTTCATCCGGATAAATAGCCAGTATTTTTAGACTTCCTGCTGCAAACTCCTTGTTGATGGCAGGTGCTTGTTTCAGTGCTTCTATGCCTTCTTCACAAGCATGACATCCCGGATTGTTGATAAACAGCAGCGTATATTTAGCTTTCACTCCGTAGAGCGTACCGTTTTTTCCGGACAGCAGTGTATAGGTGAAATCTTCTGCCGGCCTTCCGATACGATTCTGTTCAGCCAGTTCCCGGCGTCCTTGCGGAAGTATTTTCTCCGTATCATTCAATACTTTACTTTCCAGCATGGCGTCCAGTACCGGAATGTAAAATTCTTCGTTCCGCATCGGAGAATTCGGATCATACAGATATTTTTCTGCTAAGTCAGTATAATAGAAGAATACGACTTTCTTCTGATCTGCCATCTTATACATTTGCTTTATGGCAGCTATCGCAGTAGTGTCCGGCACTATCTTCAGGATATCTATAAAGTCCACCCATGCTTGTTCCGTAACATCCGGAAGGTTGATATAAGTGGTATCGGTAAAATCCATATTGTCCCAATAGTGCCGTACCAGATAGTCCGCACGCAATTCGGGAGTGTTCAGCATGGCTGGTATAAGGGGGAGCGTGAATTTTTTTACGGTGTCTGCCTGGACTGCCGTTTCCTTGTTGTCGTTTGCTTTCCGGCTGCCGCATGAGGCACACAGGATCAGGAATAGGAGGAAAATGTTGAGAGAAGTTTTCATAATTCAACTACTTATATAATGTATTGAGAGACAAAGATAATGCAAATGTTTTAATTACCATTTGTTAAGTATCAGCAAATTTATGAAGCCTACCTTTGCCCCGCTTTTTTAAAAACAATGAGATATGCAAAGGGATAATTTGGACTTCAAAAACATGAGTGTGAGTAAGTTGTTTACAAAACAACTCTTCCCCACGTTGCTGGGTATGGTATCATCCGCATTGTTCACTGTTGTCGACGGGATATTCGTAGGACGCGGAATAGGCAGTGATGCCATTGCCGCGGTGAATATTGCGGCGCCTATTTTTATGATAGCGGCCGGGTTGGGACTGATGTTCGGTATGGGTGGAGGAATTCTTGCTTCCATTAATCTGTCTCGTGGCAAATTGGTGGTCGCCAATATCAATGTCACGCAGTCAATCGTCATGCTGACGATTGTCAGTATCATTATGGGAATACTATTGACTGTGTTCCCCGAAACTGTAGTAACCTTATTAGGAGCCGAAGGGCATCTGACGGAATTGTCGGCGGAATATCTGTTTTGGTTCTCTATATCCATTCCGTCCACGGTCTTGCTGGTGGCATTGCCGTTCTTTGTACGCCTGACGAATCCTAACTTTGCCATGTGGGCCATGCTGGCGGCTACTGTTGTCAATATCTTGCTCGATTATATCTTTATCTTTATTTTTGAGTGGGGATTGTTCGGTGCTGCTATCGCTACTGATTTGGGAGAATTGGTGGGGACACTTTTACTCTTGGGTTATCTGCTTCGTCCCTCCGTATCAGTTCGGTTTGCCAAGCTGAAGATGAGTATCAAGAGCATCCGCCTGACACTGAGGAATACATGGTATATGCTGAAACTGGGTGTTTCATCCTGTTTGAGTGAAATAACGATTGCCGTCATGGCTATTGCAGGCAATTATGTGTTTATGAGCCATCTGGGAACAGATGGGGTAGCGGCTTATAGCATTGTCTGCTATCTGTTCCCTATTATTTTCATGGTGTTTAACGCTATGGTTCAGTCGGCACAGCCCATTGTCAGCTACAATTATGGTTGCGGGCAGTTGTTGCGGTCCAATAAGGCGCTGCGTTTATGCATTATTTCCGCGGTTGTGTTTGCTTTGCTGATTAGCGGAGTGTTTGTCTGTTTCTCCGGTGATATCGTTTCCTTGTTCTTGCCGGACCGGACAAGTCATGCCTGGCAGTATGCAGTTGCTGGTCTGCCTCTGTTTGCTGTCGATTACATTTTTTTCGGGATAAATGTAATCACAATAGGGTATTATACCAGTATTGAACGTATTAATCTAGCAATGAGGCTTACGTTGCTGCGTGGTATATTGCCGGTCTTGTTCTTCTTTGTACTTCCTGCATGGTTGGGAGTGACGGGCATCTGGCTTGCTGTGACGGCGGGAGATATTACTACAACAATCCTTATTGTGCTGTGCAGAAAGAAAGTTTAGTATGGCTGTACCTATGAATTATTTTCAATACATTTGCATACAAAAAAATATATTTATCATGAAACGCAACTCTTTCTTATTATTTGTAGCGATTCTCTTCACTTCTGTTTCAGTTTCTTTTGCTCAAAAGAAACTCTCCATCCTTGGAGACTCTTATTCTACATATTACGGTTATGTCACTCCCGACACCAACCTCTGTTGGTATGGCGTACCGGAAGAAAAGAGAGAAAATGATGTGAAGCGGGTGGAGGATACCTGGTGGTATCTTCTTATCAATGAGCACGGTTATCAGATGGAGCGTAATAATTCCTATTCCGGTTCAACCGTTTGCCACACCGGTTATGAGAAAGCGGATTATTCGGATCGTTCCTTCGTAACGCGCATGGACAACCTGGGTAATCCCGATGTTCTCCTGGTCTTTGGCGGTACGAACGACAGTTGGGCGAAGGCTCCTATTGGAAGTTACCAGTATGCAGACTGGACTAAAGCCGATCTTTACAGCTTCCGTCCTGCCTTCTGCCGACTGATGGACTATCTGACTAAACGCTATCCGGATACCCGAATCTATAATATCACGAACACCGAACTGTCGGAAGATGTAATTAACTCTATGGATGAAATCTGCCGCCATTACGGAGTAACCAATATCCGCCTGCGTGATATTGACAAACAGTGGGGACATCCCTCCATAAAAGGAATGAAGAGTATTTGCGAACAGGTTTGGGATAAAATCGGAAAGCAAGATTAAGGTATGAGATGAGAATTATCCGGTGCCAAAATCAGTAACCATAAGTTAGGAACCATGAGAGATAGAATAATAAACTACATTCTACTGTTGATGTTTTGTATTCCTGTTTACTCTCAATCTTATATATTCCGCGGAGTGTCCGGTACAGAAGGACTTTCAGATTTGGTAATCAGTACTCTTTACAAAGACTCCTGTGGATATGTCTGGATGGGGACGGCTACTTCGGTAGAACGTTTTGATGGGGTACATTTGAAACATTATCCGATATATGCATCCAGTGAAAGATGGAAGTGGGTGAATGCCATTATTGAAACATCAGGGAATCAGTTATGGGTAGGAACTGATGGAGGATTTTGGCAGATAGGTCAGGATAGAGTGGATCGCATTGCTCCTGATGTGATAAGAAACGGAGTTCGCTCCATTGTGAAGGATGATAAAGACACCTTATATATTGGTAGCGAAACAGGGTTGCATATATATAAGGATGGAAAAATAGAAACAGTATTGCTGGAAAACAATTCCTTCTCTTCCGCCAATTTCATTGTCGGACTGCACCTGGAAGGTGAACGGTTGTGGCTCATAACCAGAAATGGGTTGTATTCAATGAATCTGAAAGATAGGAAACCGGTTCATTATGCAAATAACCTGACAGAGAAAGAAGCATTGTTTTCTTATCGGAATATAACCCGTATAGACTCCACACTCTATTTGGGAACTATGGAACATGGTATTCTGAGTTTTGATATCCGTACACACGAATTCCGGCATTATGTAGATGTGGGGTGCAATATTATCAGGTCCTTGTCTTGTGATGGGAAAGACGTATTATATGTAGGTACTGATGGAAATGGTGTGCATTTCATTTCTACAAAGCAGAATAAGATCATCCGTTCGTTTGATTACAATCCTGAAAATGGAAAAGGACTGCGTTCTAATTCCGTATATTCGCTTCTTGTTGATCGTGATGGATTGATATGGGTAGGATTATGCCAGTTGGGATTGGACTATACAGTCTATCAGAGCGGACTCTTTTCTATTTATAGTACTCCTTATTTTACTTCGAAAGACATTCCGGTTCGCACCATATTCATCGGTAAAGAAGAGAAACTGATTGGTTCCCGCAATGGATTATTCTACATTGACG
>OHWC01001131.1_pt1 | contig 12282 bp, 10 predicted proteins | sample 1579541 | NCBI WGS metagenome assembly OHWC01 (sample SAMEA3882551, study PRJEB24775) | human gut metagenome | biome: human-associated habitat; feature: intestine environment; material: feces | place: Netherlands | collected 2009/2010
CCTCTCACTTTGGGAGAGGTGGCATCGCGAAGCGATGACGGAGAGGGCAAGCCCGGCAGAGGCGGCGCAGAGCCTAGGTTTAGATCGTGCTTCCGACAGGCCCTTATTCCCCCGCTCCCGCGCTGCTGGCGGCGGGTTCGCTCCCACTGGCGGCTTCCCCTTCCGCTTGACCTGCCGCTTCGCTCTCTGCCTCACCTTCGGCGGGTGCGGCGGCGGCGCTGTCAGCGGCGCTGTCCGCGGTGCTGTCGGCTTCATTGACGCCGGAGACGGTGGTGAGGCCGGTCATCTGCTGGGCGGTGGCCACGGCGCGCTGGATCTGGGGGTCGGTGGAGGTGGTGTAGTCGTAGTAGGCGGTCTGCTCGTCGGCGGTCAGGGTACGATCCACATCCACGGTCAGGCCGGTGCCGTCAAAGGACGAGCCGTCGCCGCAGAGCAGCTTTGCCACGGTGACCACCACGGCGCTGCCGTCGGACAGGCGCTGGGGGCTGCTCTGGATGGTGCCCTTGCCCATGGTGGTGGTGCCCACAAGGCGGGCGCCGCTCATGGTGCGGAGACTGCTGGCGAAAAGCTCCGCCGCGCTGGCGGTATTGCCGTTGACGAGGCAGACCAGCGGCTGCGTGATGATGCTGTCGCCGGTGCTGGAACCCAGCGCGGTGCGGTTGCCGTTCTTGTCCTCGGCGTAGGCCACGGTGCCTTCGGGCACGATGAGGTCGATGCAGCTGATGGCGTCGTCGAGGATGCCGCCGCCGTTGTCCCGCAGGTCAAACACGAAGCTGACCGCGCCGCCCGCATTCAGGCTGCGCAGGGCGTAGTCCAGCTCACTGGGGGTGGAGCCGTCGAACTGGCGGACCCGGATGTAGCCCACGTTGTCTTGGAGCATCTCATAATCCACGGTGGTGGTATTATAGCCGGAGTGGGTCAGGTCGGCGGTGTGCTCGGTGGCCTCGCTGTCCAGCCACGTGAGGTTCACGGTGGTGCCGCTCTCGCCCCGGAGCTTGGTCTGGACGGCTTCCACGCCGGTCAGGTTCTTGATGTCGGTGCCGTCCACGGCGGTGAGGTAATCCCCCACGGTGATGCCCGCCTCATGGGCCGGGGAGTCATCGTAGACCTTGGTCACCTTGGCGTAGCCGGACTGGTCGATGGCCAGCTCCACGCCGATGCCCATGAGGGTGCCGTTCTGGGTGTTCATCAGGTCTGTATAACCTTGGGCGGTATAATACCGAGCGTATTTATCGCCGGTGCCCAGCAGGTAGCCCGCCGTCAGGCGGTCGTACAGAGTCGTTTCGTCGATGGTATAATAATCGTTGCTGCGGACATAGCGGTCCACCTCCGCGATCTTATTATACATGCTCTCCTTTTCCTTCACGCTGGAAACGGTGCTGTCGAACAGGCGCATCGCCACCAGCATGGTGATGGAGAAGGTCACGGTCATGGCAAGGATGACGATGCTGACCGCCATGCCAACGGATATCTTGCGATTCATAGTTGCTTTTCCCTCCCGCTCAGACCAGCAGCATCATGACCAAGCTGCCCAGCAGGGACAGGCCGAACACGCATGCCAAGATCAGGCAGCCCACGCGCAGGATGCGCTTGCGTTTTTTATCGTTCATCGTCCGAACGACCTCCTTTGATACAGACAGGAATTATTTCATAGGAATATAACCTCTAGGATTCACGGCATTGGCCTTGGAACCGCCCTTCCAGACTTCGAGGTGGAGGTGGTTGCCGGTGGAGTTGCCGGTGGAACCCACGTAGCCGATGAGTTCGCCCTGCTGGACATACTTGCCCGCCGAGGTAGCCACCGACCTCATATGGCCGTACAGGGTGCTGTACTGCTGGCCATCGGACATTTTGCCGTGGTAGATGATGACATAGTTGCCGTAGCCGCCGCTGGACCAGCCTGCCACCTGCACATAGCCGCTGGCGGCTGCGTAGATGGGGGTGCCCCCCGGGGCGGCGAAGTCCGTGCCCGCGTGGAGCTTGTTCACGCCGGAGACCGGGTTCTTGCGCCAGCCGTACTCGCTGGAGATGCGGGTATAGCTCTTGAGGGGGCAGATAAAGCCGGTGAAGCTCAGCTGCGGCTTGGAGGAGGCCGCGGCTGCAATGAGCTTCTGGACCTCTTTCTTGACGGCCTCATAGTTCATCTCGTCCGACTCGATGGCGGCTTGGGCGTCCTTCTGGGCCTTCTGGGCCTCGGCGGCGCTCAGCTTGGCCGCAGCCACGCTGGAGTTCAGCTCGCTCTGCTTGGCGGTCATCTGGGCGTTCTGGCTGTCCAGCACGCTCTTTTTGCTCTGCAGCTCCGCCCGCTGGCTGTTCAACTGGGTCTTCTGCTCTTCGAGCTGGGCCTTGTCGTTTTCCAGCGCCTCTTTGGCGTTTCGCATATTGGTCAGGATCTCGGTATCCTTCACCGAGATGTCCTGCAGGGCTTGGTTGAAGGTGAGCAGCTCATACAGGTTTGTCACCGAGGAGAGCATGGCGACGCTGCCGCCCTCCCGCAGCTCCTGCATGGCGGCCATGTGGCCCTTGAAGGCCGTCCACTGGGTGTCGATCTCCCCCTGCTTGGCGGTGATCTCCTGCTTCTTGGCGGTGATCTCCTGCTCCTTGGCGGCGATCTCTTGTTCCTTGACGCCGATGCTGTTCTGCACCACGGCGATCTGGCTCTTGAGCACACCGATCTGGCTCTGGACCACCGTGACCTTCTCCTTCAGCTCGGATTCGAGGGCCTTGGCGGCCTGTTCCTTCTTTTTCGCGTCGGACAGTTCTTTTTTGTGTTGTTCGATGGACTGGCTCAGCTTGTTCAGCTTATTTTGGAGGCTGGACATGCTGGTGGCCGCCGTGGCCGGGTAGACCGACACGCTCAGCAGCAGACAGGCCGCCGCCAGAAAGAGGCTGGCTGCCCGCATGGCCCGGTTGTGATGCCGGGAGGGCTTGGCGTGTTCGGGGCGGTGGTAGAGCCGGAAACCGGCGGAATGGCGTGCTTTCATGCTCTGTTCCCCTCCCTTACACGTTCAGATGCTTGCGGATGGAGAAGGTGCTGCCCAGCGCACCGACCAGTGCGCCGCCCGCCAGACTGTAGGTCAGGATGGTGGGCCAGACGTTCTCCACCGGCACAAGGGCTGCGCCCATGAGCATCTCCCACAGGCTGCCGAAGGCACTGGATGCTTCCACGATATAATAGTAGCCGCCGATGCCCGCTGCCGAGGTGATGGCACCGGAGATCAGGCCCATGGTCAGGCCCTCCATGAAGAAGGGCAGGGTGACCATGGCGTTGGTGGCACCGACGTATTTCATGATCTCGATCTCCCGCCGCCGCGCAAAGACGCTGAGGCGGATGGTGCTGCCCACCGTGATGATGCTGACGATCATCAGCACCGCGATGATGGCCTGTCCGCCCTTGGTGACGACCTTCTGGATCTCCACGAAGGTATTGGTCATCTCCACCGGCGCGGACACGCTGTATACGCCGGGGATGGTCTGGAACTGCTGGCTGATGGCAGACATCTGGCTCAGGTCGCTCAGGGAGACCCGGTAGTTGGCTTTGAAGGGGTTGTCGTTCTCAAACTCGTCCAGCAGGGACGCATAGTCGGACAGGAAGCCCCGGTAGGCGTTCAGGGTGTCCTCCTTGGACATGTACTGCACGCTGCTGACGCCGGGGGTGGCGGTGATCCGCTCCCCCACCGAAGCGGTGGTGGCGTCGTCGGCCTCCGGGTCCACGAAGACGACCATCTCGTTCTGCTGGCCCAGATAGTTGACCATGCTGTCCACGTTGACCTCAGCCAGCGTGGCGAAGGTGTTCAGCGTCATGCAGACGCTCAGGGAGGCGATGCACGCAATGGTCATGGCCCAGTGTTTGCCAAGGTTGCGCACGCCGCGGCGGGTCAGGAACCCAAAGGTGGAAAGTTTCATACCAGCGCCTCCTCTCCCTCTGCGGCGGGTTTGAGCGTGATCTCGCCGGTGGTGTCCAGCCCGGTCAGGGGCAGGTCAAGGTCGGCCCTGCCGTCGGCGGGGATGTCGGAAACGATCTGGCCGCCCTTCAGCGTCACCACCCGGCGGTGGAACCGGTGGACCAGCTCGTGTTCGTGGGTGACCACCAGCACGGTGATGCCCATATCGCTCACCCGCTCCAGCAGCTCCATCATCTCAAGGCTCAGCTCCGGGTCGATGTTGCCGGTGGGCTCGTCCGCGATGACCAGCTTGGGGGCATGGGCCAGCGCACGGGCCACGGCCACGCGCTGCTGCTCGCCGCCGGAGAGGAACTCCGGGTAGACGTTGGCCTTGTCCTCCAAGTGGACCAGCTCCAGCATGTAGGGCACACGCTCCTTGATCTGCTTACGGCCGATGTTGGTGACGTGCATCGCAAACGCGATGTTCTCGTAAACGGTCATCGTGGGGATGAGCCGGAAATCCTGAAAAATAATGCCCATCTGGCGGCGCAGGTAGGGGATCTTGTGGCGGCGGAGCTTGGCCACGTCCTTGCCGTCCACAAGGACTTGGCCGCTGGTAGCCCGCTCCTCCCGCAGGATCAGCTTGAGCAGCGTAGATTTGCCCGCGCCGCTGTGGCCCAGCAAAAATACGAACTCGCCGTCGTCCACATGGAAGTTGATGTCTTCCAGCGCGGGCTTCTCGCCGTGCTTGTATTGCTTCGTAACGTGTTCAAAGTCGATCATGAGTATTGCTCCCGATAATTATTTCGTCTAAAGATCGCTTGATTTTCCTTTGTTTTCGGCCTATTTTGGCCTGTTCTAAACCAATGTGCCCCATTCCCGGCAGAAGGGGTACCCTCGCCTTATCTTACGCTGTGCCAAACAAAGGCGCAGGGTTCCCGCCAGCATCCTTGCCCTCTCAGGCCGCCTAACGGCGTCCAGCTCTCCCAAAGGGAGAGCCCTTGGCAGTCCGTTAAGTTTCCCATTTTATACTTTACGCCCTGCTGCCGCAAAAAGAGCCGTCAGGCGCTGCGCTCACACTTCACGCCTTTGCCAAGGCCTCTCACTTTGGGAGAGGTGGCATCGCGAAGCGATGACGGAGAGGGCAAGCCCGCTTCCGGGGCGGCAGGGCCTTTGTTTAGCAGATGCTTTCGGTAGGGAGAGGGCAAGCCCGCTGACGGCGGCGCAGAGCCTCGGTTTAGATCGTGCTTCCGATGGGGCTGCACTTCCGCTGGGCCAAGACCCACAAAAAAACCGGCCAGCATCGGTTTCGAGCGGCCGGTTGGGTACGCCGGCGGGGGATGCCGCGCAGCGTGTGCATCAATATTTGGCCGGGTTGTTGGACAGGTACTTCTTGACCATCAAGGCTACCTTGAAGACGATTGCGTCGTCGAACTCACGCAGATCCAGACCGGTCAGCTTTTTGATCTTTTCCAGACGATACACCAGCGTGTTGCGGTGGACGAACAGGCCGCGGCTGGTCTCGGAGACGTTCAGGTTGTTCTCGAAGAAGCGCTGAATGGTGAAGAGCGTCTCCTGATCGAGGCTCTCGATGCTGCCCTGCTTGAACACCTCCCGCAGGAACATCTCGCAGACGGTGGTGGGCAGCTGGTAGATCAGGCGGGCGATGCCGAGGTTGTCGTAACGGATGATCTGCTTCTCGGTATCGAAGACCTTGCTCACCTCCATGGCGATCTGGGCTTCCTTAAAGGAGGTAGCCAGATCCTTCACGTTGGAGATGGGGGTGCCGATGCCCACCACTGCCTTGATGTAGTGCTCGCCGGAGAGGGTGTCCACGATGCTGGCAGCCAGCTTCTCCATGTCGGTGCGGTCGATGCCCTTGCGGATCTCCTTGACCAGCACGGTGTCTGTCTCGCTGATGTTGAAGACGAAGTCCTTCTGCTTGTCGGGGAAGAGGCTGCTGACCACATCGTAAGCGGAGATGTCGCCGCCGCTGGTCACCCGCACGATGAACACCACGCGGGACACGTCGGTGGCGAAGTGCAGCTCACGGGCCTTGGCATAGATGTCGCCGGGCAGGATGTTGTCCAGCACCACGTTCTTGATGAAGTTGGATTTGTCGAACTTCTCGTCGTGGTACTGCTTGATGCTCTGCAAGCTGATGGACAGCACCGCCGCGAACTGGCCGGCGGTCTCGTCGGCACCCTCCACGAAGACGGCGTAGTCGTTGTGCTTTGCGCTGGAGAACTGCTGGTAGGTGTAGCCATCGCGCACGAAGCGGTCGCCCGCTGTCAGGCGCTCGGCCATAAAACCTTCACGCACTTCACCGATCAGATTCAGCTCCGAGCAGGAGATCACAGCGCCGGTCTCATCCACCACGCCCACCACACGGTCGATGGCGTCTTTCATCTGGTAGATCACGCTCTGGAATACTCTATTGGCCATAAATGGATACCCCTTTTCTCTTTTGTGCAAGCCGCAGGGGCGAGATTGTTATTTTTACACAATTTCGCCGCATTACATTTTCTATTTTACACAAAAGAATTTACTTTTGCAACATATTTCACCAAAAAATTTTTATCTTTCTTGTTGAAATTATCTTTCGGGGCCTCAAACCGGCCGAAAAAGCACCTTTTTGCGTGGTTCTTACCTGTATTCTACCGGGAAAATGTGACGGTTTTTTGAAATCGTGGTGAAAAGCCGACCCTTTCATCCAGTAATTTTTGCCACTTCAGCGTCCGAAAGCTCCCGCCACTGCCCCGGTGCCAGCGCCGGGTCGAGGGCAAGGCTGCCGATGGCGTCCCGGTGGAGCTTGTTCACCCCCGCGCCGTAGACGCCGAACATCCGCTTGATCTGGTGGTAGACCCCCTGCTTGAGCAGCACCCGCACGGTGCATTTGTCCGCGCTCACCGGCTCCACCACCGCCGGGGAGAGGGCGGTGCCGTCCGCCAGCGTCACGCCCGCGGCAAAGCCTTCCACCATCTCGTCGGTCAGCGGCGTGTCGATCTCCACCGTGTAGGTCTTGGAGACATGGCGCTTCGGGGCCAAAATGTCGTGGGCGAAGCCGCCGTCGTCCGTCAGCAGCACGAAGCCGGTGCTGGTCTTGTCCAGCCGACCCGCCGGGAACAGCTCCCGCCGGGGGTAGGCGTCCCCCACAAGGTCCACCACCGTGGTATCCCGCTTGTCTGTGGATGCGCTGACCACCCCTTCGGGCTTGTTCAGCATCAGGTAGACGAATCTCTGGTAGCGCAGCGCCCGGCCCTCCACGGCCACCGCGTCGCCCTCCTTCACCTGCACGTCGCCCTTTTTGCAGACCGCCCCGTTCACCGTCACCTTCCCCTTCGCTAACAGCGTCTTTGCCTCGCTCCGGGTGCATTGGGCTGTTTCGGATAGGTATTTGTCTAGGCGCATAGGTTGATCTCCTTTTTCTATGGATACGCTCACCTTCGTACAACCTCTCAGTCACGGCTGCGCCGTGCCAGCTCCCCTAGTAGGGGAGCCTCTGGCGTGCCGCCGCGCTTCGTTCACATGGTGTGCGATGCTGCTGCCGCAAGGAGCATAGGCTGCATCGCGATGCCAAGGGCTCCCCTACTAGGGGAGCTGTCGAACGAAGTGAGACTGAGAGGTTGTATGGAAGGAGAAGCGTTCCATTCGTGAATGGCAGCTTCTGGTTTGCGAAGCTGAGAGGTCGTATGAAGTAAAAGCTGCCCCGCGCAAGCGAGCGGGGCGTAGGAGGAGTTCCAATGTCTCAGCATGACCGCTATATCAGCCCGTTTTCGACCCGCTATTCCTCCGACGAGATGCAGTACATCTTCTCGGACGACAACAAGTTCCGCACGTGGCGCCGCCTGTGGGTGGCGCTGGCCCGTGCGGAGATGAAGCAGGGCCTGACCAACATCACCCCCGAAATGGTGGCAGAGCTGGAAGCCCACGTGGATGACATCAACTACGATGTGGCCATCGCCCGCGAAAAGCTGGTGCGCCACGACGTGATGAGCCACGTCTACGCCTACGGCCAGCAGTGCCCCAAGGCCGCCGGCATCATCCATCTGGGTGCTACCAGCTGCTACGTGGGCGACAACACCGACATCATCGTGATGCGGCAGGGGCTGGAGCTCATCCGCAAAAAGCTGATCGGCGTGCTGGCAAAGCTGGCCCGCTTCGCCGAGGAGTACAAGGACATGCCCTGCATGGCTTACACCCACTGCCAGCCCGCCCAGCCCACCACCGTGGGCAAGCGCGCGACCCTGTGGGCCAACGAGCTGGTGATGGACCTTGCCGAGATCGACCACCGCCTCGCGACGCTGCAGCTCCGCGGCGTCAAGGGCACCACCGGCACACAGGCCTCCTTTATGGAGCTGTTCAAGGGCGATGCGGACAAGATCCGCGCCGTGGATGCGTCCATTGCGTCGGAGATGGGCTTCGACCCCGAAGCCGTCATCCCCGTGTCCGGCCAGACCTACAGCCGCAAGGTGGATTCCTTCATCCTCAATGCGCTGGCGGGCATCGCCCAGAGCTGCATGAAGTTCGCCACCGACCTGCGTCTGCTGGCCAACTTCAAGGAGATGGAAGAGCCCTTTGAGAAAAACCAGATCGGCTCCTCCGCCATGCCCTATAAGCGCAACCCCATGCGGTGCGAGCGCATCTGCGCCCTCGCCCGCTACCTGATGGTGGATGTGCTGAACCCCAGCTTCACCACCGGCACCCAGTGGTTCGAGCGCACGCTGGACGACAGCGCCAACAAGCGCGTCGCCATGGCGGAAGGCTTCCTCGCAGCGGACGCCATCCTGAACATCATGCTCAACGTCACCGACGGCATCGTGGTTTACCCCAAGGTCATCCGCAGCCGCCTGATGGCCGAGCTGCCCTTCATGGCCAGCGAGAACATCATGATGCAGGCCGTGGAGAAGGGCGGCAACCGTCAGGAGCTGCACGAGCGCCTGCGCCAGCACGCCATCGCCGCCGGCAAGCAGGTCAAGGAAGAGGGCCTGCCCAACGATATGGTAGACCGTGTCGCCGCTGACCCCGCCTTTGGCCTGACCAAGGAGGAGATCACAGCGGGCCTTGTGCCCGAAAACTTCGTGGGCCGCGCTCCCCAGCAGGTGGAGGAGTTCATTGCCCACATCCTCAAGCCCATTTTCGACACGAATCCGGATGCTGTGGAGCAGCATGCGAATCTGAGTGTCTAAGGATTCAAAACATTAGCTCACAAAGGGAGAACGCTGCTGCGCGTTCTCTCTTTTGTTTTGAGACAAAGCTTTTTTGGGCACTGCAAAAGGCTCTCCCAAAGGAAGAGCCTTGAACCGTTCTACCTAAAATGCTACAATATATCCGCACAAAACATTGAGAATCAGGAGAACACCATGCGACTCGACAAATATCTGGCCGAGACGGCCCAATGCACCCGGAGCGAGGCCAAGGCGCTGCTGGCAAAAGGGCGCGTCACCGTGAACGGCGCGGTCTGCAAGAAAGGGGACACCCAGCTGAAGGCCGCCGACGCCGTGGCAGTGGACGGCAGGGCGCTTGATTACCAGCAGTTCGTCTACCTCATGCTCAACAAGCCCGAGGGCGTCGTCAGCGCCTCCACCGACAAGAGGGACACCACCGTCGTCGATCTGGTGGGGGACGCCTACCCCCGGCGGGAGCTGTTCCCGGCGGGGCGGCTGGACAAGACCAGCACCGGCTTTGTCCTGCTGACGGACGACGGCGGCTTTGCCCACGACATCCTCGCGCCCAAGCGCCATGTCTCCAAGACCTACACCGTCACCATCGACACCCCGCTGACGGAGGAGATGCGCGCAGGCTTTGCCGCCGGTGTCACGCTGGCCGACGGCACGGCCCTTTCTCCGGCAGAGGTGTCCGCCCTTACGCCCGACGGCCTGACCGTCCGCGTCCTGCTGCGGCAGGGCGTCTATCACCAGATCAAGCGGATGTTCGGCATCTACGGCGCGGGCGTCAACGCCCTCCACCGGGACGCCATCGGCGGCCTTATGCTGGACGAGAGCCTTGCGCCGGGCCAGTGGAGGGAGCTGACCGCCGACGAAGTGGCGAAAATTACCACGGGGTGAGACGGCGCTTTTCACCCCTTCTTCAAAAAAGTATCACAATTTGCCGGTAAAATAGCTCTCAGAACCACGCAGAAAGGCCTTTTTTGGCCCTGAAAATGCCCCGAAAGATAATTTCAACAAGAAAGAAGAATTTTTTTTGGTGAAATATGTTGCAAAAGTAAATTCTTTTGTGTAAAATATAAAATGTAATGCGGCGAAATTGTTGAAAATCACAATCCCGCCCACCTGCGGTTTGCACAAGAGAGGAAAAGGGGTATCCATTTATGGCCAATAGAGTATTTCAGAGCGTGATCTACCAGATGAAGGACGCAATCGACCGTGTGGTCGGCGTGGTGGATGAGACCGGCGCTGTCATCTCCTGCTCGGAGCTGAATCTGATCGGCGAGGTGCGCGAGGGCTTTATGGCAGAGCGTCTGACGGCCGGAGACCGCTTCGTGCGGGATGGCTACACCTATCAGCAGTTCTCCAGCGCAAAGCATAACGATTATGCCGTCTTCGTGGAAGGCGCTGACGAGACTGCGGGCCAGTTCGCCGCGCTGCTGTCCATCAGCCTCCAGAGCATCAAGCAGTATCACGACGAGAAGTTCGACAAGTCCAACTTTATCAAGAATGTGGTGCTGGACAATATCCTGCCCGGCGACATCTACGCCAAGGCCCGTGAGCTGCACTTCGCCACCGATGTCTCCCGGGTGGTGTTCATCGTCCGCGTCACCAGCGGCGGAGACATCTCCGCTTACGACGTGGTGAGCAGCCTGTTCCCCGATAAGCAGAAGGACTTCGTCTTCAACATCAGCGAGACGGACACTGTTCTGGTCAAGGAGATCCGCAAGGGCATCGACCGCTCCGATATGGAAAAGCTGGCGGCCAGCATCGTGGATACCCTGTCCGGAGAGCATTACATCAAGGCTGTCGTGGGCATCGGCACCCCCATCGCCAACGTGAAGGATCTGGCCACTTCCTTTAAGGAAGCGCAGATCGCCATGGAGGTCAGCAAGGTGTTCGATACCGAGAAGCAGATCATCCGCTACGACAATCTGGGCATTGCACGCCTCATTTATCAGCTGCCCACCACGGTCTGCGAGATGTTCCTGCGCGAAGTGTTCAAGCAGGGCAGCATCGAGAGTCTGGATCAGGAGACCCTCTTTACCATCCAGCGCTTCTTCGAGAACAACCTGAACGTCTCTGAGACCAGTCGCGGCCTGTTCGTCCACCGCAATACGCTGGTGTACCGTCTGGAAAAGATCAAAAAGCTGACCGGTCTGGATCTGCGTGAGTTCGACGACGCTATCGTGTTCAAGGTAGCGCTCATGGTCAAGAAGTACCTGTCCAACAATCCGGCCAAATACTAATAAGCTGCAGGCTCTGCCTGCAGTGCAGAACCGGCCGCTCGAAACCGATGCTGGCCGGTTCTTTTTGCTGTGAAAACAGATTTTAATGTCAGGAGCTAATATTACCCTATGATCGATTTAGAACACGTTTCCAAGGAATATAAACGGGGCGGACCGCTGGCACTGGACGATATCAATCTCCATGTGGACGACGGCGAGTTCGTGTTCCTTCTGGGCCATTCCGGCGCAGGCAAATCCACCCTGCTCAAGCTGCTGCTGCGCGAAGAGCTGCCCAGTGAGGGCAAGGTGACCGTGCTGGGCAAGGATGTTGCCAGCCTGCACCGCCATCAGGTGCCGTATCTGCGCCGTCAGATGGGCATTATCTTTCAGGATTTCCGGCTGATCCCCACCATGACTGTGTACGAAAACATCGCCTTTGCCATGCATGTGACCAACGTCAAGCGCCGGGAGATCAGCGACCGTGTGGAGTACATGCTGGAGCTGGTGCATCTGGAGGATAAGGCCAAGGCCTATCCGGACACCCTTTCCGGCGGTGAACAGCAGCGCGTGGCTGTGGCCCGCGCCCTTGCCCACGGCCCCAAGCTGGTCATTGCGGACGAGCCCACCGGCAACATCGACCCGGAATTGAGCCTGGAAATGATGGAGCTGCTGGAGCGGGTGAGCGAAACGGGCATCACCGTGGTGGTCGTTACCCATGAGCACGAGCTGGTGCGCCAGTTCCACCAGCGCGTCGTCACCCTGAAAAAGGGACGCATCATTTCGGATGTGCCTGCCGACAAGGAAGCCATCCGCGCACGCGCAGAGCGCAAAGAACGCCTGTTCGAGACCGAGCTGGAACCCGCTGACACCGCAGAAAAGGAGGCGGCCACCGTATGATGAGACTTTCTACCTTCTTTTTTCTGATCCGGCGCGGCATCCGCAATCTGGGCAAGCACTGGGCCATGACCATTGCCTGCATCGCCTCGCTCAGCGTCTGCATGA
>OHWC01001148.1_pt1 | contig 12151 bp, 10 predicted proteins | sample 1579541 | NCBI WGS metagenome assembly OHWC01 (sample SAMEA3882551, study PRJEB24775) | human gut metagenome | biome: human-associated habitat; feature: intestine environment; material: feces | place: Netherlands | collected 2009/2010
AGAAAAAGGTATATCTTTGTAGCAATAAAAAATCCGACACCTATGAAGATACTTTATATTATTTATCAGGTTTGCTTTGCGTTGCCCATTTTATTGGTACTGACTATCCTTACAGCATTGGTCACCATCATCGGTTCGCTGATAGGAGGAGCGCATATCTGGGGTTACTATCCCGGTAAAATCTGGTCACAGCTCATCTGCTATATACTGCTTATTCCGGTGGAGGTACATGGAAGGGAGAAAATACACAAACGTACTTCCTACGTGTTTGTGCCCAATCACCAAGGTGCCTTCGACATATTCCTGATATACGGATTCCTGGGACGGAACTTCAAATGGATGATGAAGAAGAGCCTGCGCAAAATCCCGTTTGTCGGCAAGGCATGCGAGAGCGCAGGACATATCTTCGTCGACCGTTCCAGCCCCAAGAAGGTGCTTGCCACCATGCGGCAGGCAGAATCATCTTTGAAAGACGGCGTGTCACTGGTAGTATTTCCCGAAGGGGCACGTACCTTCACGGGACACATGGGGTACTTCAAGAGAGGTGCTTTCCAGTTGGCAGATGAACTGCAACTGGAAGTGGTGCCCGTCACTATAGACGGCTCGTTCGAGATTCTTCCACGCACCGGAAAGTGGATACACCGTCACCGGATGATACTGACCATCCATGAACCTATTCCTCCCAAAGGGAAAGGGGCAGAAAACATCAAGGCAAGCATGAACGAGGCTTATGCGGCGGTGGAGAGTGCATTGCCGGAAAAGTATAAAGGGATGGTGAAGAACGAAGACCAGGACAGATAAAGACATAATGACAAACGGGAATGCCTGAATATCCTATCAAGATATTCAGGCATTCCCGTTTGTCATTATCAACTCATTCCTGTTTATTTCTGTCCTCCTACAGAAGCATTTTGCTTCATGCGTTTCTGCTCTTCAATCAGCTGCATGTTCTCCTTCGCCTTTGTAAGGAAATCCTTCACCAAAGTATTCTCTTTAAAAGACAAGGGAGCAGTTCTCATGATGTCCTCAATCTGCGGAGTCATCACCGGATAGGGCAGTGTGCTGCACATCATCATGAATACACTGGGGCCCAGCACATTCTCAAAGTTATCTACAATGAACTGCCGGACGTAGTCGTTCATCTCCTTCACAAGTGCTTCGCCTTCCTTTGCCAACTGCCCATGCACGTCATCCAGATTGGCACCGTCCAGCACCATACGCGCCTCTTTCCGTTCCAGCTCCTCTATCTTCACTTCCAGGGAATTGCGCTTGTCTATGAACTCGTACAGTTTGTCATTCAAAGGAGTCCCTTTGGCAATCAACTGAGTATTGGAGATGGAAACCACGATTTTGCCGTCTTCCAGCACCAAAGGCATAATGCCCTCGTGGTCCATATAAAGAGTCACCATCATCACGGAATCGGCCCGGCCTTTCATCTTGAAATGCCCATGGATAACCTCTGCCGAGTCGACGTTCACCCATTGCCCGTCCCGAAGCGTCTTGAGGAACAACATCTTTCCGTCAAGGCTGGTTACCGAGGAACTGCCCTCTATCTTATACTTGCGGTTGCAAGAAGTAAAGAGCACAAGCAGGAGCAAAAAGGGTAAAATGCGGTTCACACTCATTCTAATCATGCAAGAAACGATTTTTGAATTACACCCAGCAAAGGTATTAATATTCCTTATAAACCGAATAGAAAGAAAGGATTTTTCATTCGGTTTACGTATTTTTGCACAATTATAAATCATAAAAATAGAGAAAATATACATGTCAACCTATGCACCTTTTGCCAAACCGCTCTATGTAATGCTGAAACCGGTAGGTGCGGTATGCAATCTGGCATGCGATTATTGCTATTATCTGGAGAAATCCAAACTATATAGAGACAACCCCAAGCATGTGATGAGCGAGGAACTGCTGGAAAAGTTCATCGAGGAGTACATCAACTCGCAGACCATGCCCCAGGTTCTGTTCACCTGGCATGGCGGAGAGACGCTGATGCGTCCGCTCTCTTTCTACAAACGTGCCATGGAGCTGCAAAAGAAATATGCCAACGGACGCACCATAGACAACTGCATACAGACCAACGGCACGTTGCTGACCGATGAATGGTGCCGGTTTTTCAAAGAAAACAACTGGCTGGTGGGTGTCTCCATAGACGGGCCTCAGGAGTTCCATGACGAATACCGGAAGAACAAGCAGGGCAAGCCCTCTTTCGTCAAGGTGATGCAGGGCATCAACCTGCTGAAAAAGCACGGTGTGGAATGGAACGGAATGGCAGTGGTCAATGACTACAACGCCGACTATCCGCTGGACTTCTATAATTTCTTCAAGGAGATAGGATGCCATTACATCCAGTTTGCCCCCATCGTGGAGCGCATTGCCCCTCATGGGGACGGACGCCATCTTGCCTCCCTGGCAGACAAGGAAAAGAGCACGCAGCTGGCAGACTTTTCCGTCACGCCGGAACAATGGGGAGACTTCCTATGCGCCTTGTTCGACGAATGGGTAAAGCAGGACGTGGGTACTTACTACATACAGTTATTCGACTCTACCCTTGCCAACTGGATAGGCGAACAACCGGGTGTATGTTCCATGGCAAAGACTTGCGGCCATGCAGGCGTCATGGAGTTCAACGGAGACGTATATGCGTGCGACCATTTTGTTTTCCCCGAATATAAACTGGGCAACATCCATCAGAATACACTGGTGGAGATGATGTACGGAGAACGGCAACAAGCCTTCGGACTGATGAAGCAACAATCTCTCCCCACCCAATGCAGGGAGTGCGAATGGCTGTTTGCCTGCAACGGCGAATGTCCAAAGAACCGTTTTGCACGTACAGCCGACGGAGAGCCGGGACTGAATTACCTTTGTGCAGGATATCATAAGTTCTTCAGTCACGCAGCCCCATACATGGACTTTATGAAGAACGAACTGATGAACCGGCGTCCGCCTGCAAACATTATGGAAGCAATAAGAAACAATGCCATAAAGCCATAAGCCCACAAGCGATGACAATGAAATTCAAAGACATTACTTAATAATTGATTATATGAAGATTACATTTAAGAAAGGTTTGCTTGCGGCCATTGCCGCACTGACAGTCTGCTCTGCGCGTGCAGACGAAGGAATGTGGTTGTTGCAACTGATGAAGCAGCAGAACTCCATCGACATGATGAAAAAGCAAGGACTGAAGCTGGAGGCTGACGACCTTTATAATCCCAACGGCGTGTCACTGAAAGATGCTGTAGGTATCTTTGGCGGTGGCTGTACCGGCGAAATCATCTCTCCGGAAGGACTGATTCTGACCAATCACCATTGCGGATACGGTGCCATACAGCAGCACAGCAGCGTGGAACACGATTATCTGACAGATGGTTTCTGGGCCATGAACCGCAGTGAAGAACTGCCCACCCCGGGATTGAAATTCCGTTTCGTGCACCGCATTGTAGACATCACCGACCTTGTCAACGCTAAAATAAAGGCAGGCGAAGTGACGGAAATCGATGCACTGACTTCCCCGTTCCTCAACAAACTGGCAAAAGAGGAACTGGAGAAGAGCGATTTGAAGGGTAAACCGGGCATTGAAGTGCGCGCACTCCCCTTCTATGCAGGAAACAAATTCTATATGTTCTATTATAAGGTATACAGCGACGTGCGTATGGTTGCCGCTCCTCCCTCCTCGGTAGGTAAGTTTGGCGGTGAGACCGACAACTGGATGTGGCCGCGCCACACGGGCGACTTCTCCATGTTCCGTATCTATGCCGATGCCAACGGAGAGCCGGCTGAATACAGTGAAAGCAACGTACCCCTGAAAACCCCGAAGTTCCTGCCCATCTCCATCAAAGGTCTGAACGAAGGTGACTACGCCATGATTATGGGCTTCCCCGGCAGCACAGAACGTTACCTCACCCAGAGCGAAGTGAAACAACGCATGAACGCCGTGAATCAGGCAATGATTGATATGCGCGGCGTACGCCTCGAAGTGCTGCGCAAGTATATGGATGCCAGTGACAAGACCCGCATCCAGTATGCCAGCAAGTTTGCCGGAAGCAGTAACTACTGGAAGAACTCCATTGGTATGAACAAGGCAATCATCGACAATGACGTGTTGGGCGCCAAAGCCGAAATCGAGAAAAAGTATGCTGCCTTTGCCCAAGGAAAACCCGAATACGAGGGTGTGGTAGAGAAAATTGATGCCATCATCGAGAAAAGCACCCCCACGCTGCGCCAGCTCTACTATACCAACGAAGCATTGCGCGGTGCTATCGAATTCGGCAATACCTACCTTATTATGGATAACATAAAGAAAGCGCTCGAAGAGAAGAACGACTCATTGCTGCAAGCTTCGAAGAAGCAGTTGGAAAATGCATACGATGGTATCCACAATAAAGACTACGACCACGAAGTGGACCGCGCCGTAGCCAAAGCCATCCTGCCCGCCCTTGCCAAGGCACTGAACGCCAACGAGCTGCCCTCCTTCTACCAAACCATCAACGGAGAGTTCAAGGGCGACTACAACACATACGTAGACAACATTTACGACAACTCCATCCTCTCCAACCGCAAGAACCTGGATAAATTCCTGGCAAAGCCCACCGTGAAAGCCATCGAGAAAGACCCTGCTACGGCTTACTCGCGCTCCAAGAACGAAAAGCTGCAGGAACTCGGAAAGCAATACATGGAACTGGAAAGCGGAATGGAACTGCTCCACAAGGCCTACATCCGTGGCTTGGGTGAAATGAAACAGCCCGTCCCCTCCTATCCGGATGCCAACTTCACCATGCGTCTGACCTATGGTAATGTAAAATCATACAGCCCACGCGATGCCGTACACTACGACTACTATACCACTACCGACGGTATCCTTGAAAAAGAGAATCCCGAAGACCGTGAATTCGTGGTACCCGCCAAGCTGAAAGAACTGATTCAAAAGAAAGACTTCGGACGCTACGCCATGGCAGACGGCACCATGCCGGTTTGCTTCCTCACGACGAACGACATCACCGGCGGTAACTCCGGCAGCCCCGTCATCAATGGCGAAGGACAGCTCATCGGTACTGCTTTCGACGGCAACTGGGAATCTCTGAGCGGTGACATCAACTTCAACAATGACCTGCAGCGTTGCATTGCACTGGATATACGCTACGTGCTCTTCATCCTCGACAAACTGGGCAATTGCAGTCATCTGATAAAAGAAATGAACATTATAGAATAAATTAAAGCCTCTGAGAGATTACCTCCCATACTGAATGGCATTCAGTCGTATAGTGAATGCCATTCAGTCGTATACTTAACCCTATTCAGTCGTATACTGAATAGCCCCCCTCTCAGATGCTCTTCTAACGCACATCACCATGAAAAGAATCCTATTATCATTATTCATTACATCTTCTGTCCTTGCCGCACACGCCGACGAAGGTATGTGGATGCTCACCGACCTGCAAAAGCAGAACGAAGTAGCCATGACGGAACTCGGACTGCTCATCCCCACCAACCAAATCTACAATCCCGACGGCATTGCCCTGAAGGATGCCGTGGTGCATTTCGGCGGTGGCTGTACCGGCGAAGTCATCTCTGCCGAAGGCCTGGTACTGACCAACCACCACTGCGGCTATGGCGCCATACAGCAACACAGCTCGGTGGAACACGACTACCTGACCGACGGTTTCTGGGCTATGTCCCGCGAAGAGGAGCTTCCCTGCAAGGGACTCACCGTCACCTACATCGACCGGATACTGGACGTGACAGACTACGTAAACGAACAACTGAAAACCGACGACGACCCGAACGGCACCAATTATCTGTCTCCCAAATACCTGAAGACAGTAGCCGACCGCTTCGCCAAGTCCGAAGGCATCGCCCTGACACCCGGCCGCAAGCTGGAACTGAAAGCCTTCTACGGTGGAAACAGATACTATCTGTTCGTAAAGACCACCTATAGCGACATCCGCATGGTAGGCGCTCCCCCCTCCTCCATCGGCAAGTTCGGCGCAGACACCGACAACTGGATGTGGCCCCGCCACACGGGAGATTTCTCCATCTTCCGCATCTATGCCGACAAAGACGGGAAACCCGCCGCTTACAGCAAAGACAACGTTCCCCTAAAAGTGAAGAAACATCTCACCATCAGCCTTGACGGCTATCGCGAGGGCGACTTTACCTTCGTCATGGGATTCCCCGGACGCAACTGGCGCTACATGATTTCCGACGAGGTGGAAGAGCGTATGCAAACCACCAACTTCATGCGCCACCACGTGCGCGATGTCCGCCAGAAAGCTCTGATGAAACAAATGTTGCAAGACGATGCCGTACGCATCCACTATGCCAGCAAGTATGCATCTTCTGCCAACTACTGGAAAAATGCCATTGGTATGAACGAAGGTCTCGTCCGTCTGAAAGTATTGGACACCAAACGTGCACAGCAAGAGGCACTCCTGGCACGCGGACGCTCGCTGAACGACAATAGCTATCAGCAAGCATTCGACCAGATACGCGCCATCGTAAAGCAACGCCGTCCAGCCCTCTACCACCAGCAAGCCATTCAGGAAGCACTGGTGACGGGACTCGATTTCATGCGTATCCCCAGTACCGCAAGACTGGTGTCTGCCTTGAAGAACAAGGACAAGAAACAGATTGCAGCAGCTAAAGACAGCCTTCAGAAGGCAGCCGACCGCTACTTCGCCTCTGTCCCCTTCCCCGAAGTGGAACGTATCGTTGGCAAGGAAATGCTGAAAATCTACATGAAGTATATCCCTGCCGAACAACGCATCGGTATTTTCCAAATCATAGACAAGCGTTTCAAGGGCAACAGCGACGCTTTCATCGACGCCTGCTTTGAACATTCCATCTTCGGCAACAAAGAGAACTTTGCCAAGTTCATCCGCAAGCCCAGCCTCTACAAGATTAATACAGACTGGATGGTCTTGCTGAAATATTCCATCACAGACGGCCTGCTTCAGACCTCCATTGCCATGATGGATGCCAATAAAAACTACAATGCCGCCCACAAGGTATGGGTAAAGGGCATGATGGACATGAAACTTGCCAATGGTCAGCCCATCTATCCGGATGCCAACTCCACCTTGCGCCTGACCTACGGTCAAGTGCTCCCCTACGCTCCGGCAGACGGTGTGAAATATGATTACTACACCACTCTGAAAGGAGCTATGGAGAAGGAAGATCCCGACAATTGGGAGTTTGTAGTCCCCGCCAAACTGAAACAGCTGTATCAGGCAAAGGATTTCGGACGTTATGCCATGCCGAACGGCGAAATGCCCATCTGCTTCATTGTCAACACAGACAATACCGGTGGAAACTCCGGCAGCCCAGTGTTCAATGCCAAAGGAGAACTGATAGGTACCGGCTTTGACCGCAATTACGAAGGTCTGACTGGCGACATTGCCTTCCGTCCGTCCTCCCAACGAGCAGCATGTGTAGACATCCGCTACACCTTGTTCATCATCGACAAATACGCGGGAGCTTCGCATCTCATTGAAGAGATGACGATTAAATAATGATTTAGCGAACAAATCCTCCTCCTATTTTGTTATCATTACAAATAAATAAAAACAGAAAGGAAAAAATTATGGAAAAGTTTGAAGAATTGATACAATCAGAAAAGCCCGTTTTAGTTGATTTCTTTGCAACCTGGTGTGGCCCGTGCAAGGCCATGCATCCGGTACTGGAGGAACTCAAAAACGAAATAGGAGATGCTGCCCGTATCGCCAAAATAGATGTAGACCAGCACGAAGAGCTTGCTGCCCGCTACCGCATACAAGCAGTACCGACATTTATCGTATTTAAGAAAGGTGAAGCCGTATGGCGCCATTCGGGTGTCATCAGCGGTAAGGATTTGAAAGCCGTTATAGAACAAAACTCTTAACAAGAAGAAATGAAGAAGATTATAGCAATGGTTGCCCTCGTGTTTTCTTGCATGCTGGCCTATGCTCAAACAAACGGAGAAGTTATCGTCATGAACAAAGCCATGTTCATCAAGGATGTGTTCGACTATGAGAAATCCCAGGACTGGAAATACAAGGGAAACAAGCCTGCCATCATAGACTTATATGCCGACTGGTGCGGACCTTGCCGCATGGTGGCTCCCATTATGAAGGAACTGGCCAAAGAGTATGCCGATAAAATCGTTGTCTACAAAGTCAATGTGGATAAGGAAAAGGAACTGGCAGCGTTGTTCAATGCAACAAGCATCCCTCTTTTTGTATTCATCCCTATGAATGGAGAGCCTCAGCTCTTCCGCGGAGCAGCCGATAAGGCTACCTACAAAAAGGCGATTGACGACTTTTTACTGAAAACAGAATAGTTCATAATAGAAAGAAAAAACTCCTGACTACCTTTACAAAAAGGCAAGTCAGGAGTTTTTGTCTCCTATTCACTCAAAACACGATAGGCATCTCTTTCCATTCTCCTCCGTGTAGTTCCATCACCGATTCATATCCAGCTTTCCTCAAGGCACACAAAGCTTCGGGACGTCCGTTGCTTATCCGTTCCGGATAGTGTGAATCACTGTTTACCTGCACACGTACACCCAAATCATGCAGGTAGGAGAAATACCGCTCATTGGGGTAAAAAGTACCCAGGTCATGATAGGCTTTGGTATTGACCTCTACCTGATAGCCGCGACGGGCAATATCTGCGAAATACGCCCTAACCAGCTCATCATACCAAGGCTCGTCCAGCAATCCCGGGCGATAGCATGCTGCATTGTAGTGCATCTTATCGGCATGGCCCACAATATCAAAACCACCCAGCTCAAGCATCCTCGTCAACCTACCATAATAGAGACGGACCACATGCTCCAAGTCACCGCAGAAATGTCCGTCTACAATGGTCTTAAAGGTATCCGCAGGTACATCTACATCCACCACTTCCCCTTTGTCATTGTAGAGAAGATGTACAGAACCAATACGGTAGTCCAACGGCAACTCCCTGAAACGGGCGATGGACGGATTACTCGCTTCATTCAGATAATCAATCTCCAGACCGATATACAGTTCGATACGTCCGGCATACTTCTCCTTCAGACGATGGAATTCAGATAGATAGTCGTCCATGATATCCCACTCCATAGTCCATGCCGTAGAAAAAGGCAATGGAGCATGCGATGAAAAGCCATAAGAAGTAAACCCCTCACTCAATGCAAAACGCACAAAATCCTCCATGCCTGCACGCCCGTCACAATAAAGGCTATGGCTATGATAATTCGTCAGATTTCCCACTTTCTCAGTTCTAATTTTTAATTCTTAATTTTCAATTTCGAACTTCAGTTCGATTCTATCTCACTCAGCTCCAGCCAGCGCAATGTTTTTTCGTCAATCAAGTCCGACAATTCCGGCAAACGTTTCGACTTCTCCGTCAGTTCGTCCACAGACAAAGTACCGCTGCACAAAGCCTCTTCAATTGCATTCTTTTCGGTTTCCAGGTCAGCTATCTCCTGCTCCAATTGTTCAAACTCGCGTTTTTCCTTAAAAGACATGCGCCGCTTTTCGTTCAGACGCACCTTCGCCGTCTTGTCCTCCTGAGCCTTGGCGGCTTCTTTCTCTTTCTCCTTTTCCTGATGGACTTTCGCATCTTTCCAGTCGCGATATTGTGTATAGTTGCCGGGAAAGTCGCGGATGTCCCCTTGTCCGTTGAACACTAACAGATGGTCTACCACTTTGTCCATGAAATAACGGTCGTGGCTCACCACAATCACGCATCCTTTGAAATTCTGCAAATACTCTTCCAGCACATTCAGCGTCACAATATCGAGGTCATTGGTCGGCTCATCCAGCACCAGGAAGTTGGGATTGCGCATCAGGACCGTACACAGATAGAGGCGGCGGCGTTCTCCCCCACTCAGCTTGTAGACATAGCTGTGCTGTGTCTCGGGAGTAAACAGGAAATGTTGCAGGAATTGCGATGCCGTCAGCTTCTTGCCGTTGCCCAGTTCTATGACTTCGGCAATGTCCTGCACTACATCAATCACTTTCATCTGCTCATCGAACTGTAAGCCATCCTGCGAATAATAACCGAAACGTACCGTTTCTCCGATATCAATCGTTCCGCTATCGGCTTTCTCCTCTCCCATCAGTATTTTGATAAAAGTAGATTTACCGGTACCGTTATTACCTACAATGCCCATCTTTTCATAACGGGCAAAAATGTAAGAAAAGTCTTCTAATATTTTAAGGTCACCAAACGACTTGTACAGATGGTCTGCTTCGAATATCTTGCTACCGATGTAGGAGGCCTTTACTTCCAGTTTCACATTGTCGTTATTAAACCGCTGTTTAGCTACTTTCTCCAGTTCATAGAAAGCTTCTTCGCGATAACGCGCTTTATGCCCGCGGGCTTGCGGCATACGACGCATCCATTCCAACTCAGTGCGATACAGATTGTTGGCACGGGTTATTTCAACATTCGTTGCATCGATACGCTCTTGACGTTTCTCCAGGTAATAGCTATAATTTCCCTTATATTGATAGATCTGACGATTGTCTATTTCAATGATTTCGGTACAGACACGGTCGAGGAAGTAACGGTCGTGCGTCACCATGAGCAGACTCAGGTTTGTGCGGCGCAGATAATCTTCCAACCATTCAGTCATATCAAGATCGAGATGGTTGGTCGGCTCATCCAGAATCAGCAGGTCAGGCTCAGTGATAAGGGTATTGGCAAGCGCCACGCGCTTCAACTGTCCACCGGAAAGATGCTTTACTTGCTGATCGAAGTTTCTTATCTTCAACTGGGAAAGAATTTGCTTGGCCTTCTGCTCATACTCCCATGCTTTTTCATGATCCATGCGCACCAGGATTTCGTCCAAACCAGGATGTCCTTCTGTTTCCATGCAGCGTTCGTACTCCTTTATCAGTTCTACCGTACTGTTGCCATGATGGAAACAAGCTTCCAGAACGGTCAGTCCTTCGGGATATTGCGGGTCTTGTTCCAAATATCCGACCCTAAGGTCACGACGAAAAGAAATGGTTCCACTGTCATAGCCTTCTTTTCCGGCAATGATATTCAACAAAGTAGTTTTACCACTGCCGTTTTTGGCAATCAGTCCGATACGTTGCCCTTCGGCCACACCGAGCGAAGTATTCTCAAGCAATACCAAATCACCGAATGACTTGGTCAAATTTTCTATCTGAAGATAACTAATCACAGTTTAAGATTTATGATTTATAATTTATGATTTATGGCTGGTTGGCAAATGATCAGAGTAAGGATTTGTAGGTTTCTGCCAGATTGCAAGATTCCCCTGCCTTCACTTTGCTCCACACTAATTTCATGGGGTCAATCCATTCTCCGGTAGTAAGATTCTGCAATACAGGAGCTTCACGATTACCATCTATCAGAGTCATCCATTCTAACCCATCTACTTCATTGGCAAGAATCACACAGATGGCAATACCAAATGAAAGCCATGCTTCTTTCTTCTTCGGACCGATAGTTCCACTATCAATGACCTGTTGCATACTGTCCAAATCTTCTTCCATACCCTGGAAATCTTTTTTCAGTTGTTCTTTTACAGTAGTGGTCACCCACTCAAAAGCCTCATTAATCTGGTAGATTTCGGACAGGCGGACAGGTATAAGCTCTGCCGGATATTTCACTCCCTCTTTACGTATTTCCAACGAGGCGATAACGGCTTCGGCCTCTGCCACAGATGCTCCCTTGCTTACCGTAAAGGAACATTCAAAGGCAACATCATCCACACCTGTAATCCAAAGATGAGAAGTATAATAAGCCCCTTCTTCAAACATCTCCTTACTGTAAGCACATGCCAAGCTTCCTATTTTAACGGAGACTGCCGAAGGATTGTCTTTCAATTCCTGACGGGTAACTTCCCGACCATACATAGCGTTACCTTTATATGCAGAAATACGAAAATTTCCAGTCCATTCACTTGGATTATAGAAGAGAAAAGAGCCTTCCCCATCTTCAAACTCATTCCAGTCCGCGGGATACAACATGGAAAACCATGCTCCCGGAGAGATAAATTTCTTGCTTTGTGCCATTGCTATTCAGAGGTTAATAACGAGGCCACCTGACCTCGTTCGGCAAAAGTAACATTACATCCGTTGATATGCAAACAAACAGAAACAAAAAACAGCCGATTCTCACGAACCGACTGTCCCAATCATCA
>OHWC01001149.1_pt1 | contig 12143 bp, 7 predicted proteins | sample 1579541 | NCBI WGS metagenome assembly OHWC01 (sample SAMEA3882551, study PRJEB24775) | human gut metagenome | biome: human-associated habitat; feature: intestine environment; material: feces | place: Netherlands | collected 2009/2010
CGGCAGCCGGTATTTTCAAGAGTCTGGTTAGTATCATTCTGATCGTGATCGCCAATCAGATCGCAAAACGTAACGGCGAAGAAAGGCTGTTTTAGGGGGTATTGGTATGGAAGCAGTAACAACAAAGAGAAGAAAATCAAGAAAGAAAACATCCGTTGCGGACAAAGTTTTCGTAACGTTAAATACATTATTTATGATCATGTTTGTGATCATTACGTTATATCCGGTGTTAAATACGCTGGCAATCTCACTGAATGACGGAACAGATGCGCTGCGCGGCGGGATCTACCTGCTGCCGAGAAAATTTACATGGAAAAATTATATTACCGTGCTGCAGAAAGACAACCTGATTATGGGTGCCTACATCACGGTTGCAAGAACCGTCATCGGAACAGCACTTGCACTGTTTGCCAACGCGATTCTGGCATTTATTGTCAGCAGAAAACGTTTCATGTTTAAAAAACAGTTATCCCTGTTCTGGGTGATCACCATGTATGTCAATGGTGGAATGATCCCGACCTTCCTGTTATTTAAGACACTTCACCTGACAAACAGTTTCTGGGTGTATGTCATTCCGGGAATGTTCAGCGCATTTAACATGTTAGTCATCCGTACTTATATGAATGGTATCTCAGACAGTCTGGAAGAATCCGCGCAGTTAGACGGGGCAGGTTACACCACGATCTTCTTAAAGATCATTTCCCCGCTCTGCAAACCGGTATATGCGACGGTTGCACTGTTTGTCGCAGTCGGACAGTGGAATTCATGGTTTGATGCAATGCTCTATAACCGTATGAGTGCGAACCTGACAACTTTACAGTATGAGCTGATGAAATTATTATCTTCCGTCACAAACCAGGGAAATTCCGTGGAGGCAATGAAAAATGCGGCAGGATCTGTGACACCGACTTCCGTGCGTGCCGCTGCAACGATACTGACTATGCTGCCGATCATCTGTCTGTATCCGTTCTTACAGCGGTATTTTGTGACAGGACTTACCATTGGCGGTGTCAAGGAATAAGAGGAAAGGATAAAGTTGCATGAAAAGAGGAGCGTTTGAGACTGGAACTTACCGCAATGTATTTGCGGAGGCAGGCTATGATAAGGAAACCATAGAAAAGCGGAAAAATGAGATCTTCCATACACTTTTTTACGGGGCAGAATCAGAGCGGATCTATCATCCCGTCGAGGACGATATGGCATATATCGAGGACACGGGTAACCATGATGCGCGGACAGAAGGGATGTCCTACGGCATGATGATGTGTGTCCAGATGGACCGGAAAGAAGAATTTGACCGCCTGTGGAAATGGGCAAAAACTTATATGTACTTAGAGGAAGGCGAAAATGCAGGATATTTTGCATGGTCGGTGCAGCCGGATGGAACAAAAAATTCTTTTGGCGCAGCACCGGATGGTGAGGAATTTTTTGCGATGGCACTGTTTTTCGCAGCGCACCGCTGGGGAGACGGCGAAGGGATATTCAATTACAGCAGGGAAGCGAAGGAGTTGCTGCACACCTGCATCCACAAGGGAGAAAACGGAGAGGGTGGCAGAGCCATGTGGGATGCCTCAAATCATCTGATCCGTTTTATCACGGATGTGGATTTTTCGGATCCGTCCTATCATCTGCCTCATTTTTATGAGTTGTTCGCACTGTGGGCAAAAGAAGAGGACCGGGCATTTTTTAAGGAGGCGGCGGAGGCGAGCCGTAATTACTTAAAGCGTGCATGTCATCCGGTCACTGGTCTTAGTGCGGAATATGCAGAATTTGACGGAACACCGTATCAGCCTGTTTTAGACCAGTGGGGAGGCAGACATGACTGGTATTACAGTGATGCCTACCGGACGATCGCAAACATTGCCCTTGACTATGAGTGGTTTGCGAAGGATGAGTGGGAGAGTGAGAATGTTGACCGGTTTTTGAATTTTTTCTGTGATACCGTGCAGGAGAAAGACAGGGACGGTATTTTCCTGACCGACGGAACCATTCTGGAAGGAAAGGCACTGCATCCGGTTGCGATGACTGCGGTCAATGCGCAGGCGGCACTTGCCTCAGACCAGAAAAATGCATTTCTCTGTGTCCACCGTTTCTGGGAGACACCGCTTCGCACCGGGGACAGAAGATATTATGACAACTGTCTGTATTTCTTCGCATATCTGGCACTGAGCGGCAATTATAGAATTTATTAGGAGTGCTCGTATGGAAGCAATTTTGGTAAAGGATCAAAAAGCGGCGGCATTTGTGATGGAGGATGGGACATTTGAGGGTGTCTATAGAATCACAGAAAAGGTTTGTGGGGATGTGGAGCAGGTCACAGGTGTCCGCCCGAAGATCATAAAATGGCAGGGAGAGTTGCAGCCGGCGCAGGTGTATGTGGCAACGCTCGGAAACAGTGAGATGTCAGAGGCGATCGCAGAAGAGGAAGGGATAGAACTTTCCTCTCTGTGTGGAAAGCGGGAATGTTTTCTGTTTCAGGTGTTGAAAAATGGCAGTCTGCTGATCGCAGGAAGTGACAAGCGGGGAACAATCTATGGGTTATTCCATATCTCAGAGCTTATGGGGGTATCGCCGTTTGTCCACTTTGCAGATGTGGTCCCTGCCCCGCAGAAAGAAATCATTTTTTCCGAAAAAGACTCGATGCAGAGCAAAGAACCCTCCGTGAAATACCGGGGGTTTTTTATCAATGATGAATGGCCTGCGTTCGGAAACTGGACATTTTCCCATTATGGTGGATTTACTGCAGAAATGTATGACCTGATCTTTGAGACACTGCTTCGGCTGAAAGGAAATTATCTGTGGCCGGCAATGTGGACATCGTCTTTTTCACTGGATGGACCGGGGGAGGAAAATGCCCGCCTTGCAGACTGCTACGGGATCGTGATGAGCAATTCCCACCATGAACCATGTTTAAGACACAGCGAAGAATGGGATCTGGTGCGTGGAGAGGATTCTGTTTATGGAAATGAGTGGAGCTATCTTACCAACCGTGAGGGACTGATCCGTTACTGGCGCGACGGGCTTTTGCGCAGTGGAAAATATGAAAATATCATCACGATCGGCATGCGTGGGGAGAGAGATTCTCTGATGCTTGGGGAGGATGCATCCTTAGAGCAGAATATTTCCCTGTTAAAAGAGATCATCACAGAACAGAGAAAACTCATCCGGGAATGTGTCGGGGAGAATGAACCGGAAATGCTCGCACTTTATAAAGAAGTGGAGGCTTATTATTACGGGGATGAGACAACGCCGGGGCTTAAAGACTGGGATGGCTTAGACGGTGTGACGCTGATGCTCTGCGAGGATAACTATGGAAATATGCGGACACTTCCGACGGAGGAAATGCGCTCCCACCGCGGGGGCTTTGGCATGTATTATCACTTTGATTACCACGGATCGCCGGTCTCTTATGAGTGGGTGAACAGTTCTTATCTGCCTAAAATCTGGGATCAGATGACGATGGCATATGACTTTGGTGTGCGGGATATCTGGATCGTCAATGTCGGTGATCTGAAATTTCAGGAGTATCCGCTCAGTTTCTTTATGGATCTCGCATATGATTATGAGAAATGGGGAAGCAGCAGGATTCATGCGCCGCAGGATTATCTGGCGTACTGGGTGAAACGTGAATTTGGCGGATGGTTCTATGAGGCGCAGCAGAATGCAGTTTATCGGATCATGCAGCAGTATACAAAAATGAATCATAACTGCAAGCCGGAAGCGATGCGCGCAGATACTTATCATCCGGTGCACTTTGGGGAGGCAGACAAAAGACAAAAGGAAAATGAAAGGTTAGAAGAGGAGACAGAAAAGCTTTTATCTTCTGTGCCGGAAGAGATGCTGCCGGCTTTCTGGGAACTGGTATATTACCCGGCAATGGGAAGTGCAAACGCATCTGATATGCAGCTTTATGCAGGAAAAAATTCATTTTTTGCAAAAATGGGAGCGGTATGTGCAAATGATTATGCAGAAAAAATAAAAGCATGTATCGAAAAAGACCGTTTACTCACAGAACGGTTTCATCAGCTTCTGGATGGAAAATGGGATGGAATGGCACTCTCAGAGCACATCGGCTTTGTGAACTGGAACGATGAGGAGTGCAGGTATCCGCTCATGACCTTCATAGAACCGGCAAATAAGCCGAGGATCTTTGCCATGTCAGAGGGCGGTGATGTCTGTACGGCAGGCGGGGACTGGACGAAAAAATTGATCGTGATGCGGCAGTTTTTAGATCCGGCTGTCAGTGAAGCCTCCCTGTTATTGTTTGGCGGCTCGAAAGAAAAAGTGCCTTATCATATCGAGTGCAAAAGTCCGTGGGTTCTGCCTGGAAAAATGCAGGGAGTCACAGACCGTGAGGAAGTGCTCACGGTGCAGATAAAAAGAGATGAGATCACAGACTGGGAGAATGACCACAGGACATATGATTTTGAGGTTTGCTATGAGGGTGGAAGGATACCGGTAAAAATTTTGCTGGAAAAAGATCTGCCGGGATGTCCGGCGGAGGCATTTTATGAGACAGACGGGATGCTCTCTGTCGAGGCAGAGCACTTTATCTGCAATGAAAAGGCGGAGGCGGGAGCATTTTATGTTTTGCCGGAGTACGGAAAAACGTTATCTGGTGTGAAAGCATATCCGCAGACAAAGACTTTTTTTGAAATGGCAGAGCAGATCAGACAGGCACCAAAACTGACGTATCAGATCTATGTCAGGGAGGCGGGAGAATACGAAATGATTTGCTATACCGCTCCGGCAAATCCGGTCTGTCAGGGAGGCAGTGTCTATTTTGGCTGCGCCGTCAATGGAAATGCACCGCAAAAGATAGAGATGATTCCGGATGGATACCGTTCCGGCGAGCCGTCCTGTGCGGAATGGGCGAAAATGGTGGTGGATCAGATCCGCGTTGTCCGTGTGCAGGTCACGCTGCAGAGCGGAGAGAATGAAATTGGAATTTATGCGGGGACACCGGGATTTCTGCTGGAAAAACTGACGTTTGTGCGCAAGGGAAAGCATTTGCCGGAGTCAGGTCTTGGACTGCCGGAGAGAAGGAGGACGAACAGATGAGTGGACCTGTGGCACCGAAAGATCCGGAAAAAGACAGATCTTATTTTTACATTATGAAAGAAAAAGAAACCTTTGGCTCGCTCCAGACGCAGGGGGAGTATCAGGGCAGGGGAGTCCAGTTTATCTACGAGAGTGATGGAAGGCTTGAAAGCAGTGCGGAAGTGACCGGTGAGGTCTGTGATGAAGAAATTTTAAAGAAACTTGGCACGGTGGAGGGCTTTAAAAGCCTGGTGCACAGCATCGGTATATCCGTGGAGATGGAACATAGCAGAGAACCGGTCACATTTGTATTTCAGATGTACGGGAAAGAGGATCTCTACGGCGGCGGAACGCTCATAGAAACAGAACTGCGTGGGGATGGCGCAGAAGTCAGGATCACGCTTGATACGGTAAAGTGGAAAACAGATGATGATGTGCCGGGGCAGATCCGGTTTGTCTTTGAGACGCCGGAACAGTCTGCAAGGGTCAATGTCCGTTTCTTTTTAAAGGATGGATTTTTCGTACCAAAGCCGCAGGAAGAGCGCGTGGTGGATATGGAATCCCACGGATATCAGGAAATGATAGAGCGGTCACTCCTTTCTATGGGAGATGCGGGCAGGATCAGAAGAGTCGTAGAAAAAGCGCGGGCTGGGGAGCCGGTAACCATAGCATATATAGGAGGATCCATCACGCAGGGAGCCGGGGCAGTTCCGCTTCACACACAGTGCTACGCATACCGGTTCTGGAAGGCATTTGCCGGAAAATACGGAAAAAATAACAATGTGAAACTGATAAAAGCGGGAGTGGGCGGAACCCCGTCGGAGCTTGGGATGATCCGTTTTGAGAGGGATGTCCTGCGGGATGGAAAAGAAAAGCCGGATCTGGTAGTCGTGGAATTTGCAGTAAATGACGAGGGGGATGAGACAAAGGGAAGGTGTTATGAGAGCCTCGTAACAAAAATTTTATCCATGCCGGATGCACCGGCTGTCCTGTTATTGTTTGCTGTTTTTGCAAATGACTGGAACTTACAGGAACGCCTTGCTCCGGTGGGAGAGCGGTATCAGCTCCCGATGGTAAGCATCCGGGATGCCGTGACACCGCAGTTTCGGCAGGCAAAGGACAGAGTTGTTTCAAAAAATCAGTTCTTTTATGATGCGTTTCACCCGACAAATCTGGGACATAAAATCATGGCAGACTGTCTGATGTATCTGATTGACCGGGCGGTCTGTGAGCCTGATATTTTAAGAAGAATGCATGAAAAACCGGTTTATGGGGATGAATTTGCGCAAGTGAAATTATTAGACCGCAGAGACGGCTATGAACGTGCGAAGATCTGCTGTGGCGCATTTTCCGGTACAGATCAGGAATTACAGTGTGTGGAGATGGATGACAGTTTAACGCCGGTTCCTGAATTTCCGTACAATTGGCAGTATGATGGGGCAAATGGCAGATCAGAAGATGCATTCCAGATGGATATCTACTGCCGGTCACTGCTTCTCATCTTTAAAGATTCCGGAGCGGTGGACGCCGGACGGGCAGATGTGTTTGTGGACGATACCAAAGTTCTGACCGCAGATCCGCATGTGAACGGCTGGACGCACTGCAATCCGGTCATTCTTCTGGAAGAAAAAGAAAGCGGATGGCATCAGGTGAGGATTCAGATGACACCTGGGGAAGAAGAAAAGAAATTTACAATACTTGGTTTTGGCTATGTGGAATAAAAAAGGCATGGCTGCCTGGAAAGCAGAGAAATTTGTGTGAAAAATAAGATTTTAGAATAGTAGAAATGGAGCGATAAAATGAGTATAGCAAAGAATCCGGTTCTGTCCGGTTTTTATCCAGACCCATCTATCTGTAGGGTGGGGGAAGATTATTATATGGTAAATTCGAGTTTTGCATATTTTCCGGGGATTCCTGTGTTTCATAGCAGGGATTTAGCGCACTGGGAGCAGATCGGCAATGCGTTGGACAGGGAAGAACAGCTTCCACTGTCCGGCAGTGAGATCTCACGGGGGATCTTTGCACCGACGATCCGTTACCACGAGGGTACTTATTACATCATAACAACAAATGTGGATCATGGTGGAAACTTTGTGATAACGGCACAGGACCCCAAAGGGCCGTGGTCAGTTCCACATTATCTGGGAGATGCGGCGGAGGGGATTGATCCGAGCCTCTTTTTTGATGAAGATGGGAAATGTTATTATGTCGGGACAAGACCGAATCCGTCCGGGGTCAGACACAATGGTGACTGGGAGATCTGGATAGAGGAGCTGGATCTTCATGCAATGTGCTTAAAAGGTGCGGGGACGGCGGTCTGGAAAGGTGCATTAAAAGATTGTATCTGGCCGGAGGGACCGCACCTTTACAAAAAAGACGGCTGGTATTATCTGATGATCGCAGAGGGCGGTACGGGACCGGAACACAGCATCAGTATCGCGAGAAGCAGGTCGTTAAGAGAATGGTTTTGTGGATGCAAGAGAAATCCAATTTTCACGCACCGCAATCTTGGCAGGGATTATCCGGTGATCTATGCAGGACACGGAGATCTTGTGGATGATGCAGACGGAAACTGGTATGTCGTCATGCTTGCATCGAGGCCATGTGAGGGACACTGTAGTATTGGCAGGGAAACTTTTCTGGCAAAAGTGGAATGGGAGGACGGATGGCCCGTCATCAATCCGGGGATTGGACATCTGACAGAGAAAACAGAACTTCCGATCAGTGAGTATCGCCTGGAAAAGGAAGTGACCCACGCGGATTTTATTACATTTGATCAGAAAAAAATAGATGACAGACTCCTGTCGCTGCAGAGAAGGGATGAAAATACATATTCACTGATCGAGAGAAAAGGTTTTCTCAGGATGTATCTGAAAAAACAGAAACTTACAGAGAAAACGGACGCGCAGTATTTCGGGCTGCGGCAGAAAGATTATGATTTTACATTTTCGGCATGCATGGAATTTGATGCGGAGCGGGAAAATGAACAGGCGGGGATCGTCTGCTATCAGAATCATGCAAATCATCTTTCGATGCGCATCTGCGGTGGAAAAGAGAAGAGAAAGCTGCAGGTAATCGCACATATAACAGAAAACGATACGCTGCTTGCGGAAGAAGAAATCAATGCAAAAGGAATGCTGGAACTGTATTTGAAGGCAGCAGGACAGAGGGCAGAATTTTTTGTCAGAGATGAGGAAGGAAAGGTATTAAAACTCATTAAAGACGTGAGCCTGCTGCCGTACAGTACAGAGGAAGCAGGGGGATTTGTGGGCTGCACGCTCGGTGTGTATGCGTCTTCAAACGGTGAAATGTCGGATCGTTTTGCGGATGTAGCATGGATTTCGTATGAGGGAATACCGGATTGATGCCGGGAAAAAATAGAAAAAAATAGGATTGATTTTTGCCCCTGTTTGTACAATAATAAACTTAGTTGCGCAACTAAGCGCAAAAAAGCGAGGGACGAGAGTTTATGGATAAGGGGTTAGAAAAGAATATTACGATTGCGGACGTGGCGGAGGCGCTTGGGGTATCGAAGACAACCGTGTCACGTGCAATTTCCGGTAAAGGTCGTATTGGCAGGGAGACAAGAGAGCGCGTGCTCGCCTACATAGAAGAACATGATTATAAGCCGAATGTCATTGCGAAAGGGCTTGCGCAGTCTAAAACTTATAATATCTGTGTGGTCATGCCGGGGGAGTATGATGTTGTGGATCTTACATTTTTTCAGGAATGTCTGTTTGGGATACAGGAGATTGCGGGCAGCATGGAATATGATATCCTGCTTTCTATCTGCAGGAAAAACGATATATCTTCTCTTGAGCGTATCATAGCAAACCATAAAGTGGACGGTGTGATCCTGATGCGCACTTTTGTGGAAGATGAACAGATCGATTTTCTGCAGACAAAAAATGTACCGTTTGTCACGATCGGAAGTACCAGTGCCAATTACAAAGGCGTGATTCAGATCGATCACAATCACAAGAGTGCATGCAAAGAGCTTACATCGATCATTTTGATGAAGCAGATGGACAAAATTGCACTGATCGGCGGCAATGAAGAGCACGTGGTTACACAGAGCCGTCTGCGGGGATTTCGTGAGGCATATGCGAAGATGGGGAAAACGTTAGATGAGGATCTGATGTTTTTAAGCCAGGATAACCAGGTTCTGGTGGAAAAGGCAGTCAAGGAAGCATTAAACAGACAGGCAGACTGTATCCTCTGTATGGATGACGCTGTCTGCAGCCGTGTTTTAAAGACACTGCGCCAGCAGCATGTCAAAGTGCCGGAAGATGTCCGGGTGGCATCGTTTTATAACAGCATGGTACTTGAAAACAATGTTCCCTCGATCACATCGCTTTCATTTGATGCAAAGGAACTCGGCATGGTGGCATGCCGTACACTGCTTGATCTGACGGAGGGACTTGAGGTGAAAGAGCGCACATTGCTTCCGTATGAGGTGGTGCTGAAGGAATCGACGAAATAAATATAATCAGGAAAATACAGTTCTGAGAAAATTGAAGATCATCCTGTTGGAGAGAATAAGCAATGGGCGAAACACATAGCGAATAAATGTGTTTCGCCCGTTTTTTATGCTGAAATTGTCGGAAATCACATGAAATGGGCGAAATGATTACAATGATTACCGGAATAGCCCGCAGATCAGCGGGAATGAGGGTGAATCTGAAGCAATGTGATGGAAATTCGCCCAAAACAAAGGAAAAGGCAGGAAAATCCCTGATTCAAAAAATATCAAAAACGAGCCAAAATATCCATAAAAAGATGATATAAGAATTGAAAATGCACGGGAAATCAATAGTTAACGGTTGCGCAAAAGTCGAATTTGAAAAAAATAAAAGAAAAAATAGAAGATGATATTGTGCAAAATGGCTAAAAAATGGTCGGATTTATTATAAAATGTGGATATTGACACAAGGATGTGACGGAGATATACTCTAACCATAGAACAACCGATTGCGCATAGCGCAACACGAAAAAGTGTTCTAAAAGAACAATTTTTTCTATCAAGGAAAAGGGAGGAATTTTCAAATGAAGAAAAAAGTCATCAGCACAGTATTATGTGCAGCAATGGTAGCATCCATGTTTGCAGGATGTGGAAACAAAGCAGCCGATAACAGCAGCGCAGCAGACAATAGTGCAGCAGACAACAGCGCAGCAGAGAGCACAAACAGTGCAGCAGCAACAGAGACAGGTGATGCTGCAGATAATGCAGAAACAGCTTCCGGTGATGCAATCGCAAATCTGATCGCATCTACAGATGGAACCGTAGATATCCAGCTCTGGTGTTCAGAACTTGAGGCTTATCAGAACGTTATGAAAGAGCTGACAGACAAATTTAAAGAGCAGTACTCAGATGTAGATTTCAACATTACGATCGGTGCAGTATCTGAGCAGGAGGCGAAGGATAAGGTCTTAGAAGATATCGATGCAGCAGCAGATGTATTCGTGTTCGCAGATGATCAGGTAAATGATCTTGTAAATGCAGGTGCGCTTCAGGAAGTGGCAGCTACTTATACATATGATCCGAAAGAAACAAACTCAGAGGCAACTGTAGCAGCAGCTACCAAAGACGGAAAACTTTACGCTTATCCGTTAACAGCATCGAATGGTTACTTCTTATACTATGATTCAAACATCTTCTCTGAAGAGGATGTGGCTTCCTGGGAAAACCTTACAGCAAAAGCGGAAGAAGCAGGAACAAAAGTTGGCATGAATGTAGCAGATGGATGGTATCTGTATGGATTTTTCTCTGGTGCAGGCTGTGAACTTTCCATGAATGAAGATAACTCAAACAACTGTGACTGGAACTCTGAGACCGGTCTTGCAGTAGCACAGAGTATTGAGAATATCACTTCTTCCCCGGCATTTGTAAGCGTACAAGATCAGGATGCAATTACCATGTTAAATGACGGTACACTTGGCGCATATGTTTCCGGTACATGGAACACCGGATCTTTTGAAGCGAAATACGGTGACGGATATGCAGCATGTAAATTACCTACTTTCGATGTAAATGGAACAGCTACACAGATGGGATCTTATGCAGGATACAAATTCGTAGGTGTTAACTCTCATGCAAAAAATGTTGGCTGGTCAATGCTCCTTGCTGAGTATCTCACAAATGAGGAGAGCCAGTTAGCAATTGGTAACGCTACATCAGAGGGACCGGCTAACACAGTAGCAGCAGCTCAGATTGATTCCCCGGCACTTGCAGCACTTGCAGCGCAGTCAGAGTTTGCAGATCAGCAGGTTGTAGGCAATAATTACTGGGATCCGGCAAAGGCACTTGGACAGAACCTGGTTGACGGTGCAACAGATCTTCAGGCTGTACTTGATGATGCAGTAGCTGGTATTACACAGCCGGTAGCTGAATAATCAAATATCTGTAAAACTCAGATTTCCACATGGCTTTGGAATAACTTTTATGAGGAGGGCATTATCTCCTGCCAGACAGGACATTGCTTTCCGGCAGAGGCGGATATTTTCCTGCTGGAAACCAATGCCTTCCTTGTGACAAGCTATGTGAAATTTTTAAAAAGAGAAAAGTTTTTGCGACTTAGCCAAAAATTCTCATTCACGCGCATAGGGAGTGAATCTATGAAAACATTTTTAAACGCAATCAAAAAATACTTTGCCGATTTTGGGACAGCCGTGGCAAAGGGCGATATCTGGTGCAAGCTTTCACTGCTTGTTATGGGTGCCGGATACTGGGGACGTAAACAGATCGTCAAAGGTATCTTAATGACAGCACTTGAAGTGATAGTAATCCTGTTTACAGGAATGTTCTCTATTAATTACATTAAGGATTTAAATACACTTGGTACCGTTCAGTATGAGTCCGTATTTGATCCGCTGACCTTGAAAAATACTGTTAATGATTACGATAACTCATTGCTGATCCTGCTATATGGTATTATTGGTGTTCTCGTAATCGTAGCATTCATATTTTTATATATAAGCAATTTGAAAGCTGTTTATCGGCTTCAGCTTATGAAAGAAGAGGGAGAACATGTCAATACATTTGCAGAAGATATAAAATCTCTTTTCAATGGTAAGTTTTATATCACATTGCTTACCCTGCCGAG
>OHWC01001153.1_pt1 | contig 12104 bp, 14 predicted proteins | sample 1579541 | NCBI WGS metagenome assembly OHWC01 (sample SAMEA3882551, study PRJEB24775) | human gut metagenome | biome: human-associated habitat; feature: intestine environment; material: feces | place: Netherlands | collected 2009/2010
CTTGTTATTTGACCGCATGGTCGCATATCACATCATGAATGGTATTCCAGTGCCTATTGATGCAACGGATTTTTATAAGGGGCTTGATGAAAAATTTCTTAAGCGTGATGGTATGTACTTTTGATGAAGAGAATGGTACTGTGACGATTACTGATGAAGTTTCTGAGATGGCACTTACTTTTGGCGTGGCAGTGAATGATGATGATACACTGACACTGGATATGGGTGATCTTGGAAGTGCCACTGTACAGGAAGCTACGCTGGCAGTTGCCGTTCAGGGACTGAAGTATGCAGTTGAGAATGGAACTGAGATGAACTAAGCAATTCTTTTTCAGGAACAAAAATATGTGATTTTGAGGATACTCCTCTTCGGATAGATTTATTCGGAGGGGAGTGTTTTTTCTGTGCCGGGGGTTTTAGAATGGCTGGGAAGATGGTATAATGAGGAGCGAATTCTATAGTTTTTGTGGAAGTGTTACAGATGAGCAGAAACAGACAGGAAGCGAAAATTACGAGAGAGGTTTGAATTTATGAATATTCTGAATATAGAGCATGTTTCTAAGGTGTTTGGTGAGAAGGTGGTGCTGGATGATGTTTCCTACGGGGTGCATCAGGGAGATAAGATTGGGATCATCGGGATTAATGGGACCGGGAAGTCTACGATTCTGAAGATCATCGGCGGTCTGGAGGAGCCGGATGAGGGGCAGGTGATCACTCAAAATGGTCTGAGAATCACGTATCTTCCGCAGATGCCGGAGTTTCCGCAGGGAGCTTCTGTCCTGGATTATGTGGCAGAAGGAAAGTGGCAGAAGGACTGGAGTACTGAGAGCGAGGCAAGGAATGTTCTGAATAAGCTGGGAATTACAGACCATGAGGAGAAGATCGATCATTTATCCGGGGGACAGAAGAAAAGGGTGGCACTGGCAAGGACTCTGGTGAATCCCTGTGATGTGCTGCTTCTGGACGAGCCTACCAACCATCTGGATAATGAGATGGTGACCTGGCTGGAGGACTTTCTGAGAAGTTTTAAGGGCGTTGTGATTATGGTTACTCATGACAGATATTTCCTCGACAGGGTTACTAATAAGATTCTGGAGATTTCCCATGGCGGCCTTTATGCTTATGAGGCTAATTACTCGAAGTTTCTGGAACTGAAGGCAGAGCGTGAGGAGATGGAGCTTGCCAGTGAGAGGAAGAGACAGAGCGTACTCCGCATGGAACTGGAGTGGGCAAAGCGTGGATGCAGAGCCAGAAGTACCAAGCAGCGGGCACGTCTGGAACGCCTGGAGGCACTGAAGAACGGAAAGGCTCCGGTGCGTGATGCGAATGTGGAGCTGGATTCTGTTGAGACACGTATGGGAAAGAAGACAATCGAACTTCACCATATCAGCAAGAGTTTTGGTGAGAAGAAGATCCTGGATGATTTTAATTATATTGTGCTGCGCAATCAGCGTCTTGGGATTATTGGTCCTAATGGGTGCGGAAAGTCAACACTCATCAAGATTATTGATGGGATGATACAGCCGGATGCAGGAGAAGTGGAAATTGGAGAAACCATTCGCATAGGGTATTTTGCACAGGAAGTGCCGGATATGGATACCAATCAGCGTGTGATCGATTATATCCGCGACGTGGCAGAGTATATTCCGACCAGAGACGGGAAGATTTCCGCAACAATGATGCTGGAGAGGTTTCTTTTTGATTCTGCCATGCAGTATGCACCCATTGCCAAATTGTCAGGTGGTGAGAAGAGGCGTCTGTATCTGCTGAAGGTTCTGATGGAGGCGCCGAATGTGATTCTTCTGGATGAGCCAAGTAATGATCTGGATATTCCTACACTGACCATTCTGGAGGATTATCTGGATTCTTTTGCAGGGATTGTGATCGCAGTGTCTCATGACAGGTATTTTCTGGATAATATTGTGGACAGGATTTTTGCTTTTGAGGGGAATGGACATCTGACCCAGTATGAGGGCGGATATACGGATTATACAGAGGCGCTGGCGAGAAAAGGCGGGGCAGTATCTGAAGGACAGAGCACTGCAGTTGGTGCGGAAAAGAAGAAGTCGGCTCAGGCAGACTGGAAGCAGAATCGTCCCCAGAAGCTGAAATTTACCTATAAAGAGCAGAGGGAATTTGAAACCATCGATGATGATATTGCAGCGCTGGAGGAACTGCTGGAGAAGCTGGATAAGGATATGGAGGCCAATGCCACCAATTCTGTGAAGCTTCGTGAGATCATGGAGCAGAAGGAGAAGGCACAGGCAGATCTGGATGAGAAGATGGACAGGTGGGTTTATCTGAATGATCTGGCGGAGCGAATCGAAGCACAAAAAAGTGAAAAGTGATTTTTTTCAGATGCTATTGACTTTGCAGATGGTTCTTTAGTATGATACAGATTATGGAAGATTGCAGGAGCTGCTTTGCAGCGAAGCAATTCGTAGATATCAAGTTAGGGGCAAAATGCCTTTTGACCCTAACATCATTTTATAAATAAAGGAAGATTTACTATGAGAATTGCAATTGTTGATGATATTTCAGAAGAACGGACACTGCTTCGCAACAGACTGGAATCTCAATTTTCCAGGCGCAATGTCCATACAGATATATTGGAATATGAAAATGGAGAAACTTTCCTCACTGCGGCAAAGGAATGTCCTTTCACTGTAGTGTTTCTGGATATTTATATGAATGGTTCTAACGGGATTGATACAGCAAAAGAACTTCGCAGATCAGATACTGACTGTCTGCTGATCTTTACAACAACTTCTACCGACCATGCATTAGAGGGATTCCAGGTCCGGGCTCTGCACTATCTTGTAAAGCCCTACAGTGAAAATGATATTTCCGCACTGGCCGATGAAATTCTTTCCCGCATCCCGGATTCCGGGAAATACATAGATGTAAAGGTAAACGGCAGTAATATTCAGATTCCCTTCCGGAAAATAATCTACGCAGAGCATTTTTCCCATATGATCCACATCCACACTGACGGTGAAAGGGAACTGGTGACCCGTCAGTCCTTTGATTCCTTCATAACCTCCCTGAAAATGGATCCACGCTTCTATCAGTGTAACCGAGGCGTTGTGATCAATCTGGAGCATGCCGTTGATTTTGACGGAACAGGCTTTCGCCTTGATAACGGAAGCAATGTCCCAGTCAGCCGGAAGCTTCTCAAAAACGCCAGACAGACATTTATGGAATTTCTGTTCCAAAGGAGGTCGTGAAATGACTGACATACTTCGCCCTGTACTTGAACTTTCCGTAATCATTCCCGGCATACTGCTGTCATATCTGCCAGTAAAAAGCTATCTGAGGCAGACACCGCTTAAGCTGACAGCGTGGCTTCTTCCTCTTCTTCTGGGAATCTGTATTTTCGGAGGAGCAGTTTGCTGTGCCTTCCACTTTCCCACCAGATGGATCCTGTTTCCTCTGCTGCCTGTTATTATGCTTATTTATCATAAAACGTTAAAAATCTCTGTCTGGAAATCCGTCAGTATTTTTCTGGCAGTCTTTGCAGTTTTTGCATGTGTCAACAGTCTTTCCCGGGCAGTCAATGCACTTATAACTGCTGACCTGCATATTACAGAAAATGAACTGTGGTTTCGTACCGGTGCCGGAATTTTCTATAACCTCATCTGCCTGCTGTTTGTTCTGGCATCCTGGTATCCTGCCCGCCACTGTGTTCAGACAATGATCGCAGACGAAAACTTTGCCCAGACCTGGTATGTATTCTGGATTATTCCGGTAATCTTCATCGGAGTGAATCTTTTTATGATTCCCAAATACCGTAGCACTTTATATACCGGGCGGATCCTGCAGTGTTATATTGTTTTCAGTCTTGTACTGCTCATACTCCTGCTCCTGTTTTATGTCATGTTTCTTATGATGGGGGCAACCTGAACAGAAATGCCAGACTTCAGCAGGAGAACCATTTTCTTTCCCTTCAGCAGGAAAGATACGAGAATCTCTGCATGGCCATTGAAGAAGCAAGACAGGCGCGTCACGATATCCGCCATCATTTTGTCCAACTGTCCTCTCTGGCAGAGCAGGGTGACATGGAAAAGATCAAAAAATATCTCTCCGCTGCAACCGGAAAAATCTCTGACTATAACCTGCATTTCTGTGAAAATCAGGCTGTTGACAGTGTTTTCGGATATTATTCCACCATTGCAGAAAGAGAAAACATTCCTTTTCATGCAATGGTTTCTCTGCCTGCTGATCTTTCCATAGATGAGATTAATCTGTGCCTTGTATTTTCCAATCTGTTGGAAAATGCCATCCAGGCAAGTGTGAAAACAGATCAGGCCCGCAGGAAGATTAATGTGGAGGTTTATCCCCACCATAATCATCTGCTTCTGATCCATGTGGAGAACACCTTCGATGGCAAAATACAGCAAAAAAACAATATTTTCCAATCCTCCAAACGCTCTGGAAACGGAATAGGAATCGAATCTGTCCGCCACATTACCGACAAAAACGGCGGTGCGTGTGACTTTACCTATAAAGATGGTATTTTCTCTGCAAAAATAATGCTCCGGATATAATCAGTTATTGATTATACCCGGAGCATTTTGTAAAAACACTCAGATTCATGCCAAACAGATAAAATCATCCGTTTCGCTACTTGCTTGATTCACTAAAATTATTCCATACACTCATCCAAAATTGCAGCCATCTTGTCGATGTGTTCTTTTGTGATCACAAGCGGAGGTACGATTCTGAGTACATCACTGCCTGCAGAGATCACCAACAGTCCTTTTGCCAGCGCAGCCTTTACAACTTCACCAACCGGGCGGCCCTGGATCACGATTCCCTGCATGAAGCCCATGCCTCGTCTTGTTGCAGCGCATTCATGTTTTGCAACAATTTCATCCAGTTTCTGTTCCAGATATGGAGTCATTTCCTGTACATGTTCAATGATCTTATCATTCTCATAAATGTCAAATACTTTGCTGACTGCAGCACATACAAACGGGTTTCCGCCATAAGTTGTACCATGGTCACCAGGTTCCAGAGAAGCTTTGGCAGCTTTCTCATTCAATACAAACGCACCTACCGGCACACCACATCCAAGAGCCTTGGCACTTGTCATAATATCCGGCTGTACACCGTATGCCTGCCATGCAAAATAATGTCCGGTTCTTCCCATACCGCACTGAATCTCATCGAAGATCAGCATAATATCTTTCTCATCACAGATCTGACGCAGACCTTCCAGAAATTCCTTCTTTGCCGGATAGATACCACCCTCACCCTGAACAACCTCAGTGATAATTGCGCAGGTCTTATCTGTGATCTGAGCCTTTACGCTCTCAAGGTTATTGAAATCCGCAAACTTCACACCACCCATCAGAGGCTCAAAGGGCTCTCTGTAATGAGCAGTTCCTGTTACAGAAAGTGCTCCGATACTTCTTCCGTGGAAAGAATGTTTCATGGCAATGATTTCATGGCCGGCATGTCCGTCTCTGGTATATGCATATTTTTTTGCAGCTTTGATGGCTCCCTCAATGGCCTCCGTACCGCTGTTGGTAAAGAAAATACGATCCATTCCGCTGGCTTTTAGTGCTTTCTTTGCCGCCTCAATGGTCGGGACATTGTAATAAAGATTTGACGTATGCAGCAGTTTATCCACCTGATCCTTCAGCGCATTTTTATACGCCTCATTGCTATAGCCCAGCGCACATACGGCGATTCCGGCTGCGAAATCCAGATACGCTTTTTTGTCTGTATCGTAAAGGTATACGCCCTCACCATGATCAAGTACAAGTGAAAAACGATTGTAGGTATGCAGCAGTTCCTGCTCCGCGGTATCAATATATTCCTGTTTATTCATTGTTTATCCACACCTCTTATCTCTTATTCATTGTAAAAATGATGTTCTTCATCACCCAAAATTGCAGTACCGATTCCGCGATTGGTGAAGATTTCCAAAAGCAGACAATGTGCGATTCTTCCATCGAGGATATGTACTCTGGATACGCCATTCTCGATGGCGTCAATGCAGTTATTCAGCTTCGGAAGCATACCGCCGCCGATATATCCGTCTGTAATCAGTTTTCTTGCATCGGAAACCGTAAGTTCGGAAATCAGGGTGGACGGATCTTCCGGATCTTTGTATACTCCCTCGATATCGGTTAAGAATGCCAGTTTCTCTGCGGAAACCGCACGGGCAATCGCACATGCCGCATCATCCGCATTGATATTATATGTATCATAATTGTCATCAAGACCGATCGGGCAGATAATCGGAAGGAAATCTTTCTCCAGCAGATCATACAGAATCTTTGGATTCACTTCCTTTACTTCTCCTACATATCCGATGTCCTGACCATCCGACAATTTCTTTTCCACCTTTAACAGACCACCGTCTTTTCCACTGATGCCGACCGCCTGCACCCCAAGTTCCTGCACCATGGATACAAGTGATTTATTGACACGGTTTAACACCATCTCTGCAATCTCCATGGTAGGCGCATCCGTCTTACGCAGTCCATTGATAAATTCCGGTTCCATTCCTGCTTTGGCAACCCATTTGCTGATCTCCTTGCCACCGCCATGCACAATGATCGGTTTGAATCCAACCAATTTCAAGAATGTAACATCCTTGATGACATTTTTCTGGAGTTCTTCGTCCAGCATTGCACTTCCACCGTATTTTACAACGATGATCTTACGGTTGAAACGCTGAATATAAGTAAGCGCCTCAATCAGAACTTCTGCTTTGTCCAGATACTGCTGCATATCCTGATCCATTTTGCTTACCTCCTAGCTTCTGTAATCTGCATTGATGTCAATATATCCGTGAGTCAGGTCACATCCCCATGCGGTTGCGCTTTCGCTTCCCATCTTCACATCAGCAACTGCTTTTACTTCTTCCTGTGAGAGGATCTCCGTTGCTTTTTCTTCACTGTAATCTACCGCTGTACCATTTTCGATAATCTGGATCTTTCCTGCCTTGCTCTCGAAGAACAGATCCACCTTTTCCGGGTCAAACTGTGCTCCGGAATATCCCATTGCACAGAGGATTCTTCCCCAGTTTGCATCATGTCCTGCAATTGCTGTCTTGGTAAGATTTGAGCATACGATTGATTTTGCAAGTGTCTTTGCAGTCTCTTTTGTATCTGCGCCAACTACAGTTACTTCAAATAAAGCAGTTGCTCCTTCTCCGTCCCCTGCGATCTTCTTTGCAAGGTATTCGTTGATCTCATGCAATGCTTCTGCAAAGGTCTTATAGCTTTCACTGTCTACCGTGATCACTTCATTTTCAGCCATTCCGTTTGCAAGAAGAACTACAGAATCATTTGTGGAAGTATCTCCGTCTACGGAAATCATATTGTATGTATCATTGACATCATCACTGAGGGCTTTCTGAAGTGCCTCTTTTGTGATTGCTGCATCTGTTGTGATAAAGCTGAGCATGGTGCACATATTCGGATGGATCATACCAGATCCTTTTGCCATACCACAGATGGTAACGGTCTTTCCGGCAACCTCGATCTCTACTGCGATCTGTTTTTCACAGGTATCAGTCGTCATGATTGCTTTTGCTGCCTCAGTTCCGTTTGCCAGTGTATCATTTTTCTTTTCAGCAAGAGCCTTTACCCCTGCCACGATGCGCTGCTTTCCGATGACACCGGTCGATCCAATCAATACACCGTCTGCATTAATTCCAAGAGCTTCTGCTGCCACATCTGCTGTGTCCTTGCAGTAGCCAAATCCTTCCGCACCGGTACATGCATTGGCAATTCCGGAATTGACGATCACAGCCTGTGCTTTCGCACCACTCTTTACAACCTGCTGATCCCATTTTACGCACGCTGCCTTTACAACGTTTGTAGTAAATGTTCCTGCACATTCACATGGAACCTGGCTGTAGATCATTGCCATGTCGGTTCTGTCCTGATATTTGATCTTTGCTGCTGTTGATGCTGCCTCAAATCCTTTTGCTGCGGTCACACCGCCTTCGATAATCTTCATCGTATATAGCCTCCTTTAGCCCTCTTCGATAAATGCTGTAATATTTTCCTCATTTAAAACAAACTCATAGTAGTTGACATCCGGTCTCTTGGTCCATCCGATCGTATTCCAGAACGTATTGCCGATATCATTCTTGGTAAATGCGATCAGTGTGATCTTGTTGATATGTTCCTCTTTCAGAGCTGACATTGCATAGGCAACCATGCTCTTTCCGATCCCATGACAGCGGTACGCCGGATCTACACATACATGATAAAAACATCCGGTTCTTCCGTCGTGTCCGCAGAGGATTCCTCCTACTACTTTTCCGTCTATTTCGGCGATCACACTGGTTGTCGGATTCCTTTTCAGGAATCGTTCCACGCCTTCTTTTGAATCATCTATGCTCCGGATTCCAAATCCTTTGATCCGCATCCAAAGTGCATGAAGCTGGTCATAATCTTCTACTGTCATCGCACGAATAATTGTTGTCATATATTTTCCATTCCTTTTCTTTTTCTGCCGTGTTCTACGGGAACATCGGAACCAGATCAAGACCTTCACTTTCCGGAAGTCCAAAGATCAGGTTCATGTTCTGTACAGCCTGTCCTGCTGCACCTTTTACCAGGTTGTCGATCGCACCCATCATAATGATACGGTTTGTTCTCGGATCGATCTTAAATCCGATATCGACATAATTGCTTCCTTCTACCCATTTTGTTTCCGGGTAAACATCTTTCTCCAGAACGCGGACAAATTTTTCATTTGCATAATATTTATCGTAAACTGCTTTTACTTCTTCCCAGGTAACATCCTTTGTAAGCTTCGCGTACTCTGTTGCCAGGATTCCTCTGTTCATCGGAACCAGATGCGGTGTAAAGTTGATCACAACCTCTTTGCCGCTCGCATATCCAAGCTGTTCCTCGATCTCCGGTGTATGTCTGTGTGTTGCCACACCGTATGCTTTCATATTCTCATTGACTTCACAGTACAGGTTCGGAACCTTTGCCCCTCTTCCTGCTCCGGATGTTCCGGACTTGGCATCAATGATCAGCGTATCCATATCGATCAGTCCTTCTTTTGCCAGCGGATAAGCAGTCAGGATGGAGCATGTTGTATAGCATCCAGGATTGGCGATCAGTCTTGCGCCTTTGATATCTTCTCTGTTCACTTCACACAGTCCGTAAACTGCTTCTTCGATAAACTGCGGGCTCTTGTGCTCAATACCGTACCATTTTTCGTAAGTCTTGACATCTTTGATACGGAAATCTGCGCTCAGGTCGATGATCTTAACCTTTGATAAAATTTCTTCATTAACTAATGATGCGCACAGTCCCTGTGGAGTTGCTGTGAAAATCACATCTACCTGATCTGCAAGTTGTTCCATATTATCATCTAAACATACCGCATCTACGATCTGAAACATATTGCGGTATACATCTGCATATTTCTTATCGATATAGCTTCTTGAGCCAAACCATTTAATTTCTACGTCTTTATGTCCTGTTAAAATGCGAACCAGTTCTCCTCCGGCGTAACCGGTAGAACCGATGATTCCTGCTTTAATCATGTAAACCATCCTTTCGTAAATGCCGTATTTGTGTATAGATAGGCATAATCATAAATACTATAAACCCATTAATCCCTATTGTAAAGGGGTTCGCGGGAATTGGAGGAATGTTTTTTTGATTGGTGCGGGGACGCTCCTGCGCGAAATATGTTTGCACGCAACCGCGCTTGCGCTTGCCATGCATGCCTAAAGAAATATCCAATGGATATTTCTTCGGCGCGTCTCAAACGCAGCGGTACTAGGCTCGGCTTTGCTTACGCTCGCCTTGCCAAGTGCCGGCGTTTTCGAGGGGTTGCTTAGCAAAGATATTTCGCGCAGGAGCTGTGCACTGACAAATGGGAACATTTTCCGATTGGTTTAGTATACATGGTTTTATTTGGGAAAGCAAGTGGTTTTTTGATTTTTATGCATATTTCCGTGTATTTTTATGTATAATTTCTTGTTTTTATGCATTTATATTTATTTTTATGCATTGTTATGCATTTTTATTATTATAAGATGCATTAGGTCTGTATTCTTTTTATTGACTATTGTGGGAAAATGAAGTTAGTATTAAGGAAGTGATTGTAAAGGAGTTGTTATTTTATGGAACGGGATCTTACTTCGGGGAGTGTTTTTCGGAATGTGATTTATTTTTCGCTGCCTTATTTTTTATCTTATTTTTTGCAGACGCTTTATGGGATGGCGGATCTTTTTATTGTTGGGCAGTTTGATGGGGTTGCCAGTACAACAGCGGTTTCGATTGGGAGCCAGGTGATGCATATGTTGACGGTGATGATCGTGGGGCTTGCGATGGGAGCTACGGTTTCAATCGGGCAGTCTATTGGAGCGGGCGATAAGAAAAGGGCTTCTGTGTTTGTGGGAAATACGGTGATTTTGTTTATGGGGATTTCTCTGGTGCTGGCGGTTTTGCTTCTGTTTTTTGTGAAGCCGGCTGTTGCCGTGATGTCTACACCTGCAGAGGCTGTGTCAGGAACAGCAGCTTATCTGACGATCTGTTTTCTCGGGATTCCTTTTATTACGGCGTATAATGTGATCAGTTCGATTTTCCGCGGACTGGGGGATTCTAAAAGTCCGATGTATTTCATCGCAGTTGCATGTGCGGTGAATATTATACTGGATTATCTGTTTATCGGATTTTTCCATCTGGGAGCTTCCGGTGCTGCGCTTGGCACAACACTTTCCCAAGCGTGCAGTGTTCTGTTTGCACTGATTGCCATTAAACGTAAGCAGACAGGACTTTCTCTTTCCGGAGACTATTTCCGCCCACAAAAAAAAACGCTTGGCAAAATTCTGAATATTGGGATTCCGGTAGCGCTTCAGGACGGATTTATTCAGATTGCTTTCATTATTATTACGATCATTGCCAACCGGCGCGGACTGAACACAGCCGCTGCTGTCGGCATTGTGGAAAAAATCATCAGCTTTCTGTTCCTGATTCCGTCTTCCATGCTTTCGACTGTTTCTGCACTCGCAGCTCAGAATATCGGTGCCGGAAAGTATGACCGTGCAAAGCAGACACTTCGCTATGCCATGATGATCGCCATTGGATTTGGCCTGGTCGTCTCTATATTGATCCAGTTTATCGCAGCTCCGGTTGTCGGACTTTTCACTGCAGATGCAGCCGTTATTCTTCTCGGCGCACAGTACATTCGCGGATATATCTGGGATTGTATTTTTGCCGGCGTTCATTTCAGTTTCAGCGGATACTTCTGTGCATGCGGAAAATCTGGAATTTCATTTTTACATAACCTGATCGCTATTTTGTGCGTGCGTATTCCGGGTGTTTATCTGACTTCAAAAATTTTCCCGCATACACTGTTTCCGATGGGACTCGCAACCGCTACCGGCTCCTTATTGTCTGTGATCATCTGCATCATTGCTTACCGATGGTTATGTGAAAAATCCGGAAAATAGAATACAGGATCGGACTCTTACGGATTTCTCCAAATCAACAAAAATGGTGACTCACTACGAGCCACCATTTTTGATGATCACTTATCTGATATGCGCTTCTTCATGTGCAAGCAGCCATTCTTTCTTTTCAAGTCCACCGGCATATCCGGTCAGGCTTCCGTCGCTTCCGATGACCCGGTGACAGGGAATAATCACAGAGATCGGATTATGTCCGACCGCACCTCCGACTGCCTGCGGCGAGATACTTTTCGCGCCCCGTTTTACTGCAAGGATCTTTGCGATCTTTCCATAAGTAATGGTACATCCATATGGGATTTTTGCGATAATCTTCCATACTTCTTTTCGGAAATCACTTCCTGCAGGTGCAAGAGGAAGTTCTTCCGGATCCGGATCCTGCCCTGCAAAATACCGATCCAGCCAGTACTCTGCCTGATCCAGTACCGGCAAGTCTTTCTTCTCCTCAAAATCTTCTATAATCTTGTCCATATAGTATTTCTGTCCTTCAAACCATGCACCGACAAGTACATCCTCCCGTGCTCCAAGCGTAATTTTCCCGATCGGCGAATCATAGTAGCTTACATACAGCATTTTTCATTCTTCCCCTTTTTCATCCGTCCTGATACCCATGTTTTTGAGGATTGCGAGAGTGCAAAGCACG
>OHWC01001155.1_pt1 | contig 12094 bp, 5 predicted proteins | sample 1579541 | NCBI WGS metagenome assembly OHWC01 (sample SAMEA3882551, study PRJEB24775) | human gut metagenome | biome: human-associated habitat; feature: intestine environment; material: feces | place: Netherlands | collected 2009/2010
AAATTTGATTAGAAGTTAAAACGATTATTGAAAATAAGGTGGATATTGTAAAAATATACATTTATTGACTCTTATGTGAATGAGGGGGATGGAATTCCAAAAGAAGAAAAGGAATCATGCTGTGTTTTACAGCTTAGACTATATCCAGAGCCTTGGCAAGTTCAAATTATCGAGACGCGCTTTAAAGTTTTGGAACATCTAAAAAATTCTTTGATTGCACTTGAATTACGAAAGCTAAGGAATTTAGAGAGAACTCGTGCATATCGTGAAATTCAGGAACAAATCAAACTTGCAGATGATAAGTCTAAAATCAAACTGTATGCTAAAAGGAGAAAACTTTTAAAAGATGCAGGTTTTTCAGAGTTTGTTTTCAAGGATGATATAACACCTATGCAAAAACATTTTGCAGCTCATATAGCAACACATGTTGCTCATAGAGCTGCATCAGAAGTGTGGCGAGCATTCGATAAGTTCTTATTCGGTAATGGTAAAATGGTACATTATGTGAGACGTGGGACGTTAAGAAGTGCTTCAAATCAGACGGCAGGGACAACTATGACTCTGGAAAATGGCTATTTTAAATGGAATGGTGGAAGAGATCAGAACTCCATAGCCATTAATATTCGCGTTGCAAAACCGACAACATATTACGAAAAGGAAATGCTGCAGAAGAAGGCTAAATATTTCCGTATTGTGCGTAAATGGGGAAAGATAGGCTATAAGTATTATTTACAAATTACACTTGCAGGATTACCAGCAGTGAAGCCTCGCTTAATTGCAAATGAGAAGAAGGTTGGAATTGATATTGGTCCTAGTTCCATAGCAATTGTTTCAGATAAGAAAGTGGAGTTGCGTGCATTAGCGGATAAAGTTCAGAATAATCATATAGAAAAATGTTCATTGCAGAGAAGTATGGATCGCAGCCGTAGAAATCTAAATCCTCAGAATTATAATGAGGATGGAACAATACGCAGAGGAATTCGACTTAACTGGACATTTTCTAAGCATTATATAGAAATGCGAGGAAAGGTTAGGATGCTTGAACGCAAAAATGTGGACATTCGTAAGTATCAGCATACATGTCTTGCAAATGAGGTGATATTGTTAGGAACAGACGTGTATATTGAACAAATGTCATTTAAGGGATTACAGCGGCGAGCAAAGGAGACTACATATCGCGAAGATGGGCGTCCTAAACGTAAGAAACGATTTGGAAAGTCAATTGCAAATCGAGCGCCGGCTATGTTTGTGGAGATATTAGGCAGAAAATTGACAACAATTGTTGGAACTGAATTAAATAAAGTAGACACATTTAAGTTCCGGGCAAGCCAATATGATCATACAAATGGTTCCTACAAAAAGAAATTGCTGAAGGAAAGGTGGGCACAGTTATCGAATGGGGATCGGATACAAAGAGATCTTTATTCTGCATTTTTATTAAAGAATAGCAATGCTGATCTGAATAGTACTAATGTTGAACAATGTAATGCAACATATGATGCATTTAAGATAATGCATGATGATTGCATTACCAAATTGAAAAGTGAAAAGAAAAGTTGTTTGCCTAGTTTTGGTGTTTAATAAAAGTGCGAATCATAAGTGATATCAAAGTTACTGAGGGATTCGCACCATAAAATGCGGACAAGGCATGTCCGAACTTATCAAAATCTGGTTCTGGCTGACAGAATCGGAGATAAGAAATCCTTTTAGGAACTAAATTCAGTGCAGTTGTGCTGTAAAAACCATGGCTGAGAAGATTTATAAGTACTAAAAGGCTTATACATTTACTTAAAAGAGGCAACATTGAAATACATTAATATATTTTTGCAGTTGCAATTAACGTAGATGTGTAGGTTGCCAGCACTTGTTCCGTGTCCGATTCGGACACGCTTGAAGTTGCAATTAACGTAGATGTGTAGGTTGCCAGTGATTGTATTGTGCCATAAAACTAAGATGTAAAAAGTTGCAATTAACGTAGATGTGTAGGTTGCCAGGGCTTAATCCTCGTGGATTGAATCGTCAAAGAAGCGTTGCAATTAACGTAGATGTGTAGGTTGCTAGGTGATTGATCCATTATAAAGGCGATAAGAAATTTTTTTAGGAAAGAAATTCAGTACAATTATGCTATAAAAACATAATTGAAAAGATTTTATAAGTACTAAAAGTTGTGTATGATCTGAAAAGATAATATATAAGTTGCCAAAACAGTAGTTAAAAGTAAGAGAGCAAAAAACTATGACGGTATAGGAGGGATGATGTGGCTTCATTAACGCATGTTTGTATGTGGAGTAATAAAGGATGGAAAAGAATTACAGCAAGTGAAGCTGCGAAGATTCATCCTGGTGGAACGGTATCTGCTCATAGTGGTTTATTTATGTGTGAATTATGTGGGCAATATGTCATTTTAGTAGACGGAAATAGACAAGTTCGGCATTTTCGGCATAGTTCGAGTGAGAAAAGCAAAGATTGTCCAGAACGTGTATCGGGAATTAAAATATTGCTTACATATAATCCACAAGACTATGAGCTTCCTATTAGAATAAAAAACATAACTAATAAAGATTTTGAGTTGGAAATAGGATTCATTCGAGTTCCTGAAAAATTATTAACTGAAAAAATGCAAATAGAGATAAAACCAAGTTCACATGAATTTGCTTCATATATCTATTCGTCTGAACGTTTGAATAGTGACACTATTACATATTTGTCAGTTGGAGGAATTCCGTGTGATGAATATCGTATCAACGTATCAGGAACTAAAGATGAGATAAAGCGGTTTTGGCCTAAAGAAGTTCAGGGAATAAATTCTTCTGGAACTCTTTTTGATGAGTCCACAGGGAAAAAACTGGTGCATGATTCAGATGTTATAGTTGGGGAAAAATATTATTTGTTATGTAGAGGAAACATATATAGTAACAATACTTGTGTAAGTATTCAGAAGATTACTTCAAAAATAGTTTCATATAAAACTTGGAATCTGTATGAAATAGTTGCAAATGACTATGATGAAAATACTGCCAGATTTTTCCTTGAATATCATTGTCGATTAACAGAGAAACCGGTGAAGATACAAGCTGTGTGGCCTGTTTATATTGAAACACCATATGTTATTAAATATAACCAAAATAGTGTAATAATGCATATTATTGGTAATGGTTTAACCACACGTGCATTTCCCTATACGAATATACTGACACATAAATGTAGCGATAGCAATGAAACAGTAATTGAAACAATTTGCAATACTAGGCAACAGTTGATTTCGGCAGGACGTACTAATGTACTGCAATATGCATATCTTTGGAAAGAACCATTAACAGATACTGCTGAAAAGCCGTTAGCGGAAGTTGTTGATAAGCAGGGAGTCACCATTTTTTCAGGATCTCATAATGAACTTCCAAAAGGAAAAATATTACGAATCACTGTTCCTTATGATGGGAAGATAGTGATTCGATTGAAGGGAATGGTAATTGAAAAAAGAGAACTTCATGCAAACATTCCGACAGAAATTGACTCAATAATATGGAACATGGAAATAAGTGTTTATGTGGGACTAGATTCTGTATGGAAAGCATCGTTTGATTACTTGAAAAAGAAAGAAATATCTGACGAGGAAGAAATTTTGCATCGGTTAAGCTCTTATAGAGGCGTGCTAGTGACTGTACCGCATACATTAGGAAATCTTGCAGGGAAGCTTCAAAATTATCCACAAATTAGAAGATGGTTATATGAATGTATTCGATCTGGTTATATGAGTAAGCAGGCATATCGGGAGCTGCAGATGTTAATAGTTAAAAAAAATTTATGATGTAATAAATAAGATACAAAAGGTGGGAAAAGTATATGGATTATTTATCTCTTTTGACAAAAGAGGAAGTGAATGCTTTATGTGGGGTTATATCAGGAAAAACAATAAGAAAACTTTTTATAGAGAATCCTAAAGAGTTTGGAAAAATAAAGCCGGGATTTAGGGCAAATAAAATTTCGGAAGATGAAGCGGTTTCGCTAGCATCTCAAAATATTAATAGACCATTTTTAAAATTTTTCCTAAATAGATATACGGAAGACTTACTAAAATATGGGGAACATAATATTTCGGCTTTGAAATTGCAGGGACAAGTTGAAGAACAAGCAATAGCTGAGACGCTTGCAGACTCACCTTTTAATGGTCATATTGAATTATATTTCAAATTAGTTGGCAGGAGTGTTGACAAGGAATATATTGACGATATTAAGAACGTATTTTAGCCTTAAAGAATAAAGATGAAACTTTGTCATCTAATGATACAGAAAAAGTCAGCTCTGAACAGAAAATTAGTGAGTTGGAACAAAAAGTTACAGAACTTAATTTACAAATTACAGATCTTGTAGCGGATTCTGAACATAAAGAAAACGAGTATGCTGAAAAGAGACAAGCACTTGAGGAAAATAATTCAAAACTTGAAAAAAAGTTGGAAGAATTACAGCAACAGTTTCAAAACTTGCAAGCTGAGAAAGAGAAAGTGGATGACGAATTATTTGAATTGCGTATACGAGCGCAATATGATGATACAGAGGATGTGTTTACAGCTTGTGCACATACGGCAGATTATCAATATGTGTCTTTATGCGAAGTAGTATATTCTGAATATAATAATCAAAAATGGTTGATGCGGTTAGCTGATATTAAGGAAAGAGTACTTGAAACTTTTAATTGCCAGGAAGATCAGCCTAAATATTTTGGAAATCGCAGTAGACTATTTCTTAAAGATGGACCAACTGAAGTTAAGACTGTTGGTGTATGGAATTGGTATGCAGAGCCTAACAATTCAGATTCAACAAAGGATTTTGTGCATATATCGTTTAATCGCGAAATTATGCCAGTAGAGGTTATTACGATTCCAAATTGTGAAGATTCAGAACAACTATTAAATAGCTTAAAAGATGGATGTACAGCTGAAATTACGGCAGTTCGTACTATTTTTGCAGCATGTTTATCAAAAGGTCAATATATTGGTTTCCTTTGCAAGAAACATGATTTGGAACAAGATGGTTCAACGGTAAAACTAAAAAAAGATGTAATTACTATTCCTTTTTATAACTTTGAAGATAAAGATGTAATTCAGCTTTCAAATGGAAAGGTATATTTTAAACGGATAAATATTGGAATGCCGGTGGAAGTTGTAAAAGTAAAAAATTCATTTGAAATTGTGAAATCAGTAATTATGTCTAGAAATTCTTGGACGCTTTTTAAACAAAGTGGGAAAACAAGAAGCGAATGGCGTATTATCAAAGATTTTTTAGAAAATATGGATACCATGACTATAGTTGAAGATATTGCTCAAACAGCGAAGTGTGATATAGTGGATGCGGAAAAGTTTTTTGACGAATTTTGCGAGCAGGCCAAAGAGTATATTGAAGGAACTACAATAGAAGATAGCCTGATCGCAGCGGTTGTCTATGCCAATAGTGAAATGATGGAACGATGCAAAAAATTAGTTACTGAAGATTGGAATAGCGAGCATCAACTGGAAATTGAAAAAGCTCAGAAAGATTTACAAGAGTTAGAACAACAAATACAGTCTGTTAAAGATAAATCTGCTAAGGAGCAACAAGATGCAGATGATCAGCTTGCGGAAACAAAGAAACAGCAAAATTTGTTATTGACATCCTTGAAAAAGATAGAAGATGATATTGCGACGAAGGAAAAGCTTGCTGATGATGTAGAAAAAAATGTTGCTGAAAAAATAAGACAAGCACAAGACAATGCATCGCAGTTTATTGCTGATTTCGCGTTTATCTCACAAGCGAGAGCCATAAATTCTGCGGATAAAGTAATTGAAAGAAAGACAACCGATGTTTTTCAAATTGATTATCAACCAGGGAAATGCTTACAATTGAATGAAGATTGGGAAAGTAGTAACTGGGAGGAGCTTTTAGAGACAATTGCTGAGGCACTTGAAGATGTAGGTGTTGCTAGAAGATATTCAAAACCATTGGCAGCATATATGTATGCAGCATTTTTGACAGATAGTCCACTAATGATAATTGGTCCTAGTGCTTCAAATATTGTGGATGCATTTTCCGGAGCTATGTTTGGATGTACTGCTGGTATTTTAGAATGTGAGGAAAATTATAATTCTGAAATGATTCAAAAGTGCTATGAAAGTGGAGATCGTGTTGTAAAAATTATCAATCCATTTAATCATAACTGGATTGCACGTATCCCTGATATTGTAAAATATTCTGATATTTTTTTCATTGCGGTTTATCCATATTCAGAGGATGTTCAGATTGAACCTAAAAGTATGTTTAGTTATATGCTTCCAGTATTTACAGAAATATTTATTGATAAGGAACCGATCAGAGATATACAAGGTGGTCGTTTAACGAATGAATATGAGGATTTTTCACTGATTGAACCATCAAGACTCCATACAAAAATATTAAAGAATCTACATATTTCGTTATTTACGCGAAATAAGATTCAGAAGTTATTTAGCAATTTGCATGACATGTTAAAAGATGAAAGTGTTGATTTTGATATTGTATTTTTATTATTACCATATGCGTATGCGACAATGCAATTGCCAGTTTTGTTAGAAGCAATTCAGAGTGGTGATAAAAAGATGCTATCGGTTTCAAACGACCTTTTAAACGAGATTGAAAATCTTTATGGGGAAAATAATGGATAAATATAATAGACTTTTAATAAGGATAGCTGATGAATACTTTGTATGGAAAGGAAAGACGGAGAATATCACACGATGGAAAGTGCGCCTTATCTATTGTGTATTAGGTAGAATGGCGTTAGCATCACTTTGGGATATGGACGAAAATGGTAATGTCTCAATTATTCATATGAAAAAGCGTATAGAAGAGGTACTTGCTAGTTATAAGGAGATGTATCCAGAATTAAAAGCAGAGTTTCCTGATAAGGCAGAAGTAATTGTAAATGAGATTTATGATATATATTTGCATACTGGCATCATTTATCATGAACCAAATCGAATATTGCCAGCGACTAAATCAGAAGCGGTTGTAAATGGGATTAAATTTACGCGTGGATTTGAATTAGAAGTAAAACAGCGAATGAGTGGATTAGGAACCTATATAAAGGCTAATCAAGATACTGATATTAGCTTATTGGCAGATATGTTTCAATTGGAAATGCTTCCTTTGCGAAAACGATGGGAGTTTTGCGTAAGTGGTGCAAATTGGACTGATTTTGATACAGAAGGAAGCATAGAATATTTGCGAACAGTACCGCCATTTCGACATGGCTATTGGATTGATAAACCAGATAATAGTGGCGGTGTAGGTATATTGAGAACTAATATTGAAAATAGTTCGCTGTATTATCTTTACAAAATGGAAGATCGCAAAATTCAGGTAAGTCAGTTGCGTCAATGGGAAGTGGAAAACCATAATTATCGCTCATTTGCTAATGCTTGCTTATTTAGTAGAGGAAAATTGCCATCGATAGTATACAGATATGATGGTGAACTTGTGTATGTAACTTTTGGATATTTGCCTCCACCGGCAGAATTATATTTGTGGAAATTATATACGTGGCCGACTACTGTGATGACATTACCTAAGGATTTTACGAGAGTATGTAACCGAGAAGTATTTGAAGTGCTTAAGTATGTTATGATGCAGCAAGGTTATATTTTTACTGAGGAGGAATTGGATGTCAAACGGAGCTAATTTTGTTCATAAGCAATTACGTTTAGAATTGGAGGATTATATAAAGTCTCAGTATTTTGGAAAATCACCATTGCTATTATCAGCAGTTAGTGATCAGTTAGATAAGGAGGGAGTACTTTATCGAAAACCATATATTGAATCTTCGCCAGCGTATAAAAGTAAAAATAATGGTATTCAAACTTCGGATATTCCAGTGTGGCTAAAAGAGTATTTTACAAAGCTATCGTCTGCTGGTGTGGGAGTATATCAAGCACCTTTTATACATCAGATAAATGCCTTGGAAGAAGCAATAAGAGGAAAGGATTTGTTTGTAGCTACGGGTACTGGTTCTGGTAAAACAGAATGTTTTATGTGGCCTCTTATGGCAAAGTTGGCGATTGAAGCAAAAACGTCTTGTGATACATGGAATATGCGAGGCGTTAGAACAATTATTATGTATCCTATGAATGCATTAGTATCTGATCAAGTTAGCCGTTTACGCAGACTTATTGGTGATCCGGGAAATAAGTTTATTAATATTTTTCGTGATACATGTGGGCAAAATGTAAGAAGACCTCAGTTTGGAATGTATACAGGACGTACTCCATATCCTGGTTTGGAACCGAGTAAGGATCAAGATCACCGTTTGGAAAAAACATTAGGGCGAATGGCATTTCCTCAGGAGGAATCAGAAAAAGAATTTTTTATTCAGCTAACTAGAGAGGGGAAAATTCCGTCTAAAGTAGATATGAATAAATTCCTTGAAGGCATTCATAATAGCCAACATATTCCGGATGAGGAAGATGCGGAACTAATTACACGATTTGAAATGCAACAATTCTGCCCGGATATATTGATTACAAATTATTCTATGTTAGAGTATATGCTGTTGCGACCAAGAGAAGCTAAAATTTGGAGCGATACAAAGAAATGGTTAGAAAGCAGTTCAGATAATAAGCTGTTGTTTATAATTGATGAAGCACATATGTATCGTGGGTCATCGGGTGGTGAAGTTGCATTTTTGATAAGAAGACTTTTTCATAAACTTGGAATTACTCGTGATAGAGTACAGTTTATTCTTACAACAGCGAGTATGCCGGATAGAAATGAAGAAGATTATCAGGCTGTTATGAGATTTGCAAGTGAACTTACGGCAGCAGATGAATATAAGCGATTTTGCTATTTAACTGGCGTGCGAGAAGAAATTTCGGGGCGTCAGAAATATGATATTCCATTTGAAAAGTTTGAAAAAGCGGATCCAATGGAGTTTGAAGGAAAAGAGCAAGAACGGTTACAGGCATTGAATTCTTTTTGGAGTGGTATTAGTGATAGTGTACCGTTTGAAAATTTGGATAGTGCATATAATTGGATGTATGATCATCTGATTGAGTATAAACCATTTTTTTTACTAATTAGCAAATGCCGTGGAAGTGCAGTATCATTAGATGAACTTGCAGTTTCAGTATTTTCACAATGCGATAAAGAAAAAGCATTATGGGGAATCAGCGTTCTTTTAGCAATCGCGCCATTAGCTCGAAATGTGAAAGGAATAGTTCTCTTTCCAGCTCGTATGCATATGCTTTTTAAGGGAATTAAAGGCGTGTATGCATGTGCGAATCCAACATGTAAACATTCTCATACAGATGGAGAATTAACGTTGGGTGAAATTTTTCTATCAGATGGAAGATTAACCTGTCCATGCTGTAATAGTGTTGTGTATGAACTTTATAATGATAGACGATGTGGGGCTTTGTTTTTCAAAGGATATGTGCTAGAAGATGATTCTGATTTCAAACGAAATGTGTATTTTTGGCATTATCCTGGTCAACTGATAGATAAGCGAATGAAGGAAGTTCATCTTTATATACCACCAGAAGGATATAAGCTACCGACCAAACAGGGTAGAAATACGATTAAAGCATGTTATCTTGATATAAAAAGTGGCTTTGTAAATTTTAAAGATGATTCATCAGCAAATCAAACAAATGTGCGCAAATTATATTACTGCAATTATTCAGCCAAAGGACGTCCAGAGCTTGTAACATTTCCTACATGTCCACATTGTAGACATCAGTTGTCGGCAATGCAATTAACGTCTTTTGGTACGAGGGGTAATCAATCTTTTTTTAATTTAATAAAATCGCAGTTTCAGGTACAACCAGCAGTTTCAGGAAAAGATAATAATCCAGAACGTTGGCCGAATGAAGGAAGAAAGGTGCTTTTGTTTTCAGATAGTAGGCAAAGAGCAGCGAAATTAGCACGTGATATGTCGGAAGCATCCGATATTATGGCAGCACGTCAATTATTTACGCTTGCTCTTGAGATGATGGAAAAATCAACAAAAGAATGTTCTATGAATGAGTTGTATGATTACTTTTGCTTAATGGTTGGATTGCATCATGTGCATATTTTTAATGATTCTGAAGGTGAGCAATTTGCAAATGATTGTAAATCAGCATTGAGTAGGTATAATCGTTCAATAAAAGGAAAACGTGAGTATAGTCCAAGATTTACAATGGCAAATGCGAAGGGCAAAAGTCAAGAATATTTGTTGCGTTTGTATGCGGGGGGCTATAACACATTATATGATGCGGCAATAAGCTGGATAGAGCCAACAGATCAGTCTATGGAAGATGCAATGGAATTGCTGGAAGAAAACAACATTGAAGTATCAGAAGAAGAATTTTTGGAGTTCTTTAATGCATGGATGATATGGCTTTGTGATACAGCAACTGCACTGGGGCATAGCATCCCTGATGAAGTGCGTCTTAGCGTCAGACAAAATCATGGAGGTTATGGACTTGATACCGAGTGGAAATTTTCCAAAAATATAAAGGATATTATGGGATGGAATGATGAATCAGAAGAAGCTCTTATATGGAAACGTGTTTTAAAAGAAATATTTTTAGACACGGCACAAAATGGAAAGTTGTATATTGATTTGTCACGTATAAAGCCAAGACTTAACCTGAATCAGGTGTGGTACAGATGTGAACAATGCTCTGAAATAACCCCATATTTATTAAAAGGATGTTGTCCAAGTTGTGGATCAAAAAAAATACATGAAATGTCAGGAGAAGAATTTGAATCGGTTAGTTTCTGGAGAAAACCAAGTGAAGATGCATTAAATGGCAAGCAAATTCAGGTGATTGATACAGAAGAACATACAGCTCAACTTTCACATAAAGATCAACGTGATGATATGTGGAGTAAAACTGAAAAATATGAGCTGCGTTTTCAAGATTTGGTTCAGGAAGGAGAAATACCAGTAGACATATTAAGCAGTACGACAACTATGGAGGTTGGTATTGACATTGGTTCGTTAGTAGCAGTAGGTTTACGCAATATTCCACCTATGCGTGAAAATTATCAACAGCGAGCTGGTAGAGCTGGAAGACGAGGTTCAAGTTTATCAACTATTATTACATTTTGTGAAGATGGACCACATGACACAATGTACTTTAATGATCCAGTGCCAATGTTTAGAGGAGATCCACGCAAACCTTGGATTGATATCAGAAGTGAAAAGCTATTACGCAGACATCTCGTAATGGTAATGCTTCAGGAGTATTTGCGTAATCGTGCAACTAGTTTAGATATGATTGTAGCGGCTGATTTTGTGGATGATTATTTAGAGGAATTCATTAAGTTTGCAAAAGAATATCAGAATCAGATTACGGAAGGTAATATTCTTATTCCAGCTAATATGAAACTTAATTTCAAAACCTTTTTAGATTTATTAATGAAAGATTTTGAAAAGCTAAAAAATAAAAGAAAAGAACATCCAGAGCTATTTGGCGTGGAAGAGAATGCACAAGAAAAGGAAGCAAAAGTATTATTAGATGCTTTGTATGAGGAGGGACTAATACCTACATATTCTTTTCCAAAGAATGTTGTTAGCACATATATTATGAATGAATATGGAAGAACACAGTATGAGATTGAACGTGGTCTTGACATTGCTATTGGAGAATATGCGCCAGGTCGTGGAATTGTTGTAGATAAGAAGACTTACCAAATTGGTGGTTTTTACTATCCGGGGAGCGAGAAACATCCTGGGCAGGCATTGTCACCAGCGCGTACTTATATAGAGGACCCTAATTATTTGAAGGTAGTGTTGTTTTGCCCGGAATGCGGTTGGTTTGGATTAGAGCAGGAACATATAAGAATATGTCCATTTTGCGGAAATAAAGAACTTAAATTCTCACGAGATATGTTACGGCCTTGGGGATTTGCACCGAGAAATGCAGAAGCAATTCAAGAGGTTCAGCTGTCAGAAAAATATTCTGCGGTTCAGCAACCGTTGTATTCGACGTTGCCAGATTCAGATGAAATATATGAGGTTGCGGGTTGTAAACATATTAGAATGGCATCAAGAACAAATCAAAGAATTATTATGATGAATAAAGGTGCTAATAATCGTGGA
>OHWC01001156.1_pt1 | contig 12091 bp, 10 predicted proteins | sample 1579541 | NCBI WGS metagenome assembly OHWC01 (sample SAMEA3882551, study PRJEB24775) | human gut metagenome | biome: human-associated habitat; feature: intestine environment; material: feces | place: Netherlands | collected 2009/2010
GGGCATCCACTCCGGCGACTCGATCAGCGTCTATCCGACCTTCAGCGTGAGCCAGAAAGCCAAGGACAAGATCATCGATTATACCGTGCGGCTGGGCCGCCGGATCGGTATCGTCGGTCTGTATAATATCCAATTTATCCTCGACGGGGAAGAGGACGTATATGTGATCGAGGTGAATCCCCGCTCGTCGCGCACCGTGCCGTTCCTTTCGAAAGCGACGGGTGTCCCGATGTCTGACATCGCCACACGGGTCATCCTGGGTCATTCGCTTCGGGAGCAGGGCATTACCGAAGTATATGGCAGGGAGCGCTCCCGCTGGTTCGTCAAGGCCCCGGCCTTCTCGTTCGCCAAGATCCGGGGCATGGAGTCCTACCTCTCGCCCGAGATGAAATCCACGGGCGAGGCGATCGGATACGACAACAAGCTCACCCGGGCGCTCTACAAGGCGCTCCAGTCGTCGGGCATGACCGTCGCCAACTACGGTACGATCTTCCTCACGATCGCCGACAAGGACAAGCAGGATGCGCTGCCGCTGGTACGGCGCTTTTATGACCTGGGTTTCAATATCGAGGCGACGAAGGGCACGGCGGAATTCCTGCGTCAGCATGGTATTCGCACCCGTACGCGCCGCAAGTTGAGCGAAGGCAGTACGGAGATCATCGACTCGCTGCGCCAGGGCCATGTGAGCTATGTCATCAATACGATCGACATCAACCAGCACAACACCCGGCTGGATGGTTACGAGATTCGCCGCACGGCCGTCGAGAACAACGTGACGATCTTCACGGCGCTCGAAACGGTAAAGGTCCTGCTGGATGTATTGGAGGAGATAACCCTGGGTGTTTCGACCATTGATGCCGAATAGTTTTCGATTTCATGCGGCAACTGCGTCACATCCCTCTTTGATTCGAATGGGAAAGACGGATAGTATTCCCCATCTGCTTCAAAGTCACGATGCACCGCATTTGCCGGCCTGAAATCAAAAGCGAGTTTCGTTCAGAGGGCATCTTTCGCACCTCCTCGCAGTCCGCGACAGTCCCATACCAGCGAGTATGCTCTTGCCGTGTCCTGCGTCGGTCGGTGCGAAACCGGCTCCTTTGAAATTAAGACGAAAGCGAAGCACATAGTTTGGAAAAGAAAAAATGTATAAAAAAGGCATATATACTGTTACGGCCAATGAACCGCTGACGCCCTCCGTCTGGCGGATGACGCTCGAAGGGGATACGCAATATCTGACCCGTCCCGGGCAGTTCGTCAATATCGAGGTTGAAGGGCTCTACCTGCGCCGTCCGATTTCGGTGTGCGACTACAACGAGCGGACGCTGACACTGATCTATAAGGTCGTCGGCGAAGGCACGGCCCGGTTGAGTGAAATGAAGACCGGCGAAAAGCTCGACCTGCTGACCGGACTGGGCAACGGGTTCGATCCGGATGCGGAGTGCCGCAGGCCTCTGTTGGTCGGAGGCGGAGTGGGCGTTCCGCCCCTCTACAACCTGGCCAAGAAACTGATTGACAAGGGCAGAAAAGTGACTGTGGTGTTGGGCTTCAATACCGCGTCGGAGGTTTTCTGCGAGGAGGAGTTTCGGGCGCTCGGTGCGGAGGTTTTCGTAACGACGGCGGACGGCACGCACGGGATAAAGGGTTTCGTAACGACGGCGATCGCCGAAAAGAAGCCGGATTTTGATTATTTTTACGCCTGCGGCCCGCTGCCGATGCTGCGTGCATTGAGCGATGCGACGGGCGACATACCGGGCGAATTGAGTTTCGAGGAGCGCATGGGCTGCGGCTTCGGCGGCTGCATGGGTTGTTCCTGTCAGACGAAAAACGGGGCCAAACGCATCTGCAAGGAGGGACCCGTACTGAAAAAGGAGGAGATTATATGGTAAACGAACCCAAGAAAAACTTCGATACGTCGGTGACGTTGAGCGGCCTTCGGCTGGATAATCCAGTCGTGCCGGCCAGCGGTACGTTCGGTTACGGCAACGAGTACAAGGATTTTTACGACATCAACATCCTTGGGTCGTTTTCCTTCAAGGGAACTACGCGCGAGGCACGCTTCGGCAACCCCACGCCCCGCATCGCCGAGTGTACGGCGGGGATGATCAATGCCGTCGGGTTGCAGAATCCCGGTATCGATGCGGTGATCGGCGAAGAGCTTCCCCGGCTGAAGACATTCTTCCGCAAGCCGGTGATCGCCAACATCAGCGGTTTTTCGGTCGAGGAATATGCCTATTGCTGCGAGCGGATCGACAAGGAGGAACAGGTCGGTTTGATCGAGGTCAATGTAAGCTGTCCCAATGTGCGGCACGGCGGCATGAGCTTCGGAACGTCGCCCGAAGCGGCGGCCGAGGTAACGCGTGCCGTGAAAGCCGTGACTACCAAGCCGGTCTATATCAAGCTCAGTCCTAACGTGACGGACATCGTGGCGATCGCCCGGGCGTGCGAGCAGGCGGGGGCCGACGGCATCTGTCTGATTAACACGATGCTGGGCATGCGGATCGACGTGAAATGCCGCAAGCCTATCATCGCCAACGTTATGGGCGGATTTTCCGGTGCGGCGATCTTCCCCGTGGCCGTGCGGATGGTTTATCAGGTAGCCCGGGCTTGCCGGATTCCGGTGATGGGTTGCGGTGGCGTGGAAACGGCCCGCGACGTTATCGAAATGATGATGGCCGGGGCGACGGCCGTACAGGTGGGGGCCGCCAACCTGCGGAACCCTTATGCCTGCAAGGAGATCGTCGAGGCATTGCCCCGCGAAATGGAGCGGCTGGGGATCGAACGGCTGTCCGATATTATCGGCATCGTGAAGTAATTTTGTGAAAATTATAAAGAAGCAAGAGATATGACCAACAGAGACGTAATCATCGCCTGCGATTTCAGCAGCGCCGAAGAGACTTTCCGGTTCCTCGATCTGTTTAAGAACGAGGCCCGCAAACCTTTCCTGAAGATCGGCATGGAGCTTTTCTATGCCGAAGGGCCCGAAATCGTGCGTGAGATCAAGCGCCGGGGGCACCGGATTTTCCTCGATCTGAAACTGCACGACATTCCCAATACGGTCAAGAAGGCGATGGCCGTGCTTTCGCGCCTTGACGTGGACATGTGCAACGTCCATGCGGCCGGCACGATCGAGATGATGCGTGCGGCGATCGAAGGGCTGACCCGTCCGGACGGCACGCGCCCGCTGCTGATCGCCGTGACGCAGCTTACTTCGACTTCGGAGGAGCGTATGCAGCGCGAGCTGCTCATTTCGGCGCCGATCAACGATACGATCGTCAAGTATGCGCAGAACACCCGCGAAGCGGGTTTGGACGGCGTGGTCTGCTCTCCGCTGGAGGCCGGTATGGTGAAGGCGGCCTGTGGGCGGGAGTTCCTGACCGTCACGCCCGGCGTGCGTTTTGCGGACGGAGAGGTGGCCGATCAGGTGCGGGTCACGACTCCCGCGCGTGCGCGGGAGATCGGCTCGGACTATATCGTGGTGGGGCGTCCCATCACGGCGGCAGCCGATCCCGTGGCGGCCTATCGCCGGTGCGTGGAGGAGTTCGTGAAATAGAGTGTGCGACAGAAGGGAGTATTTCGGGCGGTACGGCAGGAGGGGCTGTTTTGCGGTCCGGATCGAGCGATGCGGACGGGATTCGTGTCGTGCGGCAGTTGTCTAAAATGGGTTTGGGAGCGTGGAGTTCGCGGAACTTCGGTCGGCACGGGAGTTGCCGGATCGTGTGAAGGGAATGCGCGGTGAATTGCGGTGACCGAAGAAGCTGATTATCGCTGCAAGCGGGAAATAAGTTTTACTCTAAATCAAGGAAGTTATGAAACCGGTTACACTTTTCTATCAGCCCCGGTGCCCCTTCTGCAAGAAGGCGCTGGGCTATCTGGAGGAACTGCAGCGGCAGGAACCTTACGGCCGCATCGAAATCAGGATGATCGACGAACTGGCCGAACCCGAAGTGGCCGACCGTTACGACTACTATTACGTACCGACATTTTACGTCGGGGACAAGAAAGTGCACGAGGGCGGTATTATGCCCGACGAGGTGGAGGCCGTACTCCGTATGGCCCTCGACGAGCGATAGGCGGAAAGCCGTTTTTGCGGAAAAAGGAATGACAATCTAAAGAATGTAGAAATAGTTATGGAAAGAGAAATTGCCAAAGGCCTGCTCTCGATCGGTGCGGTATTCCTGCGCCCCGAGCAGCCGTTTACCTGGGCGAGCGGTATCAAAAGCCCGATTTATTGCGACAACCGGTTGATTCTGACCGCCCCCGAGGTGCGGAAGAAGGTCGAGGCCGCGATTGCGGAAACGGTGAAGGCGAAATTCCCCGCGTGCGAGGTGCTGATGGGAACATCGACGGCAGGCATCGCTCATGCGGCCATCGCCGCGACGATCCTCGACCTGCCGATGGGATATGTCCGCAGCGGCTCGAAGGATCACGGTCGGGGAAACCAGATCGAGGGCAAACTCGAAAAGGGCCAGAAAGTCGTGGTAATCGAAGACTTGATTTCGACGGCGGGATCGTGCATCGAAGTGGTCGAGGCGTTGCGTGCGGCGGGTGCCGAGGTGCTGGGCGTGGTGAGCATTTTTACGTACGGTATGAAGAAAGGGTTGGTGCGGCTTGCTGCAGCCGACGTAATCAACCATAGCCTTTCGAATCTCGATGCGCTGGTCGAAGTAGCGGCCGAGGAGGGGTATATCAAGCCGGAGGATCGGCAGCGCCTGATCGCCTTCCGCGACAATCCTTCGGACGAAAGCTGGATCAACAAATAAACCGCTATGCGCCATTTAATCGACCCTACGGATCTGTCGGTCGCCGAGATCGGGCAGATCATCGCCCTGGCGGAAGACATCATCGCCAACCGGGCCAAATACAGCGAAGCCTGCAAGGGCAAAAAACTTGCGACGCTCTTCTACGAGCCTTCGACCCGCACGCGGCTGAGTTTCACTTCGGCCATGCTGGAGCTCGGCGGCAGCGTCATCGGTTTTTCGGACGCCGCTTCGTCGTCGGTGTCGAAAGGCGAAACGGTCGCCGATACGGTCCGGGTGATTCGTTGCTTCGCCGACATTATCGCCATGCGCCATTTCAAGGAGGGGGCGCCGCTGGTCGGCTCGCAGTATGCCGGTATCCCGGTCATCAACGCCGGGGACGGTAGCCACAGCCATCCGACGCAGACGCTCACCGACCTGCTGACGATCAAGCGCGAGAAGGGGCGGCTGGATCACCTGACGATCGGCTTCTGCGGCGACCTGAAATTCGGCCGCACGGTGCATTCGCTTATCAAGGCGATGTCGCGCTACGAAGGGATTCGGGTGGTGCTGATCGCCCCCGACGAGCTGCGGTTGCCCGAGTATATGCTTCATGAGATCGAAACCCAGACCGAAGGGGTGGAATTCCGCGAGGTATCGACGATGGAGGAGGTGATGCCCGAGTTGGACATTCTCTACATGACCCGCGTGCAGAAGGAGCGTTTCCTCGATGAGGAGGAGTTTAACCGCGTGAAGGACAGTTTTGTGCTGGATCCGTCGAAACTCCGCACGGCCAAGTCGGATATGATCGTGCTGCATCCGCTGCCTCGTGTGAACGAAATCACGCGTGCGGTGGACAACGATCCCCGGGCAGCCTATTTCCGGCAGGTCGAGAACGGTAAGTTCGTGCGCATGGCTCTGATCTATACGTTGCTGAAATGGGCCGAAGGCGAGAAGCTCGCCGCAGTCCCCGACCTGGCCGAGGGGATGTTCATAGACCGGAGTATGAAATGCCCCAACTCCCGGTGTATTTCGGCTACGGAGGATGTCGATCCGCTTTTTGTCAAAGCGGGAGACACCTGCCGCTGCGCTTATTGCGAGGCGAAAATCCGGTAGCGGATTTTGTCGATACAATGTCGAAATAAAACTGTCGGGATTGTTAGGTTGTCGTTGAAATTATTCGTACTTTTGTGCGAGTAAAAGGCGATGGGCCGCAGGTCCGTCGGCGGCTACGACTTCCGAAACGATGGAAAGGATTCAGATGCACCATACCCGGCGAAAGCGACAGCAGATGCTGTCGGCTCGATGTGCGGCCGGAGCGTGCAGTGTCGTTCCTGCATCGGATTTTATCGACGGAACTATGCAGGAGGGCACGAATCGGCTTCCCGCAGCAATATAATCTTGCCGCTATGACGAATTCTGTCGTAGCGGCTCTTTTTTGGTTGATTTAGTACGTTTCTTACTATGAAAGTTGGAGTAATCATGGGTTCGACCAGCGACTGGGACGTTATGTCCGACGCTGCGGCGACGCTCGCGCAATTCGGTGTGGAGTTCGAGAAGCGGGTGGTGAGCGCCCACCGCACCCCCGACCTGCTGGTGGAGTATGCCAAAACGGCCAAGTCGCGCGGACTGGAGGTAATCATCGCCGGAGCCGGAGGCGCTGCGCACCTGCCCGGCATGGTGGCCAGTATGACCGCGCTCCCGGTGATCGGTGTGCCGGTCAAATCTCGAGCCTTGAACGGGCTGGATTCCCTGCTTTCGATCGTGCAGATGCCCGGCGGCGTGCCGGTTGCGACCGTAGCGATCAACGGGGCGAAGAATGCGGCCCTGATCGCCGTGTCGATCCTGGCATTGAAGGACGAGGCGCTGGCGGCCCGTCTGGAGATGTTCCGTGCGAAACAGACTGAGGATGTACTTAAAGCGGAACTTTAGACCGATGAGTGCGGTGAAGACGATCGGAATTATCGGTGGCGGCCAGTTGGGGCTGATGATCATCGAGCAGGCGCATCTGCTGGGTGCGCGGACGATCTGCCTTGATCCGGCGGAGGATGCTCCGGCGTTTAAGATCAGCGACGAGCGGATCGTGGGCCGGTTCGACGATCCGGCGGCGTTAGAAGAGCTTTGCCGCCGCAGCGACGTGGTGACCTACGAGTTCGAGAACGTGCCGGGCGATCTGCTGGTGGCTCTCGAGCAAAAATACAATATCAAACAAGGGTTCAGGCCTCTGTTCGACTCGCAGGATCGCCTGCGGGAGAAGAGCAATGCCTGCGATCATGGATTGAAGACGCCCGCTTTCATGGCTGTCGATGACGAGGAGTCGCTGCATCGGGCCATTGCGCGAATCGGTTATCCGTGCGTGCTCAAGACTCGTACGCTGGGCTACGACGGACACGGTCAGGCGGTGCTTCGCGGCGAGGCCGACCTTGCGAAAGCCCGCGAACTGCTCGCGGTGCCCTGCATTCTGGAGGAGTTCGTCCCGTTCGATTTCGAGGCCAGCGTGGTGCTGGTGTCGGACGGCGAGCGCGTGATCTGCTTCCCGGTAGGGCGGAATATCCACAAGGACGGTATTCTGGATCTGTGCATCGTGCCGGCGGAGATGCCGGACCAGGTGCGGGAGCGGATGGTGTCCCAGAGCAAGCGTTTCATGCGCGACTGCGGTTACCGGGGGATTCTGGCTATCGAATATTTCGTGAAGGGAGACGAGGTCTATTTCAACGAAATGGCGCCGCGCCCGCACAACAGCGGACACTGGACCATCGAGGGTTCGACGACCAACCAGTTCCGGGAGCTGTGCCGTTACTTGCTCGATATGCCCCTCGAAGAGCCGCAGCTGAAGGCCCCTACCGTGATGAAAAACATCCTGGGACAGGATCTGGAGCGGGCCGAGGCGCTTGCTCGGGAGAATCGCCCCGGTGTGTATGTCCATATTTACGGCAAGACCGTTTCCAAGCCCAAGCGCAAGATGGGACACGTGACTTTCGTCGGTGTGACCGGCGAGGAGTATGCCGCCAAGTGGGCCGACAGATTTGTGAAATAAAGTCAAAAATAAGATAATGAAGAGTTACCGTATTTTCGTTGAGAAATACCCCGAATTCCGGGTCGAGGCCGAGAGCCTGCTCCGCGACCTGAATGCCAACCTGAATCTTTCGCTCGACGGCCTGCGGCTGCTGAACGTGTACGACCTGTTCGGTTTTTCGGACGAATTGCTGGAGAAGAGCCGTTACAGGGTCTTCGGCGAGGTGGTTACCGATGCCGTGACGGATTCGTGCGATCTGGGCGGCAACAGCTTTCTGGCTGTGGAGTGCCTGCCCGGACAGTTCGACCAGCGAGCGGCTTCGGCCGTGGACTGCGTGCGGTTGATCGATCCTTCGGCCGAGGTGAAGATCAAGAGTTCGAAGCTGCTGATCTTCCCTTCGAAACTTCCCAAGGAGACGATGGAGCGTATTCGTCGCTATTATATCAATGCCGTGGAGTCGCGCGAGAAGGATTTGCGGGTCCTGGACGATTTGGAAAGCGCCCCCGTGAAACCGGTGCCGGTATTGGACGGGTTCCGGGAGATGGAAGATGCGGAACTCGATGCCTACTGCAAGAAGAACGGTCTGGCGATGAATGCCGACGACCTGCGCGAAGTGGTCGAATATTTCCGGAGAGAGGGTCGCGATCCGTTCGAAACCGAGCTGCGGATTCTCGATACGTACTGGAGCGACCATTGCCGTCATACGACCTTCACGACCGAGCTGGAGAACATTACGGTCGAGGAGTCGTTCGTGAAAGACGAGATCGAAGGCACGCTGGCGCTTTACCTGAAAATCCGCCGCGAACTGGGGCGCGAGGGCAAGAGCATCTGCCTGATGGACCTGGCGACGATCGGTGCCCGTTACCTGCGCAGCAAGGGACTGCTCGACGACCTGGAGGTGAGCGAGGAGAACAACGCATGCAGCGTTTTCGTCGATGTGGACGTCGATGACCGGACCGAGAAATGGCTCCTGCAATTCAAGAACGAAACCCATAACCACCCGACCGAGATCGAACCTTTCGGCGGAGCTTCGACCTGCCTGGGCGGTGCCATCCGCGATCCGTTGTCGGGTCGCAGCTACGTCTATCAGGCGATGCGTGTGACGGGTGCGGGAAATATCTATCAACCCGTAAGCGAAACGCTGCCCGGCAAATTGCCCCAGCGCGTCATCAGCCTCAAGGCCGCTGCCGGTTATTCGAGCTACGGCAATCAGATCGGACTGGCCACGACCCACGTCCGCGAGGTGTATCATCCCGACTATGTGGCCAAACGCCTGGAGGTCGGTGCCGTGGTCGGTGCCGTGAAAGCCGAAAACGTGCGCCGGGAGTCCCCCGTGCCGGGCGATGTGGTCCTGCTGCTCGGCGGCCGCACGGGCCGCGACGGTGTCGGCGGTGCGACGGGTTCGTCGAAAGAGCATACCGACAAGTCGCTCGAAATGTGCGGCAGTGAGGTGCAGAAGGGCAACGCCCCCGAAGAGCGCAAGCTGGAGCGGTTGTTCCGCCGTCCGGAAGTGACGCGCCTGATCAAGAAGTCGAACGACTTCGGTGCGGGCGGTGTGAGCGTAGCCATCGGCGAGCTGACCGACGGCCTGGATATTTACCTCGATCGCGTGCCGACCAAGTACAGCGGTCTGAATGCGACGGAGCTGGCGATCAGCGAGTCGCAGGAGCGTATGGCCGTTGTGATCGAAGCGAGTGCCGAAGAGGAGTTCAAGCGCTACTGCGCCGAGGAGAATATCGAAGTGACCCATGTGGCGGACGTGACGGACTCGCGCCGTATGCGGATGTACAACAAGGGCAAATTAGTGGTCGATCTTTCGCGCGAGTTCATCGACAGCGCAGGGGCCAAGCACTATGCCCAGGCCGCGATCGGTGCGGTCGAGGAACGCGATCCTTTCCGCCGCGAGGTGAAGGGCGGTACGCTGCGCGAAAAGATGCTTGCGAACCTGGCGGACGACAATGTCCTCTCGCAGAAGGGGCTGATCGAGATGTTCGATTCTACGATCGGCGCTTCGACCGTGCTGCTGCCTTTCGGCGGTCGTACGCAACGTTCGGAAACACAAGTGTCGGTGCAGAAGTTGCCGACGGACGGATATACCGATACGGCCAGCATTATGGCCTTCGGCTACAACCCTTTCCTGGCGTCGTGGAGTCCCTACCACGGTGCGGCCTATGCCGTCGTGGACGCTGCGGCCAAAGTCGTGGCGGCGGGATAAGATGCGCTATTCCTATCAGGAGTATTTCGAGCGCATGACCAAGTCGCCCCGTACGTGGGGCAAGCCGCTCGGGGCGCTGCTCGGTGCCCTGAAGATGCAGGTCGAGCTGGGACTGCCCTCGATCGGCGGCAAGGACTCGATGAGCGGTACCTTCGAGCAGATCAACGTCCCGCCTATGCTGATGGCCTTCGGTATTACGACTGTCGATGCCGGACGCGTCATCTCGACCGATTTCAAGAAGGCGGGCCATTCGATTTACCTAGTGCGTCATACCCCGCTCGAAAACCATATGCCCGATACCGGGGCGTTGAAGCGGAATTTCGATTTCGTAAGTTCGGCTATCGAGTCCGGCAAGATCGTTTCGGGCTATGCCGTCGGCTTCGGCGGTGTGGCGGAAGCGCTGGCCAAGATGTCTTTCGGCAACGGCATCGGTGCCGATGTCGAGGTGGATGAAGCGACGCTGTTCGACAACTCTTACGGTTCGATCGTGGTGGAGAGCACCGAGCCGCTCGATTTCCCGGCCGCCGAGTTGCTGGGACATACCGAGGCGGAGGAATCGCTCACGATCAACGGCGAAAAAATGCCGCTCGAAGAGCTTTACCGGGCCAATACCGAACGCTTTGCGACGGTTTATCCCGATAAGGGAATCAACCATGCGCCGGTCATGGAGGCGATGCCGGCTCTCCGCAGCTTCACCTATCCGGGCGAGGCGGTCGAGCGTCCGGTGGTTTTCATCCCCGTATTCCCGGGCAGCAACTGCGACTACGACACCGCGAAGGCCTTCCGCCGGGCGGGTGCCGAAGTGCGCAGCGAGGTGTTCTGCAACCTGACGGCGGAGGCTATTTTCGACTCGATCCGCCGGATGAAGGAGGCGATCGCTGCGTGCCATATCTTCGTGCTCTGCGGCGGCTTCTCGGCGGGCGACGAGCCGGACGGCAGCGGTAAATTCATTGCCAATGTGCTGAACAACAAGGATATTTCGGAGGAAATACATCGTCTGCTCGACCGGGGCGGCCTGATTCTGGGCATCTGCAACGGCTTCCAGGCGCTGGTCAAGTCGGGCCTGCTGCCCTACGGACGGCTGGGCCTGGTGACCAAAGAGTCGCCGACGCTCTTCCGCAACGACATCAACCGTCATGTGTCGCAGATTGTTTCGACCCGCGTGGCGACGACCAACTCCCCGTGGCTGTCGAGTTTCTCGGTGGGCGATATCCATTCGATCGCCGTGAGCCACGGCGAGGGCAAGTTCGTCGTGAACGAGCCTCTGGCCCGCGAGCTGTTCGAGAACGGGCAGGTGGCGTTCCAGTATGTCGATGCCGAAGGCCGCGTGACGGCCGAAGCCCCGTACAATCCCAACGGATCGTATTATGCGATCGAGGGTATCGTGAGCCGCGACGGGCAGATACTCGGTAAGATGGGCCATACGGAGCGTTACGGGGAGAACCTCTTTAAGAACATCGCCGGAGAGAAGGTGCAGGACATCTTCACGAATGCGGTGAACTATTTCCGGAAAACAAAATAACAATTATAAAATACCAACCACTATGCAACAAGGCGAAATGCTTTACGAGGGTAAGGCCAAACAGGTTTTCCTGACGGACGATCCGGATATGATCCTGATTCACTACAAGGATGCGGCGACGGCGTTCAACAACATCAAAAAGGCCACGATCGAGAACAAGGGCGTGCTGAACAACCGGATCTCGACCCTGATCTTCGAATATCTCAACAAGCAGGGGATCAAGACTCACTACGTGAAGACCCTGAACGACCGCGACCAGTTGTGCCGCCGTGTGCGGATCATTCCGCTGGAGGTGATCGTCCGCAACGTCATCGCCGGCTCGATGGCCCAGCGTCTGGGTATCGAGGAGGGAACGAAGCCTTCGAACGTGATTTTCGACATCTGTTACAAGAACGACGAGCTGGGCGATCCGCTGATCAACGATCATCATGCGGTGGCGCTGGGTGTCGTAACCTATGACGAGTTGAAACAGATTTATGCCATGACCGCCCGGATCAACGAGGTGCTCAAGGAGCTTTTCGCCAAGATGAATATCAACCTGATCGACTTCAAGATCGAGTTCGGCCGCACGTCGGACGGCGAGATCGTTCTGGCGGACGAGG
>OHWC01001159.1_pt1 | contig 12070 bp, 9 predicted proteins | sample 1579541 | NCBI WGS metagenome assembly OHWC01 (sample SAMEA3882551, study PRJEB24775) | human gut metagenome | biome: human-associated habitat; feature: intestine environment; material: feces | place: Netherlands | collected 2009/2010
CCCACGGCCACGGCCATCGTGATACCGAACTGCGTGTAGAATACGCCCGACGTACCGCCCATCATCGACACGGGGATGAACACGGCCATGAAGACCAGTGTTGAGGTGATGATGGCCGAGGTGATACCCGACATGGCGTCGATGGTTGCCATATAGGAGGACTTATATCCCACGTCGAAACGCGCCTGGACAGCCTCCACCACGATGATGGCGTCGTCGACGACCGTACCGATTGCAAGGACGAGCGCGAAGAGCGTCAGCAGGTTGATCGAGAAGCCTGCCACCGAGAGGAAGGCGAACGTACCGACCAGCGATACGATGATCGACACGGTGGGAATGAGCGTCGAGCGGATGTCCTGCAGGAAGACGTACACCACGAGGATCACAAGCAGGATGGCCTCGATCAGCGTCTTGATCACCTCGTTGATCGAGGCGTAGAGAAAGTCGTTCACACTCTGCAGGTGGGCGATGGAAACGCCCTTGGGCAGTTCGGCTTCGATTTCGGCCAGCAGGGCGTCGATTTCGTTGACGACCTGCGTGGCATTCGAACCGGCGGTCTGGAAGACCATCGTGCTGACGCCCGGGTGTCCGTTGGTGTAGCCTTTGTAAGCGTAGGATTCACTGCCCAACTCGATGTCTGCGACATCTTTCAGGCGCAGAAGCGTTCCGTCGGGCTGTGCTACGAGCACGATCTCCCCGAATTCTTCCGGGGTCATCAGACGTCCGCGGTACTTCATCGTATACTGGAACGTATTGTCCGAGTTTTCACCCAGCGTACCGGTCGCCGATTCGATGTTCTGTTCGGCGAGCGCTGCCGTTACGTCCGACGGGATGAGCTTGTGCTGGGCCATCACGTCGGGCTTGAGCCAGATACGCATCGAATAGTCGGCACCGAGCGTAAAGGCTTCGCCGACGCCCGAAATACGGAGAACACGGGGCTCGATGTTGATCTTCGAGTAGTTCGACAGGAACGTCTCGTCGTAGGAGTCGTCGGGGCTGTAAAGCGAGAAGATCTTTACCATGGAGGTCTGTCGCTTCATGGTCGTCACACCGATCTGCGTGACTTCCGAAGGCAACTGTCCGGTAGCACGCGATACTTTGTTCTGCACGTTGACGGCAGCCATGTCGGGGTCGGTACCCTGACGGAAATAGACCGTTACGCTTGCGCTGCCGACAGCGGCGCTGGAGGTCATGTAGGTCATGTTCTCCACACCGTTGACAGCCTGCTCGAGCGGTACGATGACCGATTTCTGGATCGTCTCGGCGCTGGCGCCCGGATACGAGGCGCGCACCATCACCGTCGGGGGTGCGATGTCGGGATACTGCTCCACGGGCAGTGTCACCAGACCGATCAGACCGCCGATTACGATTACGATGGATATGACCGACGCCAGTACGGGTCGTTCGATAAAATGTTTCAGTGTCATAGGTTATTCCTCCTTTTCGGTTTGGGTTTGGGCTGCGGCTGCCGATGTGGCCTGCGCTGCGGCGCCCTGCGTCTTGGCTACGATGGGCGTACCCTCGCGCAGCAGGCCGACGCCCTCGGCTACGATGACGTCTCCCGGGACGAGGCCCGACTTGACGATATATTCCCGTCCGTTGTTGATTTTCTCCACGTCGATCATGGACGAGGTAGCCTTGCCGTCTACCACTTTATATACATATACTTTGTCCTGCAGTTCGAATGTCGCTACCTGGGGAACCACGATGCAATCCGTGTAATTGACGGGCAGGATAATGCTTCCTGCGCCGCCGCTGTGGAGCAGGCCTCCCTTGTTGGGGAATGCCGCGCGCAGCTGCACGCTGCCCGTCGAGGTGTCGATAATACCGCTGATCGACTCGATGCGGCCTGTCTGGTCGTAAATCGAACCGTCGTTGAGCTGCAACTGTATGTCGGGCATGTTCTTGAGCGTGTTGGCGATCGAGCCGTATTTGCGGGTCAGGTTGAGCAGCTGGTTTTCGGTCATCGAGAAATAGACGTACATCTCCGAATTGTCCGAGACGGTCGTAAGCGGCTGCGGTATCGACGCGCTCACCAGTGCGCCGACACGGTACGGCAGCGTACCTACCATGCCGTTGGCAGGGGCCTTCACGACCGTGTAGGAGAGGTTATTGGCGGCATTTACGCGCTGCGCCTCGGCCTGTGCGAGCTGCGCCTTTGCCGTCAGCAGCGTGTTTTCGGCTGTCGAGAGGTCGTACTGCGACACGACGCTCTTTGCGAAGAGTTCCTTCTTGCTGTCATATGTCAGCTGGGCCGTTGCCACGCTGGCCTTTGCCGCTGCGACATTGGCTTCTGCTGTCTGGAGCGCTGCCTTGTAAGGTACCTGGTCTATGATGAAAAGGGTCTGTCCTTTCGAAACCGACTGGCCCTCGGTGACACGCAGTTCGGAGATGGTTCCCGAAACCTGCGGATAGATGTCGATGTCCTGGCGTCCGCGGATCGTTGCCGAGTAGTTGCTATGGATTTCGCGGTCGGTAGTGGCAATGGTCGTCACGCCGTATTGCGCGGGGCCTTGCTCCGTGGGTGCCTGACCGCACGAAACGGCTGCCATGAAGCTTGCCATGATAGCAGCTTTCACAAATGTTTGCTTCATACTTTTCTCCTGTTTTAAACTAAAAAAACTTTTTTCGTTGCAAAAGTACCCTAAAAAGGGCGTGATCGTGCCTTTATATTGCGAACAGTGTTGGTATTTTTCGGAACAAAATTTGGGAAAATATCGGAAAATGCGCTAAATTTGTTCGAAAAACGAATTCATATGTCCGCCATAAATCCTATAATTACCACTGCCGAAGAGCAGTTCGTAGTCGGGGAATCCGATTTTTCCTATTTCAGCAATTATGCGAACCGCTGTGAGGGAGGGGCCATTCTGTTTTGCCGCAAAGGCAGCGCCCATGTGACTGTAAACCAATACGGAGGTCTTGTGAAACGGAATACCCTGGTGCTCGTACTGCCCGGTTCGATGCTGATGCTCACGGGGCGAACCGATGACTTCCGGATGACGTTCTGCGCCTTTTCGCACGATATTTTTTCCGAGGCGGCGTTTCGGCTCCGGCTCGAGCCCTCCTTTTTCCGTACCCTGCGCGAGAATCCGATCACCTATCCCCCGGCGCGTATCGTCGAGGGGGCTGCCATCTGGTTTCAGATGGCGGCTTATACCTACCGCGACCGGAACAATATTTTCCGCAACACGATCATCCGCAACCGTTTGCAGAACGTGCTGATGGAGATTTACGACAAGTTGCAGCGTTTTGTGGGCATGCAGCGCCAGGTGCCCGAATCGACCACGCGGCAGACCGAACTGTTCCACAGGTTCGTGGCCTTCGTGCACGAGTTCGGTTCGCAGGAGCGCGAAGTGTCGTTTTATGCCGACAAACTCTGCATTTCCACCCGTTACCTCTCGACCATCGTGCGCACGATCGCGCACAGCACCGCCAAGGAGTTTATCGACCGGTCGGTCTTGCTGGAGATCAAGATGCTCCTGCAATCGACCGACTTGTCGGTGCAGGAGATCGCCTACCGCCTGCATTTCCCCGACCAGTCCTACCTGGGGCGTTATTTCAAGAAACATACGGGTGAATCTCCCACCGAGTACCGCAATTCCAAGAAATAAGCCGCCCCGCCGGGCGGCTTTCGTTTTGTCGCGGGGCGCCGGCGTGTTTGGAACCCGAATTGCAGTAAGGAGCTTCGAATCGCTTAATATCGCAAAATTATGAAAACCATTGAAATTCTCGGGGAAAAGGCCGAATACTACCTTTCCCATGTCTGCCGGACGATCGACAAGCGCCTGCTTTACCTGCCCGCACCCGATACGGTCGACAAGGTCTGGATCGAATCCGACCGTAACATCCGGACGCTCGGCAGCCTGCAATGGATCCTCGCCCACGGGCGCCTGGCCGGTACGGGCTATGTCTCGATCCTGCCCGTAGATCAGGGCATCGAACACTCCGCCGGGGCGTCGTTCGCCCCGAACCCGGCCTATTTCGACCCGGAGAATATCGTCAGGCTGGCCATCGAGGGCGGCTGTAACGCCGTGGCTTCGACCTTCGGCGTGCTGGGCGCCGTGGCACGCAGATATGCACACAAGATACCGTTCATCGTCAAGCTCAACCACAACGAGCTGCTCACCTACCCCAACACCTATGACCAGGTGATGTTCGGCACCGTGCGCGATGCCTGGAACATGGGCGCCGCCGCCGTGGGGGCTACGATCTATTTCGGGTCGGAGGAGAGCCGCCGCCAGCTCGTGGAGATAGCCCAGGCGTTCGACTATGCGCACGAGCTGGGCATGGCGACGATCCTGTGGTGCTACCTGCGCAACGAAGGTTTCAGGAAGGACGGGGTGGATTACCATGCTTCGGCCGACCTGACGGGGCAGGCGAACCACTTGGGCGTGACGATCAAGGCCGACATCGTGAAGCAGAAGCTGCCCGAGAACAACGGCGGGTTCCGTGCCGTCGGCTTCGGCAAGACGCGTGACGAGGTGTACACGAAGCTGACGACCGAGCATCCGATCGACCTTTGCCGCTACCAGGTGGCCAACGGTTACATGGGACGCGTCGGGCTGATCAATTCGGGCGGCGAGTCGCACGGGGCATCCGATTTGCAGGAGGCCGTGATGACGGCCGTCGTCAACAAGCGGGCCGGCGGCATGGGACTTATCAGCGGCCGCAAGGCGTTCCAGCGCCCGATGAAGGAGGGCGTGGCGCTGCTCAACGCCATCCAGGACGTATATCTCGATCCCGAGGTTACGATCGCATAATAACCGGCCGTGCAAAACCGTTTTCTGTACGATAAAAGAGGAAAAAAAGTGCATTTATGAAAATAACATTCTTCGGAACCCAACCCTACGACCGCGAGTCGTTCGACCGCGCCAATACGTCCTGCGGGTTCGAGTTCAATTACCATCGCAGCCACCTGAACGGCAACAACGCCCTGCTGGCGCAGGGGGCCGACGCGGTCTGCATCTTCGTCAACGACACGGCCGACGCCGGCACGATACGTCAGCTGGCCGCGATGGGGGTGAAGCTGATCGCACTGCGTTGCGCCGGCTTCAACAACGTAGACCTGAAGGCCGCGGCCGAATACGGCATCCCCGTCGTGCGCGTTCCGGCCTATTCGCCCCATGCCGTCGCGGAACATGCCGTGGCGCTGATGTTGGCGCTCAACCGCAAAGTCCACCGTGCCTACTGGCGCACGCGCGACGGGAATTTCTCGCTGCACGGCCTGATGGGGTTCGACATGTACGGCAAGACGGCGGGCATCATCGGCACCGGCAAGATCGCCCGTGAGCTGATCCGGATACTCAAGGGGTTCGGCATGAAGGTGCTGGCTTACGACATCTTCCCCGATGCGGAATACGCCGCGCAGGCGCAGGTCGAATACGTGACGCTCGACGAGCTTTACCGCCGTGCGGACATCATTTCGCTGCACTGCCCGCTGACCGACCAGACGCGCTATATGATCAACGGCGATGCTATCGGCAAGATGAAGCCCGGCGTGATCCTAATCAATACGGGGCGCGGCCAGCTGATCCATACCGAGGCGCTGATCGAGGGGCTGAAGGAGAAGAAGATCGGGGCAGCCGGGCTGGACGTTTACGAAGAGGAGGCCGCCTATTTCTACGAGGATACCTCCGACCGGATCATGGACGACGACATCCTGGCGCGCCTGCTGTCGTTCAACAACGTCATCATGACCTCGCACCAGGGTTTTTTCACACGTGAAGCGTTGGATAATATAGCGCATACTACATTGCAGAATATTAACGATTTCGACAAGCACCGCAAATTGGTGAACGAGGTGCGTGCCGAACCTGAAAAAGCGATAGGATGAAAAAAGTGGTTTTGCTCCGCCACGGCGAGAGCACATGGAACCGGGAAAACCGTTTTACGGGATGGACGGATGTCGATCTGAGCGAGAAAGGCGTTGCCGAAGCGGCCAGGGCCGGGGAACTGCTCCGCAAGGAGGGTTTCCTGTTCGGGCATGCCTATACCTCCTACCTGAAACGCGCCGTCAAGACGCTCGACGTGGTGCTCGACAAACTGGATCAGGACTGGATCCCGGTCTCGAAGAGCTGGCGGCTCAATGAAAAGCATTACGGGATGTTGCAGGGGCTCAACAAACGGGAGACCGCCGAAAAGTACGGCGACGAACAGGTACACATCTGGCGCCGCAGTTACGACGTCGCCCCGGCGCCGTTGGGCGAGGAAGACCCGCGCAACCCGCGTTTCGATCCCCGTTACCGCGATGTCCCCGAGGCGGAACTGCCCCGCACCGAATCGCTCAGCGACACCGTCGCGCGTATTATGCCCTATTGGAAATGCGAGATCCTGCCTGCGCTGGCGCACCACGACGCCATCCTGGTCGTCGCTCACGGCAACAGCCTGCGCGGCATCATCAAGCACCTAAAAGGCATTTCGGACGAGGCGATTTCGGAGTTCAACCTCCCGACCGCCGTGCCTTATGTCTTCGAGTTCGACGAGGGTCTCAACTACGCGGGGGATCGTTTCCTGGGCGACCCCGATGAGATAGCCCGGCTGATGGCCGCCGTTGCCGATCAGGGCAGGAAAGGCTGAGGCGTAGCGCGCCCGTCGCCCGATGCCGCACGGGTACTGCTGTGGAAATTGCTGCCGGCTGGCTGGCGTCCGGTGTAGTTCGGAACTGGCCGGGGCAGGGAGCCGGTTGGCCGGATATGCCGCGAAGTACCCCGTATTTGAAATCCCCGTACACTTTTCCAGTGTGCGGGGATTTTCGTACGCGATGCGGAAGCCTGCGTTTTGTCCGGGGCAGAAACTGCGTTTTATCCGGGCTGATCGTACCTGGCGAGCTGTTTGTGCCGGCCTGTTTTTACCGTTTAGTCCGCCGTTCTCTCCGGTTCTCTCCGTTTTTCCCGTCCGCCTCCTTTTGCCGGCCGTGCCGCCGGGTCAGTTTTGTGTCCGGTATTCGTTGGGCGACTGCCCCACGCACTTCTTGAACAGGCGCGTGAAGTGTTGCGGATACCTGAACCCGAGCTCGTAGGCGATTTCGCTGATCGACTTGGTCGTGTCGAACATGCGTTCCTTGGCGATGTCGATGACTTTCAGCTGGATGTATTCCTGCGCCGATTTCCCGGTCTCCTTTTTGACCAGGTCGCCGAAATAGTTGGCCGAAAGGTGCAGCTGCTCAGCGCACCAGCGTACCGAAGGCACCCCGTCGCGCTGCGGGGCGTCATCCCGGAAATAGTCGTTGAGCAACCGTTCGAATCCCGACAGGGCGTCTTTGTTGACGTCGCTGCGCGTGGTGAACTGCCGCTCGTAGAAGCGCACGCTGTAATTGAGCAGCAGTTCGATGTTCGAGACGATCAGCGTCCGGCTGTGCTTGTCGATGGCGTGCTGCAATTCGCCCGCGATGTTCTGCAGGCAGTCGATCACTACGTGCCGCTCCTGCTCCGAGAGGTGCAGCGCTTCGTAGGATTCGTAGGAGAAGAAGGTGTAGCGGCCGATGTTGCGCCCGAGCGACGTGCCGCGGATCAGGTCGGGGTGGAACAGCAACGCCCAGCCTTTGGGCTGGAAAACCTCGCCGTTATCCTCGACGCCGACCACCTGTCCCGGGGCCGTGAAAACGAGCGTCCCTTCCTGGTAGTCGTAGTAGTTGCGCCCGTAGCGCAGGTCGCCGCATTTGACATCTTTCAGGAAGATGCAGTAGAACCCGTACAGACGGCGCGAGTGACGCATGCGCGGGCATTTTGACATGTCGATGACGCTGACCAGCGGGTGCAGGGTTTCGATTCCCATCAGTTCGTTATACTGGTACACATGATCCAGCCTTGCGATCTCTTCCATAGTTGTTCCGGTTTGTTTGACACAAAGTTAGTGTTTTTTTCTTCGCTTGCCGCACCTGCTGCGGCGGATCGGTAATAATGGTATGACGAACTGTAATCCGGGTAATGACGGGCAGTGCGGAATACCCTACTTTTGCAACATGATAATTTGTTAAGGCGATAAAACTATGGAAACGAAGATTTTAAACAATGGTGTGGAGATGCCGGTGCTGGGGTTCGGCGTCTACCAGGTGGACGGGGCGATTTGCGAACGGTGCGTGTCTGATGCCCTGGCGGCCGGTTACCGGTCAATCGACACGGCCGCCGCCTATATGAACGAACGCGCCGTGGGGCGGGCCGTCCGCCGGAGCGGCATCCCGCGCGGGGCGCCGGAGGATATGGTACGGATCGCCGCGCTCGACATGAAGCAGAGCTGTTTCCTCTCGCACCGCGATCCGCAGACGGTCGAATGGCTCGGGACTATGAAGTATGACCTCGATAAATAGCGGACGGATGAAAAAAGGAATTCTTGCGGCGTTTGTCGCGGCGCTGGCGCTGACGGCGGAAATTTACGCACAAACCAACGATACGGGTAACATGGAAACGAAGGAGAGAATATACGGATCGGTTTTTCCCCGGGGGGAGAAGCTGCCGGAGATGTTTGCGAAGTATTTTACCGGGCAGGCCTATCTTGCGCGGCTGACGCGTGACGAGGCCCTGAACTGCCCTGTTTCGAACGTCACGTTCGAGCCGGGTTGCCGGAACAACTGGCACAGCCACAAGGGCGGGCAGCTGCTCGTCGCCGTGAGCGGCCGGGGGTATTACCAGGCGAAGGGCGAACCTGCGCGGGAATTGCTGCCGGGCGACGTGGTCGAGATCGGCCCCGGCGTGGTGCACTGGCACGGCGCGGCCCCCGACAGCTGGTTTTCGCACCTGGCCGTCGAGACCAACCCGCAGACGAACCGCAATACGTGGCTGGAGCCGGTCGACGACGCGCAGTATGCCGCGGCGACCGCCCCTGCGGCTGCCGTCGTTCCGCAGCTGGGCGCCGAGGCGCTCCGCAACCGTGCGGAACTTTTCTCGGGCGATGCCTCGGGACTGGGGGCGACGGATCCCGAATTAATCGAAATTTTTGATAACTTTGCATTCGGCGAAGTCGCCGGTTACGGCGACCTCGATACCCCTACGCGGATGATGTGCATCCTCGCATCGTGTATCGCCGCGCAGGGGCAGTCCGAGTTCCGGACGATGCTCGCAGGGGCGCTCAACGCCGGCGTGACGCCCGTCGAGGCGAAGGAAGTCCTCTACCAGGCGGTGCCGTACGTGGGGATGGCCAAGGTGCTCGATTTCGTACATATCGCCAACGATGTGCTGGTGACGCGCGGCGTGGCGCTTCCGCTCGAAGGACAGTCGACGACCTCGCCGGGGACGCGGTTCGAAAGGGGACTGGCCGTCCAGAAGGCCATTTTCGGCGCAGGACATATCGACGCCCTGCGCGAAGCGGCCCCCGAGGGCCAGAAACACATACAGGATTACCTGTCGATGAATTGTTTCGGTGATTACGTCACCCGCGGCGGGTTGGATGCCCGGACGCGCGAGCTGCTGACGTTTTCGATGCTGCTTACGCTGGGCGGCTGCGAACCGCAGCTCAAGGGGCATATCCGCGGCAACCTGAATGTCGGCAACGACAAACGGACGCTGCTGACCGTCATCACGCAACTGCTGCCCTACGTGGGCTATCCGCGGTCGCTCAACGCGATCGCCTGCCTGAATGAAGTGGCGCCCGGGAGAGAATAAACGAAGATGAAGATTATGGCGAAAAAAGTATTGATACTCTCCTCCAGCCCGCGGCGCGGGGGAAATTCCGACCGGCTCTGCGACCGTTTCATGGCGGGTGCGCAGCAGGCCGGACACGAGGTCGAAAAGATTTTCCTGAAAGACCGCAGGATCGGCTATTGTACGGGTTGCGGTGCCTGCTACGGCGGTGCCGGGCCCTGCCCGCAGAAAGACGATGCGGCCGGGGTGATCGGCAAGATGGTCGAAGCGGACGTGATCGTGATGGCTACGCCGGTCTATTTCTATACGCTCAGCGCACAGATGAAGACCCTGATCGACCGCTGCTGCGCCCGCTACCTGGAGATGAAGGGCAAGGAGTTTTATTTCATTCTGACGGCCGCCCAAGAGAGCGTCCCGATGATGGAACGCACGGTGGAGTGTTTCCGCGGCCTGCTCGACTGCCTCGAAGACCCCCGCGAGAAAGGCGTGGTCTACGGGGTCGGGGCATGGCGTGCCGGCGACATCGAGGGGATGCCCGCGATGGACGAGGCCTATGCCCTGGGGTGCGGCGTGTAAGGTGTGTAAACGGATTGAAAATTACGGATTATGAGATTACCGGTTTTAATAGCGGCCGTCGCGGTATTATTCCCGGCCACGGACATGCAGGCCCAGACGGCCTCCGGCAAAAAGGTGCTCGTCGCCTATTTTTCACATAGCGGCAACACGCGCGAAATGGCGCGGCAGATTGCCGAGGCTACGAACGGGGATCTTTTCGAGATCGTCCCTCAGAGCGCCTACCCTGTGCAATACGATGCCGTTACGGCCCAGGCCAAGCGCGAGATCGGCCGGGGATACCGGCCCGCGCTGAAGGGGCGCCTGCCCGACATCGGCGCATACGACGTGATTTTCGTCGGCTCGCCCTGCTGGTGGGGCACCGTCGCGCCGCCCGTAGCGACATTCCTTGCCGCGTACGACTGGTCGGGAAAGACCGTTGCACCGTTCATGACGCACGGGGGCAGCCGCATGGGCCGCAGCGAGGAGGACATCGGAAAGCTCTGTCACGGGGCTACCCTGCTGGGCGGGCTGCCGGTGCGCGGCAGTGCCGTGAAAGGCTCGCTGGATGCAGTCGGTAAATGGATCGGGGGAATGAATTTGTCAAAATAAACGAAAACGGATGTTACGCAAAATCAGAATCACGGCTGCTGCCGTTTTCTTCACGGTGATCACGCTGCTGTTGCTCGATTTCACGGGAACGCTCCATGCGTGGTTCGGCTGGATGGCGAAGGTGCAGCTGCTGCCCGCCGTCCTGGCCGTCAATGCGGGCGTGGTCGCAGCACTTGTGCTGCTGACCCTGCTTTTCGGACGGGTCTACTGTTCGGTCATCTGCCCGCTGGGCGTCTTTCAGGATGTCGTGTCGCGGGCGGCCGCCCGGCGGCGGAAGAACCGCTTCCGCTACTCGCGGGCGCTGTCGTGGCTGCGCTACGGCATACTGGTGCTGTTCCTCGTGGCGATGGTCGCCCATTTCAAGCCTGTGTCGAACCTGTTGGCGCCGTACAGCGCCTACGGGCGTATCGTGTCCAACCTTTTTGCGCCCCTTTATCTGTGGGGCAACAACCTGCTGGCCTATCTGGCCGAGCGGGCCGGCAGCTATGCGTTCTACACGGTCGATGTCTGGGTCAAGGGCGCCGCGACGCTGGCCGTGGCGGCCGTGACGTTCATCGTGCTGGCCGTGCTGGCATGGCGCAACGGCCGAACCTATTGCAATACGGTCTGCCCTGTCGGCACGATCCTGGGGCTCGTGTCGCGCTTCGCGGTTTTCAAGCCGCGCATCGACGCCTCGAAATGCAACGGCTGCGGCCTTTGTGCCCGTAACTGCAAGGCGTCGTGCATCGACGCGAAGACGCACCGGATCGATTACAGCCGTTGCGTGGCCTGTATGGACTGCCTGGGAAAATGCCGCCAGGGAGCGATCTCCTTTTCGCGCAAATCCGCTGCCGATCGCAAACCCGCTGCCGCGGAACCTGCGACCGTGAAGGCGGCCGTTGCGGCGGGGGAACCGGCCGACGCTTCGCGCCGCAAGTTCCTTTCGCTGGTCGGGGTCATGGCCTGTGCGACGGTCAGGGCGCAGGAGAAGAAGGTCGACGGCGGCCTGGCCGTGATCGAGCAGAAGAAAATCCCCCGGCGTACGACGCCCATTACCCCGCCCGGATCGCTCGCCGTGCGTAATATGGAGGCGCACTGCACCGGATGCCAACTGTGCGTGGCCGTGTGTCCCAACCAGGTGCTGAGGCCGTCGGGCAAGCTGATGTCGCTGATGGTACCCGAGATGTCCTACGAACGGGGTTACTGCCGCCCCGAATGTACGAAGTGTTCGGAGGTCTGTCCCACGGGGGCCATACGCCCGATCACGAAGGAGGACAAGTCGTCGGTGCAGATCGGCCACGCCGTATGGATCGCCGCCAACTGTGTCGTCAATACCGACGGCGTGGAGTGCG
>OHWC01001175.1_pt1 | contig 11942 bp, 8 predicted proteins | sample 1579541 | NCBI WGS metagenome assembly OHWC01 (sample SAMEA3882551, study PRJEB24775) | human gut metagenome | biome: human-associated habitat; feature: intestine environment; material: feces | place: Netherlands | collected 2009/2010
GACAATGTTCCGGGGATGGTTTAAAAATAAAGATGCGAACTATAATGATTTTGTGAAGGCACTGTTAAAGGGAAGTATCAAGGAAATGAATATTTATATGAATGATGTTGCACTTGCAACCTTCAGCAGCTTTGATACAGGAAAGAAACCTTCTGAGAAAAGTCAGCCGGAGCGGTTCTATCATGGATTTGTTCTGGGACTTTTGGTGGAGTTGCGGGACAGGTATCAGATCCGTTCCAACCGGGAGAGTGGATATGGACGATATGATGTGATGCTTACACCTGTGACAGAGGTGGATGATGCCATTGTGATCGAGTTTAAAGTGCATGAACCGGATGAGGAGAAATCTTTACAGGATACGGTTCGGACGGCTTTAGATCAGATCAAAGAGAAGAACTATGATGCCGAACTGCTATTACAGGGAATACCGGCAGACAGGATCCGTCATTACGGCTTTGCCTTTGAAGGAAAAAAGGTTTTGATCGGACAGGACGAAATTCAGAATGTAGCAGTGAGGAGGTGATTTTGTGTCAGAAACACAAAAACCATTTATTTTACACAGCGAATACAAACCTACCGGTGATCAGCCCCAGGCGATCGACGCTTTGGTCAAAGGTTTTGAAGAGGGCGACCAGTTCCAGACCTTGCTTGGTGTGACGGGTTCCGGTAAGACCTTTACAACGGTCGAACGGGTACGGTATCTGATCGAAGTCCATCATGCAGATCCGTCCCACATTTTAGTTATTACATTCACAAAAGCGGCAGCCCGGCAGATGCGGGACCGTTTCTTTGCCCGGATGGACAATCAGTTCTTTCCGGTCACCTTCGGCACATTTCATGCCGTCTTTTTTCACATTTTAAAAACATCCTGTCATTATAATGGGTCGAGCATTTTGAAAGAAAAAGAGAAAAGAGAATATTTGCGTGCGGCTCTGCTTACGCTTCCGAAAAAATTTTATGCCCAAAACGATGGGAAAATGGACCAGGAATGGGAGCAGGGACTTCTTTCAGAAATCGGATTTATCAAAAATATCGGGAAGCTTCCAGCTGATTTTACAAGTGAATACGTCAGCAGACAGGAATTTATGCGGATTTTCGTATCGTTTCAAAAGCAGCTTGCACAGGAAAAGAAGCTTGATCTGGACGATTTTGCGGCGGCGGTCTGTCATTTATTCCGGACAAATCCGGCAGAACTTGCGCGCTGGCAGCGGGAATATTCCTATCTTCTGGTGGATGAGTTTCAGGATATCAACGCAGCACAGTATGAAGCAGTAAAGCTGCTTTGCGGTGGAAAGAGAAATCTGTTTGTCGTTGGAGATGATGATCAGGCGATCTACGGCTTTCGGGGCTCTGACCCGGCGATTATGCGTCAGTTTTTAAAGGATTTTCCGGAAGCAAAGCAGATTTTTCTGTCGGTCAATTATCGTAGCCGCGCCGGAATTGTGGAGACGGCAGGAAAGCTGATCGGGCAAAACCGGGAGAGATTTCCGAAGCAGATCGTGGCTGGACAGAGCACGTCGGATGAGAGGCAGGACGTGTGCTTTGTGCCAGAAGCGACGCAGGGGGCGCGCCGGATGCAGGGAGAAAAAAGCACTTTACCCATTCCAACCGGCACCGCATCAGGCATTTCCGCCGCTGCTTTCGGCACGAGCTGGTTGCCCTTAAGCACGGATCGCAGCGTCTTGGTCTGCGGTTTTCAAGATCGGAGGCAGGAGGCTGAGACAGTCGCAGATGAAATCGGGAAGACGTTGCGGCAGGGAAAAAGCTGTGCGGCGATTTTTCGGACGAATGCGGATGCAGTGTGGCTGGCAACAGCGCTAAAGTGCAGAAATATTCCCTATCTCTGGAAAGAAAAGCCGAAAAATCTGTATGAAACCCCGGTCTGTCAGGACTTACTCGCTTATTTGCAGTTTGCGATGGAAGGGCGGAAACGGAAGGATTTCCTGAGAATTATGAACCGCCCATGCCGCTATCTGTCTCGCCAGATGCTGCCGGATGCAGAAATTTCATTTTCAGCATTGCGCCGGGCGTATGCACAGAAGCCGTATATGCAGGAGATTTTGCACCGTCTGGAAGCGGATATCTCACGGCTGGCGAAAATGGATTTATATGCGGCAGTTCATTATATCCGCCGCGGAATGGGATACGATGCGTGGTTAAAAGAGAATGCCGGGCAGACGCCGTCGGCGGGAGAATCACGGCAGGGACAAGAGAGGGCACCTGCAGGAGCCCGGGCACACGCAGCCGGAAAGCTGGAACGGGATCTGGAAGCCGCCGACTTTTTTCAGGAACAGGCGCGGGAATTTCAAAGCCTGACGGAGCTTGAGGAAGCAATGACGGCATATGAAGACCAGATGGATCAGAACATGGCGGACGCAGCAGACACGGCAGCGCACACGGCTGCCAGCGGCACAACGGGTGCAGCATTCACAACACTCCCAATTGCCGAGCTTGTCACTATGCACGGTTCGAAGGGACTGGAATACGACGCCGTTTTTCTTCCGTGCTGTATGGAGGGCGTCGTCCCACACAAAAAGAGCAAGAATCAGGCGGCACTGGAGGAAGAGCGCAGGATGTTCTACGTTGGAATGACACGGGCGAAAAAAGAGCTGTATCTATCGTATACGAAAGGAACGAAGGAAACGCCGGGGTTTGCGTCCCGGTTTCTTGCTGAGTGTGGGTGGAAGGAGCCGAAACGGTAGAAACGAAACCGCAGAGAACTGCTATGTCAGGAATGAAAAAATGCCGTCCGGAACATTTCCTGTATGGAAAAGCTCCGGTACGGCAGTTCTTTTGGTTTCGTTTTTATTCGTTTGCTTCTCCGTCGAGAGTAACCAGCTCATCGAATTCACAGCTGTCAAGGTATTCGTCAAACGCTTCTTCTACCTTTTCATACTCTGCATCGTCATCGATGTAGTCCAGCTGAGGCTCTTCGTTGGGGTCATTGGGATTCTCGGAGTAACGATAGAACCAAACCTCTCCGTCATCGTTCTGTCCGTTTTCGTCAAGCGGCATCAAAACGATGTAATCCTTGCCCTCTACTTCGAGAATGGTAATGATGGCACAGGTTACATTCGTGCCGTCATCCAGCTCCAGTTCTACGGTCATTTCTTCGTCCATTTCTTCAAACTGTTCCTTACCCATGGATGATATCCTTTCTTAAAAGGCGCGTCAGAGCGCGCGATAATCAGACATGCCTGTCACGCTTATCATACCGTAACTTGCGGTGGCATGCAAGAATTATTTGTGCTATACTGAAACAGGATTGAAAAAAGGTCAGAAGGCGGGAACAGGAACGTGAAAGAAACAAAAGAGATCAGAATGGAAAAAGGAAAACCGTATCCGCTGGGGTGGACGGAAAATGCGGATGGCAGCATCAATCTCGCAGCAGTGCTGGAACGCAACAAAGAGTGCGGGGTCCTTCTGTATCCCAGAAGAGGCGGTGCGCCCAGACGGCTGGCATTTCGGGAAGAAGACCGAATCGGAAAAATCTGCTGCATGAAGCTGATCGGGCTGGATGCGCAGGAGTATGAATATAATTTTTACTGTGGCGAAGAGGTGATTACAGACCCGAAGGCGCACAGAATCTGCGGCAATGAGAAATGGGGCAAAAAAATTTCCCCGTCTCTTCGCAGCGACAGCACAGAGGATGCGTTTGACTGGAAGAATGACAGACGCCCGCAGATCCCTTATGAGAACAGCATTTTTTATCAGCTGCATGTCAGAGGGTTCACGAAGCACACGTCTTCCGGCGTGACGGCGAAAGGGACGTTTGCTGGTCTGGCAGAGAAGATTCCCTATTTAAAATCGCTGCAGGTAACGGCAGTGGAGCTGATGCCGGTGTATGAATTCACAGAACTGGAAGCGGTAAAGCCGCTGCGGCAGAATGCTTATCCGGCAAAAGATCAGGAGGGAAATCCTGTGGAGGAAACCCTGCCGCGGATCAATTACTGGGGCTTTAAAAAAGGCTATTATTTCGCACCGAAAGCGTCATACAGCGTTAAGGATCCTGTGTTGGAATTCAAGGAAATGGTGCGTGCGTTCCACGCAGAGGGAATGGAGGTAATTCTGCAGTTCTATTTTCCGAAAGAAATCAATCGGGAGATGATCCTGGAAGTGATCCGATATTGGGTGTGCGAGTACCATATCGACGGCGTGCATCTGATGGGAGAACAGATTCCGGTGGGAATTCTGGCAGCTGACCCGATGCTTACGGATACGAAGCTGATTTATTACGGATTTCCGTATGAAGAGATTTATCCGGTGGGGCAGGTTCCGGACGTGCGCAATCTGGCGGAATGCCGGGATGAATTTCAGTATGACATGCGTCGCTTTTTAAAGGGAGACGAGGATACGCTGCATCAGGCGCTGCGGAGAATGCGCTGCAACCCGGTGCAGAACGGCGTGATCAATTATATCACCAGCTATGAAGGCTTTTCCCTGGCGGATCTGGTTTCCTACGACCGCAAGCATAACGAGGCAAACGGGGAGGAAAATCAGGACGGAAATCCCTACAACGCGAGCTGGAACTGCGGCGTGGAAGGACCTACCCGCAAGCGGACAATTTTGCAGCTGCGCAAAAGGCAGATGAAAAACGCACTGGCGCTTTTGCTGTTGTCGCAGGGGACCCCGATGCTGACAGCCGGGGACGAGTTTGGACAGAGCCGGGAGGGCAACAACAATCCGTACTGTCAGGACAACGAGATCAGCTGGCTGAACTGGAAGCTTACGGAGAAAAATAAGGATTTTCTGGACTATACAAAGGAACTGATTGCACTGAGGAAAGCGCATCCGGTACTCCACCAGAGCAGAGAGCTGACGCTGATGGACTATGCGGCGTGCGGCTATCCGGATTTATCTTATCATGGAAAGGATGCATGGCGCTTGATGGCCGACCGGTTAAACCGGGAGGCAGGTTTGATGTACTGCGGTCGTTATGCCCCAAAAGACCGTGCACAGGAGGATGACTTTTTCTATATCGCTATGAACATGCACTGGGAGCCCCAGCGGCTGGCGCTTCCTGATCTTCCGGCAGGCATGCGCTGGGAAAAGGTGTTGGATACGCAGGGAGATGTGGTGGAAACACAGGCTGATCCGCTGACAAAATCCATCACCGTTCCGGGACGCTGCATCCAGGTTCTGGAAAGCACAGGAAATCCGGTCAGGAAAGGAAAGAAAAGAAAAGAAAAGTGAAAGCGTTACAGCATTTTAAGACGATTACCTATCATAAGTATCTGGTGATGAAAGGATGCTTTGCGGTCGGCTTGTACCGGCAGGGCATCTGTCATGACCTTTCCAAATATTCCTGGACGGAATTTAGGGTCGGAGCAAAATATTATCAGGGAAATCGAAGCCCGAACAACGCGGAGCGGGAGGATATTGGGTATTCTTCTGCATGGCTGCATCATAAAGGACGCAACAGGCATCATTACGAATACTGGGTGGATTACAGCACGCAGAGCATTGAGGGCGGAATGGCTCCGGTGCCGATGCCTCGCAAATATGTGGCAGAAATGCTGATGGACCGGATTGCAGCGTCCAAAACCTACCGGGGAAGCGCCTATAAAGACAGCGATCCTCTCGCGTATTACAAAAATGCAAAAGAGCCGCCGTTTATGCACATACAGACGAGACGGCAGCTGGAGCACCTTCTGACGATGCTGGCAGAAGAGGGCGAGGAAAAGACGTTCGCTTATGTTCGCAGAATTTTGAAAAAAGGCCGTCGGGCAGACAGACATAGTTTCTGATGTACAGCCGGGCGGACAGACACAGAGCCAGAAAGGTTTGCATACAGTGATATCAGATCTGTTTGAAACAGGGGAAAACGATGAACGTTTTTTACTTGCTGGTATTGCTGATGTGCTGCAGCTGTCAGAATCGGACGGACTGCGCAAACTGGAACGAAAGAAGAGACGCAGGAGATAACCGACAGCAGGATATGCGTATACGGGATACGGACTGTGGCTGCAGAAACGGCGACAGGGTGCAGTATGGTTGCAGCTGCGAAAATGATGGCTGGACTGGACAGTCAGGCTGCAACTGCCAGCGGGAGAACGCAGCAGGGATGCAGCGGCGAAGCGGCGAAACTGCCGGATCTATGTCGGAACAGCAGGACTGCAACTGCCGGCAGCAGATGTCGCGGCAGGGCGGCATGCAGCGTTACGACCGGGAGCTAAAGGAATCTGCAGCGTTTGACAGCGTACCCGGAATGGAAATGACAGACGGACACCCGTATCCGGTGTACCGGGAAACGGATGAAGTTTGATAGAAAGAAAACAATAGAATGCACGCTCTGCGAGCATTCTATTGTCATGAATCAGGGGATTCATTCTCAAAGGCTGGGGATGAATCCTTTTTTCCTGTTTATTTTTCAATCTTTCATTGACAAAACCGCTATAAGGCGCGTAAACTCAGAAGAGTTTTGTAGTGATAGAGATTAAAGGAGATTAAATGGGAGAATTATTGGTACGTTACGAAGAATCAGGAATTGACGAGCGGATTTTGCGCGCAGTGGAGGAGATGGGCTTCGTCCATATGACGCCGATCCAGGAAAAGGCGATTCCGGTTTTTCTGGAAGGAAGAGATGTGATCGGACAGGCGCAGACAGGAACCGGTAAGACCGCCGCGTTTGGAATCCCGATGCTTCAGAAGATTGACGAAGAGGACAGATCGCTGCAGGGTATGATCCTTTGCCCGACGAGAGAGCTTGCGATGCAGGCGGCTCAGCAGCTGAGACAGTTTGCAAAATATATGCACAATATCCGCGTGCTTGCAGTATATGGAGGGCAGGATATCAATAGACAGATCAAGGCGTTAAAGGGCGGCGTGCAGATCATTGTCGGCACACCGGGACGCGTGATGGATCATATGAGACGCCACACGATCCGCTTAGACAACCTGAAAATGGTCGTTCTGGATGAAGCTGATGAAATGCTGAACATGGGCTTTCGGGAAGATATGGAGGCGATTCTGGGACAGATTCCGTGCGAACACCAGACGGCGCTGTTTTCCGCAACGATGCCGGAGCCGATTTTACAGATCACCGATCAGTTCCAGACCGATGCGGAAATGGTAAAGGTTGTCAAAAAGGAATTGACGGTAGAAAGAATCCGGCAGTATCTTTATTATATCCGCAGATCGGATAAGGAAGCTGCAGCTGCAAGGCTGATTGAATATTATAACCTGAAAAGAGGACTGATTTTCTGCAACACCAAGAGTATGGTGGACGAGCTGGCAGAGAATCTGAAAAACAGAGGCATCGCGGCAGAAGGGCTGCATGGCGATTTGAGCCAGGCACAGAGAGATACGGTCATGAACCGTTTCAGAAGCGGTAATCTCCAGATGCTGATCGCAACGGATGTTGCGGCGAGAGGAATCGATGTAAACGATGTGGATGGCGTTATCAATTATGACGTTCCGCAGGATATCGAATATTATGTGCACCGTATCGGCCGTACCGGCAGAGCAGGAAAAGAGGGCATGAGCTTTACGCTGGCAAGCCGCAGAGAGTCCTTCAGAATCCGTGAAATTGAGCGGGTCTGCAAGACAAAACTGGAAGAAAAGCATCTTCCCTCCGGAGAAGAAGTGCGTCAGCATAAGGAAGCATCTGTACTCCAGAAAATCCGCGAGGTGATGGAGGAAGCAAATACCGCGGACTGCTATCGTGCGGTAGAGCGCTTTGAAAAAGAAACCGGCATTTCCGCAATTGAGCTGGCAGCAGCATTTTTGTATGAGCAGGTTGGCGGTGAGCCGGAAGAAATCGTAGAAGAGCCTAAAGTAGTCAGACGCGATGGAGAACGGAGATTTGGGGATAGACGCCGGGATGGATCTGGAAGCAGAAGCGGTGGACGTTTCGGCGACCGTGATCAGAGAGGCGGACGTTTCAATGACCGCGACCAGAGAAATGGCGGACGCTTCGGAGAGAAAAACGGCAGCTACCGTTCGGAACGCGACGGCAGGCAGAGACGTTTTGGCAACGACAGCCGCAGATCGAACAGACGGCAGGCAGAAAACGGCGGCAGAAGAAGAACTTCCGGTGAGGGAAGCTATCGCGCAGCCGGAAGCGGCTTTAAAGGGGAGAAAAGATAACAGCAGAATGTATGCGCTGCGAACGTTCTGTTGTTATAAACAATCGAATGCACGCTCTGCGAGCATTCGATTGTCATGAATAAAAGCAGGGGGTAACAAAAATGAAAACGGCTGTATTTTATGAGCACATTTTAGAGGGCGCAAAGCAGTCTGGAAAAAGTGTGGCAGAACTGATGGAGAAATGCGCATTCTGGAACATTCGGGGGATTGAGATCGGAGATGCGCTGCTTCGCGAGAACAAAGAAGAAATCAAAGAGCTGCTGGAGAAAAACCATATGCAGGTCAGCTGCAGCAATGCGTTCTATGATTTTGGGCACAACCCGGATGCAGCGCAGGGAAAGAAACAGATCGACCTCGCAGAAGAGTTCGGCGTGTCCAAGGTACTGATTATTCCGGGCGAGCTGTCGGAAAACGAGGCGGCTGCACTCAACGCACTTTCTGCGTCGAAAGAGCAGACGGATTCCTACATGTCTGAAAATGCTTCGATCCAGAACATGGCGCAGGCATTAAAAGAGCTGGTTGCTTATGGAAAAGAAAAGAACATCCTTGTGACGCTGGAGGATTTTGACGGTCCGGTACAGCCGTTTGCAAGAATGTATCAGCTGCTGTGGTTTATGGAAAATGTTCCGGGGCTGAAATTTACGCTGGATACCGGCAACTTCGCGTACAGCGACGAGGACGCCGTGCAGGCGTATGAAGTGCTGAAGGATTATATTGTCCATGTGCACTGCAAGGATCGAAACGCTGATCCTGCATTGACCGGGGAGCACAGATACAATCGGGGACTTCTTGCGGCAGCAGTCGGATCGGGCTATCTGCCGATGAAAGAGATTCTGGATCGTCTGAAAGAAAGCGGTTATGAGGATTATCTTGCGATTGAGCATTTTAATGCCGCAGATCAGGTGGCATTTATGGAGCAGTCAGCTGCTTTTTTACAACAGTATCTGTAAGGGTGAGTTATGAAGCTGATTTATTTTGATGCGGGCAATCCGCAGAAGAAAAAAGAACTGGAAGGACTGGCAAAGACAGCGGGCTACGATTTCGTGCCCGTTGCCGCCATGCAGACCGGACAAAAGATCGGTTACCTGGCGGGGGTTTCCGGATATCGGGAAACGCCTTTGCCCGTTCTTGCCCTTCCGCCGCGAATTGGAGAGGATATGCTTTTGTTCGCACAGACGACGGCGGATATGATCGACCCGGCGCTGGAGCTGTTAAAAAAGAACCGGATTTCGATAGGTCTAAAGGCGATCGTTACGCCTTATAATGTCGGCTGGACGCTTTCGGAACTGTATCAGGAGCTTGTAAAAGAGCGGGAAAAAATAAAATAACCATGGCGCTGCCCCTTGTGGGCGGCGCTTTTTCATTTCATAGGAAAATGCGTCCTATGAAATAAAACGCGCTACGAGGATGCGCACTCGGCGCAGTAGCAGATGGTTGCCTAAGCAACCGCGCCTCGGCGCGAGAATGTGCCTTGGCACATTCTTTTTCATCAGTTGCAGGGGCAGAAATGGCGGAGCGAGTCCAGCCGTGGCGCAGAGACGTCATTGCAAAATCTGCTTTCTTTTAGGCTCACCCCAACGATATCCACAAAATCAAACCCTCCTATCAAAACTGCTGTGATAATACTTAGTGCGGGATTGCCCGATTTTGCGTAAGATAAAGGTCAGTACGATAGGAATACAGCAAAAAACCAAAAGGAGAGTTTCATATGAAAGTAACAAGAGCAGCAAGCATTCCGTTAGTCACACACGACCCTTATTTTTCTATCTGGTCCGGCGCGGATCATCTGTATGACAAGGATCCTGTGCACTGGAGCCAGATTCGCCAGCAGCTGAGAGGCTATGTCAATGTGGATGGCGTCGTTTACAGCTTTCTTGGCGACAAGGAGTTCCACGAGACGATCGGTCAGACCGGTGTGGACGTAACTGCGACCTCCACCACCTACACCTTTGAAAACGAAAAAATCATCCTGAATGTGAAGTTTACTTCCCCTTTGCTTCTGGATGACCTGACGCTGGTTTCCAGACCCTGTACCTATATCGACTACGCAGTAGAAAAGAAAGAAAACTGCGACGTAAGGGTGGACTTTGTCGTAGCCTCTGATCTGGTAAGCCAGAAGCAGGCGAAGCTGATCGGCTGCAACGCAAGACGTCCGGAAAAAGACGACGCGCCCGCATATAACTACGCACAGATGGGCAGAGCAGCACAGAAGCCTCTGGGCGGCAGCGGCGACCATGTAACGATCGACTGGGGTTATGTTTATGTGGCATCCGCAGAGAAAGGCGCAGTATGCACCTACGATGCCGCAAATGAAAAGCTGATCTGCAGACTGCCTCTGGATGACGACAAGGCCGGCATGATTTTGGCATATGATGATCTGCTTTCCATCAACTACTTCGGACAGTGGCGCAAGGCATACTGGACCAATACCTATGCAACCATTCTGGATGCAATCGGCGCAGCGTTTGCGGATCACGACGAGACGTTAAAGCATGCGGCAGCAGTCGATGAAAAGGTAGAAAAAGAAGCTTATGCGGCTGGCGGCGAGAAATACGCATTCCTGTGCAACATGAGCTACCGTCATGCCATCGCAGCGCACAAGCTGATCACTGACGAAGACGGCAATATCATTTTCCTGTCCAAGGAAAACGACTCCAACGGCTGTATCGGTACGGTTGATGTAAGTTATCCTTCTGTTCCCCTGTTCTTACTGTTCAACACCGAATATGTCAAAGGCATGCTGCGTCCGGTATTTCAATTTGCTGCCTGCGATTCCTGGGAATTTGACTTCGCACCGCACGACGTTGGACGTTACCCTTACGCATGGGGACAGGTTTACGGCTTAAACGGCAAGAAGGGCGACCTGTGGTTCTCCGGCTGGAACGACGATATCTTCCCTCCGTTCTACCAGTATCCTGCAGGAACCGATATTTTCGAGTTCAGATATCAGATGCCCGTTGAGGAATGTGGTAACATGCTGCTGATGACGGCAGCTGTCTGCAAGCTGGATGGAAACGCTTTATTTGCAGAGCCTCACATGGCTGTTTTAAAGCAGTGGACACAGTATCTGGTCAAATTCGGTGCAGACCCCGGCGAACAGTTGTGCACCGACGACTTTGCAGGACATCTGTCCCACAATGTAAATCTGTCTGCAAAAGCGATCATGGGCATAGAGGCCTATGCGCGTCTGGCAGCTCAGCTCGGCAGGACAGAAGAAGCGGAAGAATATCATGCAAAGGCTGCTGAAATGGCAAAAGACTGGGAGAAGCGCGCAATTGCAGACGACCACTATGTGCTGGCCTTCGGTAATGCGGATACCTGGAGCTTAAAATACAACCTTGTATGGGATAAATTCTTTGGCAGCAAGCTGTTCTCGGATGAAGTTTACGAGAAAGAGCTGAAATACTATGTCAAGAAGACCAACGAGTACGGTACGCCTCTGGACAGCAGAAAGGATTACACCAAGAGCGACTGGATATTATGGTGTGCATCGATGGCAAAGACCGACGAGGAGGCGCAGGCGCTGATCGCACCGGTTGCGCACTATCTGGAAACCACCGCAACCAGAGTGCCTTTCTCTGACTGGTACGAGACCGTAACCGGCGAATACTGTCACTTCATGGGGAGAAGCGTACAGGGCGGTATCTTCATGCCGGTTTTGATGAAGAAATTCGGTCAGTGAATCCCTGCAGCATCCATGACTGTTTTAAATTCATATCATTTCTGAATCCTATGGGGCTGTCGCACGTTAGTGCGACAGCCCTTTTTGATCGTATAGAAAACTTCGCTTCTATACGATCAAAATGCTCCGCGAGGATGCGCACTCGGCGCAGGGGTAGATGGTTGCTAAAGCA
>OHWC01001186.1_pt1 | contig 11907 bp, 8 predicted proteins | sample 1579541 | NCBI WGS metagenome assembly OHWC01 (sample SAMEA3882551, study PRJEB24775) | human gut metagenome | biome: human-associated habitat; feature: intestine environment; material: feces | place: Netherlands | collected 2009/2010
TTGCAGCGGGTCGTCGTCGATCAGCAGCACCTTCAAGTCCGGACGGCCGGCCGTGCGGGCAGGCTGCTGCGCCTCGCCGCCGGGTTTCTTCCCGCTGCTGCGGCCTACAGGTACCGAGACGATGAACTTGCTGCCCTCGCCCAGGCGGCTTTCGAGCGAGATGCTGCCGCCGAGCAGTTTTACCAGACGGTCGACGATCGAAAGCCCCAGCCCGAACCCGTCGACGCCCTGCGCCGAACGCAGGCGCACGAACTCCTGGAAAATGCGTTCCTTCTCCTCGCGGCCGATGCCCCGCCCGGTGTCGCGCACGGAGAATACCAGCCGTCCGTCCACGACGTCGGCCCGGATCGTCACGCGGCCCTCGTCCGTAAATTTCAGCGCATTGGATATCAGGTTATCGGCAACCTGACGGATCCGGAAAGGATCGCCCGTCACCTCGTCCCCGGCCCCCGGCCCGGCATCGAGCACCAGGGCGATGCCCTTTGCCTGGGCCATGGCCGCAAACCCCTCGCGGATCGTCTCGAACAGTTGTGCCGGGCAGAACGCCACGTTGTCGACGTCGACCTTGTTGATATCGAGCCGGTAGAAGTCCAGCAGGCTGTTGACCAGCGCCAGCAGGTGTTCCGACGACTCCTTCATATTGTGCAGGTAAAGTCCCTCGCGTTTGCCCGTGGTGAGGCGCGAAAGCAGGTCGATATACCCCATCACCGATCCCAGCGGCGCCTTGATGTCGTGCGTGATGGCCAGCATCAGTTTCTCACGCGCCGCCAGCAGCGCCTCGTTGTCGCGGTTGGCCCGTTCGAGCGCCCTCCGGTAGCGGGTGCTGCGGTTGATATCACGCAGCAGGATACCCACGAACAGCAGCATCAGCACGACGGCGACGATGGCGATACCGCCCAACACGTAGGACGACCGGCGGCGGATAGCCTCCGTCTGGTCGATCTTGCCCAGCAGGAACGCCGTATCCTCGGCTTCGAAATCCATGATGAGGCGGTAGATCTTCGTATTCACCAGTTCGTTGCTGTAGCGGAGGCGCATCCCTTCATCCCACGCCCGGTCGTAAATGCCGATGCGGTCGCTGGTCACCCGATCCTGCAACGTCCTGAGGACGATGGCGATCGTATCCTTCACGGCCGTCGCGGGGAGCGAATCGACGACCCGCTCACGGTGAGAGATCACGATGCTCGAATCCTCTTTGGGAGGACTGAACAGGTCGGCGAAACGGCGGAAAAAATTGCGCTTGCGCCGCGGCACCGCCACGGACAGCGTATCCTGCACCACCGTACGCACCGACACACTGTCGCGCAGAACCCCCACGCTGTCCACACTGTCCGCCGGGCCGATCAGCTCGCGGATATTCTTGTCCAGCAGGCTGGCCGTAGCTGCCGAACGGATCGTCCGCCGCAGGTTCATCGTCCGCCGCTCCTTGTCGCCCAGCAGCCTCACAATGCTGTCCAGGCGCATCGTCTGGAGCGAATCCTGCTCCCCGGCCAGGTTGCGCAACGAGTCGATATAGCCGCGCACGGTGCGCAATTCACGTTTGTACCGCGCCTCGTAAGACTTGTATCCGGCGATCATCAGCTGGCCGTAACTCTCGGCTTGGTAGAGGTGGTAGAGGGTTTGTCCCACGACATTGCGCTTGGTGTGCAGCAGCGAATAACTGCCGTCGGAGGTCGAAAAACGCACCACCGCACGGTAAACATACCCGACCGAAAGGACGCAGACGGCAATCAGGATGACATAGCCCGCGACGATCTTGGTTTTGACGAATTTCGACTCTTTCATACCCCCAAAGATAGTAAAAACCGGGGAAATCCCGGCACCCGCCGATTTCGCACGGGGCGGACGGCCCGGCAGCACGAAAACAAACCGGGCCGCACGACAACGTACGGCCCGGTTATTCCGCGTTTCGCGGTACGGACTAATACTTATACCGCATCCACTTGTACAGCTCCTTGAACGTCGGCTTTTTGCCGTACATGAAGATACCCACGCGATAGATCTTCGCCGCAAACCACACCATCGCCGTGAACGAGGCGTAGAGGATCACCAGCGAAAGTATTATCTCCCACAGGGGGATGCCGTAAGGGATACGCGCCATCATCACCACGGGCGACGTGAAGGGGATCATCGAGAACCAGAAGGCCATCTGCGAGTTGGGGTCGTTCACGACCGATATCATCACCAGCAGGGCGAGGATGATCGGGATCGTGATCGGCGTCTGCAACTGCTGCGCATCCTGGATGCTGTCCACGGCCGAACCCACCGCGGCGAACATCGCCGAATAGAACAGGTAACCGCCGAAGACGAACAGCAGCAGGTAGGCGAAGATGCGGAGGATAAAGCCGAAGTCCGTAACGGCTGCTATCACCTTCAACATCTCCGGATTCACGTCGATCGCAGCCGCTGCGCCGGGAACTCCCTGCTGCATGGCCTGCACGCCCTCCATCATTTCGGGCGGCATCATCTGCGCCACCGCAAGCGCCCCTACGACGCACAGCGCGCCCCAGATCAGCACCTGCACGACGGCAACCGACGCCACGCCGAGTATCTTGCCCAGCATCAGGTCGAAAGGCCTCACCGACGAAACCATCACCTCCAGCACGCGGCTGTTCTTCTCCTCGATCACGGACTGCATGACCATCGAACCGTAGATCAGCAGGAACATGTAGAGGATCATGCCCAGCACGAAGCCCGTCCCCGTGGCTACCACCGACGATTTGGCGTGCGCCTCCTCTTCCTGCGACTCGTCGTTGCGGAAAGTCTGCATACCGACGCGGGTCTTCACCTCCTGGAGTATCTGCGACAGGTTTTCGATGTTGTACGACTTGAGTTTCTCGGCCTCTATGATATCCTCGATCTGCCCCGTGATGTTGCTTTCGACCGACAGCGACGACGACGAATTGGCATACAGTTTCACGTTGTTGGGGTTGGTGAGGATGTCCGAACCGATGTAGAGCACGCCGAACTTGTCGGTCAGCTCCTTGCGCGCGGCCTCGGTCGAAAGGTCGGTGGGCTCGAATATCAGCTCCTTGCCGCTTTGCAGCCTGGGGGCTATCAGCCCGCTCTCGTCGATCACGGCGATATGTTTCTCGTCGCCGCCCGAATACTTCATGATGAGCATCGGGGCGAACATCAGGCCGACCATCAGCAGCGGCATCAGCAGCGTGGTGATGATGAAGGATTTTTTACGGACGCGCTCGTTGAATTCGCGCCCTATGATGATACCTACTTGTGACATGGTTTTCAATTTTTTAGTTCGTTTCTTCTTCGTTTCTCCGCCGGGCATACCGCCGGATCAGTCCGCCGCCGCAAAACGCGATGAGGACGGCTATTATCGTCGGGACGAATGACCCGCTTTCGTCGCTCGGCCGGAAATACATATCCCGGATGAATACGAAAAGGGCGAATCCGAGCAGCAGCAATCCGAGCAGGGGTATCCATGCCTCGCGGCGTGCCCGATTCGGGTGTTTTTTCGGTTCTGGGTGCATTTTTTACTTGTTTTTATGAGTTTTGTTCCCGAAGACATTGATCAGCTGCGCCGCGACGAGCAGCCCCACGCAGATGTAGACCCACGGCGCAACCCGCTCCCCGGCACAGACGTCGTAAAAGAGGATGCCCAGTGCCGCGACGACGAAGACGGAGCTGACGATCTTGCTGTTCATGGCCGGCTAAAGGTTCCCGCTGACGGCGCGGATGAATATGTCGTTCATCGACGGGATGATCTCCGTGAAGGAGCGCAGCTCCACCGCATCGTTGATTCGGGCGATCACCTCCCGCACGTCGGCATCCCGCTCCACATGCAGCTTGAGCGACGAATAGGCCGCCCCGAACTCCGGCTCGGGCTGTTCGAGCACCTCGCAGCGACCTTCGAGCACGCCGCGCAGCGTTTCCGCATCGCCCCGATAGGCTACCTGGAAGATGTTGTTGCCGTGCCTGCGCCGGATCTCGTCCACACGACCCGTAAGAATGTTGCGCGACTTGTTGATAAGCGTGATATGGTCGCAGATCTCCTCGACGGACGACATGTTGTGCGTCGAGAAGATGATCGTGGAGCCCTTGTCGCGCAGGGCGAGGATCTCCTCCTTCAGGAGATTGGCATTGATCGGGTCGAAACCCGAGAAAGGCTCGTCGAAGATCAGCAGTTCGGGTTCATGCAGCACCGTGACGATGAACTGGACTTTCTGGGCCATACCCTTCGAAAGTTCGTCCACCTTGCGGTCCCACCACGATTCGATGCCGAATTTGACGAACCACTTCTTGAGCCGCATCACCGCTTCGTGACGCGAAAGCCCCTTCAGGCGGGCGAAGAAGACGGCCTGTTCGCCCACTTTCATCTTTTTATACAGACCGCGCTCCTCGGGCAGATAGCCGATGCGATAGACATCCTGCGGCTGGATTTCGCGGCCGTCGAAGATGACTTTCCCCTCGTCGGGCGCCGTGATGCGGTTGATGATGCGGATCAGCGTGGTCTTGCCCGCACCGTTGGGTCCGAGCAGGCCGTAAACCGACCCCTTGGGAATCGTGAGCGACACATCGTCCAGAGCCGTATGTCTGGCGAAGCGCTTGGTAACGTGTTCTACTTTCAATATCTCCATAATCGATCGAAAACTTAAAGTGAGTCCGGGCATTCCGTCCGCGATTTCCTACATCTCCGGCTGTACCGCATAAGGACAATACATCACTACGCCCTGCTGTCCCACCGCCTCACGGATCTTGCGCCACTCGCCGGCCCAGGGTCCCAGTTCTCCGGCCACGATGTCGGCCTTTACTTTGGCCATGAACCCGGAGAAGAACGCCCCGAAGCCGGTCGGAGCCTCGGTCATCTCGACGATGCGGAACTTATCGCCCAATTCGGCCTTGTCAGCCGCAATAGCGATGGCCGTCTTCAGACCGCCGTTGGTATCCACCAGCCCGAGAGCGAGGGCATCCGTGCCGCTCCAAACCCGTCCGCCGGCAATGTCGAGCACCTTTTCCAGCGGCAGGTTACGGCCTTCGGCCACGTAGGAGGTGAAAGTTTCGTACACCTCGTCCACCGAGCGCATGATCGCCGCCCGTTCGGTCGCCGTCAGGGGACGCATCACGCCCATATCGGCCGACGTGTTGGTTCTCACGGCATCGAACGTAATGCCCAGCTTATTCTTCAGGGCATCCTCCAGGCGCAGGAACATTCCGAACACGCCGATCGACCCCGTAAGGGTCGTCTTGTCCGCCACGATGGCATCGGCACCGCACGAAATATAGTAACCGCCGCTGGCCGCATAGCTGCCCATCGATACGATCACCGGCTTCTTCTCCCGAAGCAGCTCCATCTCGCGCCAGATCACATCCGAAGCCAGCGCGCTGCCGCCCGGCGAATTGACACGCAGCACCACGGCCTTGACATCGTCGTTGCGACGTACTTCGGCCAACTTCGCAGCCAGCGTATTGCCGTAAATATCGTCACCGTAGCCTTTGCCATCGACGATCGCACCGTCGGCATAGACGATCGCTATCTGCGACGAAGAGATATTCTTAAGATCCGCATTCAACTGCGACACGTATTGTCCCAATGTCACGAACTCGAACTGTCCGTCGCTCTTGGCCACGGCGCCGTGCTCCCGGAACACATCGTCCATCTGATCCTCGAACAGCAATCCGTCCACCATACCATGATCGAGCGCCTCCTGTGCCAGCGACACTTCGAGCCCGTCGGCCAGTCGGTTCAAGGTCGAAAGCTCGATACCGCGCGACTCGGCGACGGCCTCCGCCATCACATTCCAATAGGAATCCACCAACAACTGCATCTGCTCGCGGTTGGCATTCGACATCTTCGAAAGGAAATAAGGCTCCACGGCACTCTTGTACCTGCAGGCCGTCGGACGGAAAATCTCGGCCTGAATGTCGAGCTTGTCGAAAAGACCCTTGTAGAACATCAGCGTCGAGGAGACACCCATCCACTGCATCCCTCCATGAGGCTCCAGGTAGATCTCGTCGGCGACCGATGCCAGGTAGTATCCCCCCTGGCCGTAGGTTTCGTTATAGGCGATGACGAACTTGCCGCTCTGCCGGAAATCCTGAAGCGCCTCGCGCAGCTCCTCCAGAATGGCATAAGTGGCCATTCCGCCTCCGTTCGGACGCAGGTAGATACCCTGGATGCGGGGATCGATCTTGGCCGTTTCGATGGCCCGCAACGCATTGTAAAGAGTAACCTGACGTTTGGCCGTCATCGTGGCGAAATCGATGCCGGCGAAAGGATCGCTGCTCGGCGAATCGATCAGGTCTTCCGAGAAATCCAGTTTCAAAATCGCGTGCTCTCCGACCGTCACCGCCTCCGAAGAGGTCATGGAACCTACGATTCCGAACAAAATCATCACGGAAAGAAAGAGCATCACTGCGCTGCCCACCACAAAAGCGAGCAGTCCGGCGAAAAACATTTTCAAAAATTTCATACCGATTTATTTAATATTCATTCGCTGCGAAACGGTGCACGAGGAGCGAACAGGGCAAAACTTTTCCGCATCGCCGAATTCCGTCCCCTCTCCGAATCGGAGTTAATATGCGGCAAATATAACCGTTAATTTTATGAAAAACAAATAATATTTATCGTTTATCGATAACATAATTTTCCATAAAGACTTATTATATCGGAAATAATAGTTATCTTTGTCCAGATAAGCCGCATCCGGACGAGCAGGAGCAGGCTCTTTGCCACCCGGTTTGCATGATCGTTGCTACCAACTTAACTGAAAATATGGAAGAGAGAGTCAAGGAATTACTCAACCGTATCCTCCATCCGGAGACCCAGCACGGTCTTGTCGAGAGCGGATTCGTCGAACAGGTTTCGACTCCCGGCGACAAGATAACCGTCACCCTGAATTTTGCCAAAGTGCGCGATCCCTTCGCCCTGAAAATCAAACGGCAGGTTCAAGCGCTGCTGGAAGAGAATTTTCCCGCCCTGAAAGGATCCATCACCGTTATTATTAAGGAAGCCGCTCCCAAGAAACCGCAAGCTGCGGACAAACCGACCATGACGGGCGACATAGCCCACATCGTAGCGATCGCTTCGGGCAAGGGCGGCGTCGGAAAATCGACCGTCACGGCCAATCTTGCCGTCGCCCTGCGCAACCGGGGTTTCCGGGTCGGCATCCTCGACGCCGACATCTACGGCCCTTCGCAGCCCAAGATGTTCGGTCTGGAAGGTTACCTGCCCGAAGCCGAACAGGTGGACGGGCAGGACATCATCCTGCCGGCCGAAGCGATGGATATGAAAATCATGTCGATCGGCTTCTTCGTGAAACCTTCGGACGCCTTGCTGTGGCGCGGTGCGATGGCGGTGAACGCCTTGCGGCAAATGATCCACCAGACACGCTGGGGAGCGCTCGATTTCCTGCTCGTGGATCTTCCTCCCGGCACGGGAGATATTCACCTCTCGATCATTTCGGAGTTGAAAATCGATGCGGCGGTGATCGTTTCGACCCCCCAGCAAATCGCCGTGGCCGACGTGCGGCGCGGCGTGGAGATGTTCCGCAATCCGCAGGTGAACATCCCCCTGGCCGGCATCGTCGAAAACATGGCCTGGTTCACCCCGGAAGAGTTGCCCGAAAACCGTTACTACCTCTTCGGAAAGGGAGGCGCCCGCCGCTTCGCCGAGGAAAACGGCATAGACCTGTTGGGAGAAATACCTATCATACAGTCCATTATGGAAGGCGCTGACACGGGAACGCCGTCGGTGTCGATCGACGCCCGCGTCGAACCCTATTACCGGGAGATAGCCGACCGGATTGTTGATAAGGTGGTCAAATAACCCCACGAACGATGTTGATAAACCCGCAATAACTTTTGAAAAGAAAAACCCGGAACCGTTTGCAAAATCCATCTTTCGCCCGGTATAGACAAAACAAGAAAACGGCAAAAAAAAGTTTTCGCAAAGTATGATTCGGGATATGCACGGAAAAAGAGAGGCGAATGTTTACAATCCGGAGATGTCGAAATGTCGAAACCGGTTTTGAACATTTGTCGGTAACTTTCAAAAAACCAGGTTTCGACAACCTCCCGGACCTTATCGGCAGAACAGAATACGGAACTTCGAAAAGCTATGCTGTGGATAACCCGAAATACGGTATAATTATCAACACTATCAACAGGCATTATATTTATTTTTAATTATTCTTTTAATAAAATAAAAGTATAAAAAATAAAAAACGATGGTCGATAACTCATCGAAACTCAAAACGGAAATCGAGCGGCTCAAACGCGAGAAGAACGCCGTTATCCTGGCGCACTACTATACGCTGCCCGAAGTGCAGGAGGTAGCCGATTTCCTGGGCGATTCGCTGGCGCTCTCCATCGAGGCGCAGAAGACCGACGCCCGGATCATCCTCTTCGCCGGCGTGCATTTCATGGCAGAGACGGCCAAGGTGCTCTCGCCTGAAAAGAAGGTGCTGCTTCCGAATCTCGAAGCGGGATGTTCGCTGGCAGAATCGTGCGATGCGGCCGCTTTCGCGGCTTTCAAGGCGAAATATCCCGGCTACAAGGTGGTTTCGTACGTCAATACTTCGGTCGGGGTGAAAGCCTTGACGGATGTGTGCTGCACCTCGTCCAATGCCCTGAAGGTCGTAGAGTCGATTCCGGCCGACCAGCCGATCATCTTCGCTCCCGACCGGAACCTGGGTTCCTATATCCAAAAGCTGACTGGACGCGAGAATATGGTGATCTGGGACGGCGCCTGCCATGTGCACGAGGAGTTTTCGTTGGAGAAAATCCTGGAACTGAAGCGGCAGCATCCCGCAGCGCAGGTGGTGGTGCATCCCGAATGCAGGGCCTATATCGTGCAGGTGGCCGATTTCGTCGGTTCGACGGCGGCTATTCTGGACTATTGCGGCAAAAGTTCCGCCAGGGAGTTCATCGTGGTGACCGAAGCGGGGATTCTGACCGAGATGAAGCGCCGCTATCCGGAGAAGACGTTTATCCCGGCCCCTCCCGACGACGAGGCGTGCGGATGCAACAATTGCAGGTATATGAAGATGATTACGCTGGAGAATATCTTCACCACGCTGCGCGACGAGCGGCCCGAAATATCGCTCGACGAGGAGGTACGCCGCCGTGCCGAGCGTTCGATCCTCAACATGATCGCCATCAAGTAGGTTTTTCGCTCGCCGGAGGGCGATCCTCCGGTCGCACGGCCTGTGCGGTTACGGAGGCGGAACGGCGGATTTCCGGTCGGCGGCCAAAGAGGAGAAACGAGGGAGAACCTGCCCGGCCGGTTGCGGCGAAGGACGAAAAAAGAGAACAGGGGAAGGAACGGAGAGAGTGCGGCATTCCGATCCGGTTGGGCGGATGCGGAGCCGGTCGTATGAAGTGCGAACAGAGAAATTCAACTATATATTTTTTATAAACCAAGTAAACAAACATTTTAAGGAGAGATGAAAAAACTGATTTTATGCCTGGCTGCGGCAGTCGTATCGCTGACTGCCGCTGCAGACGAGGGTATGTGGCTTCTGCCCTATCTTCAGAAGATGAACATCGGGGATATGAAAGCCAAGGGCTGCCAGCTCACGGCCGAAGATATCTATTCGGTGAATCACGGATCGCTCAAGGATGCGATCGTCATTTTCGGTAACGGTTGTACGGGCGAGGTCGTATCGCCCGAAGGACTCGTTTTCACCAACCACCATTGCGGTTACGGTTCGATTCAGGCCCTCTCTTCGGTGGAGCACGACTACCTGAAGGACGGTTTCTGGGCCATGTCCAACGAGGAGGAGCTGCCGGCTCCGGGGCTGACGGTCACTTTCATCCGTCGAATCATCGACGTAACGCCCGAGGTGCTGGGCAACATCCCCTCGATCGCCAAGGGCGAGGAGCGTTCGGAAATGGAGGATAAGAACATCGAGGCGCTGTACGAGAAATTGCGGGCCGAGAATCCCGGCATGACGATCAACATCCAGCCGTTCTTCGGTGGCAACCAGTACTTCGCGTTCGTGATGGAGGTTTATCGGGACATCCGTCTGGTCGGTACTCCCCCGACGTCGATCGGCAAGTTCGGCGGCGAAACCGACAACTGGATGTGGCCGCGTCATACGGGCGACTTCTCGATCTTCCGCATCTATGCCGGCAAGGACAACCGTCCGGCGGAATATTCGGAAGAGAACGTACCCTACAAGGCCGAAGAGTTCCTCAAGGTGTCGCTCGACGGTTACAAGGCCGACGATTTCACGATGATCATGGGCTTCCCCGGTTCGACCGAGCGTTACATGACTTCGTACGAGATCGACGAGATGTTCCAGGTTTCGGGTCCGCAGCGCATCGACATTCGCGGCGCCCGTCAGGACATCCTGAAGGAGGACATGGCCGCCAGCGACAAGGTGCGTATCCAGTACGCTTCGAAATATGCCAATTCGTCGAACTATTGGAAGAATACGATCGGCATGCTGCGCGGTCTGAAAAAACTGGACGTGAAAGCCTTGAAGGAGGCGCAGGAAGCCGAATTCCAGGCTTGGGCCGAGCAGAATACGCTGCCTGAAGAGGGATTCGTCGATGCGCTCGGCATGATCCGCGAGGCGGTGAACGACAACATGGCCTACACCGGTCCGCTCCAGTATTTGAGCGAGGCGATGGTCCGTTCGGTCGAAATCATGACCCCGGCTCTGGTGGCTAACCGGATGCTGACGGCCGAGGAGGTAAGCGACGAAGCGAAAGCGCAGGCGAAGGAGTATTACGCCAACTTCTACAAGGATTACAACCTGCCGACGGACCGCAAGGTAGCCCGGAAGATGCTTTCGATGGTCAAGGAGAACGTGAAGGATCTGCCGACCGTTTTCGCGGAGGTGATCGACGCGCAGTTCGGCGGCGACATCGACGCTTATGTGGATTACCTGTACGACAATTCGGTCTTCACGGACGAGGCCAAGGCATCGGCCGCTACGTCCGAGCAGATCAAGAACGATCCGGCGGTAGTGTTGGCTACGTCGGTTCTGAACAAGATGAAGGAGCTGCGCGAGAAGGCCGTACCCAACCTGCAGAAATATGCGGACGGACATCGTCTTTACGTAGCCGGTCTGATGCGCATGCAGCCCGACAAGGCCTGGTATTCGGATGCGAACTTCACCATTCGTCTGACTTACGGTCAGGTGTTGCCTTATGAACCTGCCGACGGCGTGGTATATGATTACTACACGACGCTCAAGGGCGTGATGGAGAAGGAGGATTCTTCGAATCCCGAATTCGTCGTTCCCGCCAAGCTCAAGGAGCTTTACGAGGCGAAGGATTTCGGTCCCTATGCCAACTGCAAGGGCGAACTTCCCGTAGCGTTCCTGGCCAACTGCGACATCACGGGCGGTAACTCGGGTTCGCCGATGATGAACAGCCGCGGCGAGCTGATCGGTCTGGCTTTCGACGGTAACTGGGAGGCTATGTCGGGCGATATCGCCTTCGAGCCGGATGTACAGCGTACTATCGGCGTGGACGTTCGCTATGTGCTCTTCGTGATCGACAAGTTCGCGGGTGCGGACTGGCTGCTCGACGAGATGACCCTCGTGAAGAGCGACTGCACCAAGGCATGCGATCAGAAGGATGTGAAGAAAAAGGAGACGAAGGCTTCGAAGAAAAACGCCAAGAAAGCGGACAAGAAGCGCAAGTAACTGGAAATACGGCGAATGTGCGTTTGCTTTGCAGGCGCATGTCCGCGAATCGAAAAGGGGAGAACGCTCGCAGCGTTCTCCCCTTTTCGATGTTGAAAAACGGTCGGATGAAATTTACGCATTGCGGGGTATGAAAACCGTCCTTCTTTTCGGATCGGTTTGCAGAAATAAAATAAATGACTATTTTTAGAATTTCATTCGTGCGGATAAGTGAGATAGAGATGAAGACGAAAAAAGGAAAGGATATGACCTGCGAAGAGGTCTTGGAGTGGCTTGCGGCCCATGCCAA
>OHWC01001191.1_pt1 | contig 11865 bp, 10 predicted proteins | sample 1579541 | NCBI WGS metagenome assembly OHWC01 (sample SAMEA3882551, study PRJEB24775) | human gut metagenome | biome: human-associated habitat; feature: intestine environment; material: feces | place: Netherlands | collected 2009/2010
GCTGAAATTTGTAATTCAGATTATTGCCGCACTTGTGGTTGTGTTCGCAGGTGATATAAAAATAGACGTGTTCACAAACCCAAATTTCCTAAGCGACAATCCGTATTGGGTACTTCCCGAATGGCTTTCGGTAACGCTTACTGTTATATGGATTGTATTCATAACAAATGCGGTAAACTTTATTGACGGTCTTGACGGATTGGCGGCAGGCGTGTCGGCGATAATGTCTATATCGCTTGTATTTATATCGATAAGAGTGGGTGAATATTCGATTGCAATTTTGGGTATTGCACTTATGGGTTCGTGTTTCGGATTTTTGCCGTTTAACTTTAATCCAGCAAAAATATTTATGGGTGATACAGGCTCGACATTCTTGGGATTTATGCTTGCAACATTGTCTATACAAGGTGTGTTCAAGAGTTATGCGGTAATATCGTTTGCAGTACCGCTTTTGATTTTGGGATTGCCGTTGTTTGACGCATTGTTTGCGATGATTAGACGTATATTGCGCGGACAAAGTCCGATGACTGCGGACAGAGGACACTTGCACCACAGACTTGTGGATATGGGATTTTCCCAGAAACAAACCGTATTTATATTGTACGCAATAAGCGGTGTGCTTGGAATAACGGCTGTACTTTTGGCTGAAAGCGGCGTACTCAGAGCATTGTTGCTTGTAATATGCGTGCTTATACTTCTTTTGATTGGAAGTATGCTTGGAAAGAACAGTTATGTACATCAACATCAGGATAACAGAAATTTGACTGATGATAATGAAATTGACGTTGAAGAAGTTTCCGATAAAAAAGGTAATGAGGATAAGTAGGAAAGGATAGAGAAAAGTGAAAAAGTTAAAGGTTATGACAGTTTTCGGTACAAGACCTGAGGCAATCAAAATGGCTCCGCTTGCACTTGAACTGAAAAAATATGACAATATTGAATCAATCGTATGTGTAACGGCACAGCACAGACAAATGCTTGACCAAGTTCTTGAAATATTCGGCATAACACCTGATTATGACCTTGATATTATGAAGACAAGACAGAGTCTTATCGGAATAACAACAAGAGTTTTGGAAGGTCTTGACGAAGTTATTAAAAAGGAACAGCCTGATATTGTGCTTGTACACGGCGACACATCAACAAGTTTCGTTGCGGCACTTGCGGCTTTTTATAATCAAGTCAAGGTCGGACACGTTGAGGCGGGTCTAAGAACATACGATAAATATTCTCCGTTCCCTGAAGAAATGAACAGACAGCTTACAGGCAGAATTGCCGATCTTAATTTCTCACCGACAGAGCAAAACAGAAAGAATTTACTTAAAGAAAATGTTTCGGACGATATTATTTATATAACCGGTAATACGGTTATTGACGCACTTAAAACAACTGTCCGTGATGATTATAAGTTCAAGGATGAGTGCCTTAACAACCTTGATTTTGACAATAAGAGAGTAATTATTGTCAAAGGAAGATTTAACCACGCCAATCGACTTGTTCAATGCGTCCGCTCCGTATTCATGTACAAATCTTAACCCGTCAAAGGTGTCATATCTTGCTCAGCAGGCTGTGCTTGGCGGTATGAACGGAATTGATATGGTTTCAGTCCCCGGTCAGGTTACAATGGGTTCAAAGTACGCAGAATTCAATGTCAGCGAGGCAGAATTTTATCAGCTGTTTTTGAGTATTTATTATACGAAAATAGAATAATAATAAAACAAATAAAATGCATCAGATTCCAAATAAGGTCCTGATGCATTTTTGTTTTATGTGCAATGCGGTTGTTATATTGCAGCGGAATTTTCATAATATCAGAATTTATGTGTTTAAGCATATGATATCATCAAGGCGGGAGGATAATATACGCCGCTACGGCTAGGTTTGTACAGAAAACCGCAATGCTACGCTCGGGCATAATATGTTTTGTATTTAAACAAACTGTCTTCACGACCGCAATTTTCCATTTTACATTTTCAATTTTTCATTTAATTAACCTGTCTTCACGAATAGGGTACGGCGGCTCGCCGTAAAAAACAGACAGCCGATAATTGGCTGTCTGCATTTTGTTCAATATTCAATTTGATGCGGAGGTTGTTTCTTTTGAAGAAGTACCGCCTGTGAACAATTCTTCAAAAACGAAGCTTGCAAACTTCTTTCTCTGTTCTTCAAGGTCTGAAATTTTGATTGTTGATGTGATTGCACCGTTCCATGTTTCGGTTTTATCATCATAGTACCAAAGACCTTCTTCAGGAACATAATACTGCTCTACATCATAGGAAAGATATGTGAGAGCGTGAGAAACAAGCGCTGTGATTTCGTCCTTCTTAAGGTTTGTTGTTACAAGAGGACCGACAGAGCTTACAATTGAAACAATCTGACCGAGGTCTGCACTTTTCATACTTGTGAACAAAGTTTCAAGAAGCTTTCTCTGTCTTGAGGTTCTGTCCCAGTCGTCACCGTCAAGACCGATTTCGTTGCCGTCCTCGCCCTTTTTAAGACCTCTGTTTCGAGCATACCAAAGAGCTTCCTGACCGTTGAGATGAACAGTACCCGGTGCGTCTGTGATAGTTGTTCTTGTGTCAGCCTGATTGTTCTTGTACATCTGATAGTTGATATAGTCAATTTCGTCCTGAGTAACTTCCATATCAATACCGCCGAGGGTGTCGATAATCTTCTTAAAGCTGTCAAAGTCAACAACCGCATAACGGTCAACCTTGATGCCGAAGTTTGCCTCAATTGTCTGAATTGAAAGCTTTGCTCCGCCGTAGTTATAAGATGCGTTGAGCTTGTCATATCCGTAACCGGGGATATAAACATATGTGTCACGCTGGAATGATGTCAGTTTAAGCTTTTTGTGGTTGTTATCAATGGTCATCATGATCATTGTATCACTTCTGCCGTGTTTATCGCCGTTTGAATTGTCTTCGCCAAAGAGCATAACATTAAGCTCCTTGGAGTTCTGCAGAAGCTCTCCCTCTGAAAGCGAAAGGTTTGTTGCGTCGCCCTCAAGCGGTGCAACCGATGAGTTGGTAGCTGCCGTGTTGTTGTTGTTTGTGTCATCAAGCTCTTTGAAGTTGAGAGTGTCAAGAAATGAATAGTAGTAGAGCATTCCGCCGCCGCCCAACAGGAAGATTATTGAAAACACAAGGCAGAGAATTCTTTTAAGTCTGCCTTTTTTATTATATAATTTTTTGACCTGCTTATTTGAGCTTATGTCAATAAAATCGCTTTTCTGACTGCTTTTTTCGTAATTTGGCATATTACTCCTCCAATCGGGTAAAAAGCACACAATACATAAGTACAGTTTATTATACCATATGAGAATTTCTTTTAATGCTAAATTAGAATTAAAATCTGCCTTTTCGTAAAGTTTTAGCGAAAAATCTGACTGAAAATATTGATTTTTTTGTCGGTAACTGTCAATCCTGTTCATCAAGTGACAAATAGAAGGACGGAAGGAACTCTTTTTCAAACACCTCGTTTTCGGGCATATTCATATTGTGAATTGATTTTTCGGTTGCCTCTTTTGCCTTTGAAAACTCGCTGTTGCCCATTTTTATTTCTTCAATACATTTTATGAGTGCGGAAAACTTGTCCGCCGCTTTTACATATTTTTTAAGTTCATCGTCACCTGCACCGTTCATTTTGATGATTTTATCCATATCGTCCTTAAAATCATCCGGAAGCATCGACACAAGCCTGTTGCCTGCCGTTGCTTCAATTTCCTTGTAGGCATTTTTGATTTCGGGGTTGAAGTATTTTACGGGAGTCGGCATATCGCCCGTTATGATTTCGGTTGCATCGTGAAAAAGTGCGAGCAATGCGGCTCTTTCGGCATTGAGATTACCGCCGAAACGCTTGTTGTGAATCAAAACAAGGCAATGTGCAATCACTGCAACATCAAGACTGTGTTCGCTGAGGTTTTCACAGCGTGTGTTGTTCATAAGTCCCCAACGGTTGATGTACCTCATTCTTGAAAGCATTGCGTAAAAATGTGAAATATTCATAGGTAGTTTCTCCTGTTTTTTGCTAAAAATTAGTGCAATTTGTATCGCATTATGTTATAATGTAATCTAAATGCGAGTGTCCTCTGTTCTCTGCAAGCAAAGCAGAGCGTTGCTCCGAATTGAATATGTAGGTGTCTTTTGAATAAATGACGGTGAAGGACATTTATATTACTGATTATACTATTCATAATTTAAAAGTAAAGAAATTATCGAAAAAAAGATTTTTTCAGACTTTTTGCTCCGTGGAGGGTTTTATGCCGAGCAGAATTTTGCAAAAATATCCAACACAAAAACTATTCGGTTTGCGTGTGTTTCTTATATCAATTATAACTGCAACAGCACTTTTTCTACCGTTTATCATAATGGGGGGCGGTGTTTTCTATTATTACGGTGATTTCAATGTTCAGGAAATTCCGTTTTATCAGCTTGTGCATGACGCCGTAAGAAACGGTGATATGGGTTGGATGCACAATGTTGACCTCGGAACGGATATGCTCTCAAGCTTCAGCTTTTATCTTCTTGGCAGTCCGTTCTTTTGGCTGACAATTCCGTTCCCGAGTGAGACTGTACCGTATCTTATCGGACCGTTGCTGATTTTAAAATTCGGCTGTGCGTCACTTTCCGCATATCTCTATTTGAAAAGATATGTGGCTGACAGGAATTTCGCTCTTGTAGGCGGATTGCTGTATGCATTTTCGGGATTTTCAATCTACAATGTGTTCTTTTTCCACTTTCATGAACCGATGATAATGTTTCCGCTGTTGCTTGCGGCACTTGACGCATTCATCTATGACGGAAAAAGAATGGTGTTCACACTTGCGGTATTCTCCGCCTGTGTTGTGAACTACTACTTCTTTGTGGGACAGGTTCTGTTCGTAATCATCTATTTTCTTATGATTACGCTTACCAAAACCTACAAATTTAAAGTTAAAAATTTTCTCTTGCTTGCGCTTGAGGTTATCATAGGATTCCTTGCAACGGCGTTCATACTGCTGCCGTCAGTGCTCGGCTTAATGGGAAACCCAAGGCTTGCCGAGCTTCCGAACGGCTGGGATTCGCTTGTCTACAGTCAACCGCAAAAATACTGGCTGATAATTTTAAGCCTGTTTTTCCCCGCAGATATGCCTGCGTTTCCTGTGTTCACACCCGGCTCAAATTGCAGATGGGCGTCTGTTGCGGCATGGTTGCCGCTTGTCGGAATGACGGGAGTTATCGCATATTTTCAGGTTTGCCGAAAAAGCTGGCTCAAAAAGCTTCTCGCCGTGCTTGCTGTGTTTGCGTGTGTGCCTGTTTTGAACAGTATGTTCCAGCTTATGAACAGCTCAATTTACTACGCAAGATGGTTCTATATGGGCGTGCTTATGCTTGTTCTTGCAACAATCAAGGCGTTTGAAAACAGAAAAACCAATTGGAACAGGGCGATTCGTTGGTCGGCAGGAATTACGGTAGGTGCAACTCTGCTGATAGGTCTTATGCCTGTGAGCTATACGGATGAGGAGAGCGGCGATATTCAAAATACGGTTATCGGCACTCAGGCAACATTTGAACGCTATTGGCTCTATGTTCTTATGGCTTTGTTAAGTCTGCTTGCGTTTGTTCTCATAATCAAAAAATTCAGACGAAACAAAAAGAAATTTACGGTTATTCTGACTGTAGGTATCCTGAGCGTTTCGCTTTTCACCTCATATTTTATAATCGCCACAGGCTATTTCTCAAGCAGCAGTACAAATGCCATCAAAGAAGATATCATAAACAGGCGTGACGGCATCACAATTGCCGATATTGACAATGTTCGCAGTGATTTTTACGAATGTGTTGACAACACGGCAATGTTCTGGCAGATTCAGAGTATTAACTGCTTTCAGAGTTCTGTTTCAACATCTATAATGCAGTTTTACGATGCACTCGGAATTACAAGGGACGTTGCGTCAAGACCTGACCTTGATGTATACGGACTTCGCCCGTTTCTGAGTTGTAAGTATCTTTTTGATTACCGTGGCGACGGAAAATCGGGAAGTCTGAATTCATTCGTTGACGAAAACGGCAACACAAGAATGCCGGGTTGGAAATATCTCAGAACGCAGAACCGTTTTGATATTTACCGCAATGAATACTACATTCCTATGGGATACACCTTTGATAAGTTCATTGCCGAAGAAGAATTTGACCTTGTGACGAACGCACACAAGTCCGAGGCTTTGCTCTACGCAATGGTTCTTCCCCGTGACCTTATGAAGAAGTATTCCGATATTACGGGCTACAGCGATGAAAAGTACAAGCTTTTGTACGGCAAACATCCGGAGGATTACGACAGCATTACGGAAAAGTTTGATTACAGTAATTCAGATTACAAAAAGGTTTGTAATCTCAGAGCCTTGAACAGTTGTACTTCATTTGAATATACAGATAACGGCTTTAAGGCTGTTTACAATAATAAAAAGGGTGACGATAACCTGTTGTTTTTCAGCGTTCCTTACAGCGATGGTTTTACCGCAACTGTAAACGGCAAGGCGGCAGATGTTGAAAAGGTTGACTACGGCTTTATGGCTGTTAAGATTCCAAAGGGGGAAAAGTGTGACATTGTGTTCACCTACGAAACACCCGGATTTTCAACAGGTGTCAAAATCAGCCTTTGCGCATTCGGAGCATTTTTAATCTACTGTGCGGTTATTGTGACCGTTAAAACAGTTAAAAAAAGAAAAAATAAAAACTGATAAAGATACAATCAGCATTTAAGTACGGAGGTATTTATTATGTTTGGAAACAAAATACTTGACTTCAAAGACGAACTTTTAAAGGATCTTAACACACTTCTTTCTTTTGAATCGGTTGACGGTGAAAAGAATGACGAGTGCGATAATGCCTTGAATTTTATTCTTAAAAGAGCAGAAGATTTCGGTCTGACAGGGGAGAGAACAACCGACAAGAGCGGTCATATAACCTTTGGCGACAGCGGAAAGCTTTGCGGTGTGCTTACTCACCTTGATGTTGTTCCTGCGGGAAACAGCTGGAGCGTTCCGCCGTATGCGCTTACCGAAAAGGATGGCAGACTTTACGGCAGAGGAATTGCAGATGACAAGGGTGCGGCTCTTGTTACTCTCTATTGTTTGAAAGCAATCAAGGACAGCGGTGTAAAGGGCGTGAACACTCTGCGTGCTATTTACGGCACGGGTGAAGAAACGGGTATGGAGGATATGGAAAATTATTTCAAGAAAAATCCACTTCCCGACATGGCATTCACTCCCGACAGCGACTACGGCATTTGCTTTGCCGAAAAGGGTATTCTTCAGCTTGAAGTCAGCACACTTTTAAATAATGCAACAACACTCAGCCAGTTCCATGCAGGCAGAGCAGTTAATGCAGTTCCCGACAGAGCGTATGTAATGCTTGATTCATCAGACTATGACGAGCAGACTCTCATGCGCCTTGCAGACGCAAGTGACGGTGATTTTGAATTTAATTACACTATTGACGGTCTTATGATAATCAGCCGTGGCAAAGCGGCTCATGCGTGTGAACCGGACAAGGGCTACAATGCCGCAGCGGCACTTGTTGACCTTATCTCAAATGTTTACACAACAAAGGAAACAGGTTCAATCTGTTCATTTATTGACTACGCAATTAACAAGGAAACAAACGGCAGATCACTCGGTCTTAAAATGAGCGACGCTGTTTCGGGCTCGCTCACCGTAAACCTCAGCAGCGTGAATATTGAGGGACAGACCGCAAAGGCTGTGTTTGATATCCGTTACCCCGTTACCGTGAGCGGAAACAGAGTTCTCAAACAGTTCAAAAAGGTTGCAAAAATCAGCGACCTCAAGGTTACTGTTCTAAATCACGAAGAACCGCTTTATGCTGATAAGGACAGCAAGCTTGTAAAGCTTCTCTCTGACGCTTATGAAAGCGTAACAGGTGAAAAGGCTGAGCTTTATTCAACAGGCGGCGGAACATACGCAAGAATGCTCGGAGGTCACGGTGTTGCATTCGGTCCTGCATTCAAAAATGACGATGTTCGTATGCACAATGCAGACGAAAGTATGGATAAGGAGAACTTTTTTAAACACGCTCAGATTTGCCTTGAGGCAATGTACAGAATGTTTACTGACGGAGAATAATGCGTTTCGTTATGAACAAATTCAGATGAAAAGGGAATGCTAATGAATACGGAAAAAACTGTTAGAAAACAGGCAAAAAAGGTTCTTGAGGGAAACCGGTCGGTAATTATCTCAGAGGTAATGGTCACTGTGCTTGCATTTTTGACAGGGCTGTTTGCGTTCAGCCTTGCAATGTCTGTGGCAGGACTTTATGATGTAAAAAATCCGAATCAGACTCAGCAGATGCTTACAATGATTTTTGGGCTTGTATTTTTTGCTTTTGTTGTTGTGTGTCTGCCGCTCATAAACGGAGTTTACAGAAGTGTGTGTAATGTAGTCAGGGGCAGAGAGTGCAGTCCTCTTGATGTTTTTTACTATTATAAAAAGCCGAAATTATTTTTTAAGTCTGTTATTCTTGATGTAATTTCAGTCGGCTTGTTTTTTATCATAAGCGGTCTGCTCAATGTGTTCAATTATCTTAGTGCGGTTTCGGATAAAATAATTGAAAATTCACCCTCACTCACGGCGGTTGTGGCTGTATTGCTTGTTTTGGCGTTTATCGTCAGCACTGCGGTTGTTGTGGTGTGTTACATTATTTTTGTTCATTATACATTTTTGGCTTACGGTTTTAACGAACATCTGCCGCTCGGAGTTTATCTTCCGAGAATGATGGCTTTTTCAATAAAGAACTTCATTCCAACAATAAAGCTGTTTATCGGTTTTATCGGCTGGGCGGCTTTGTGCTTTTTTGTTGTTCCGGCATTTTATGCCGTACCTTATTTTCTGACAACCTCTGCAATGTCTGCAAAATGGTTGTTCGAGCTTGAAGGGAGCAGAGATATTATATGTTAGTTTCACTTTGTATGATAGCCTATAACGAATCGAATGCTTTGAGCGGACTTTTCAGGGATATTGCACTTCAGGACTATCCGCATGACAAAATTGAGGTGGTATTTGTTGACAGTATGTCAACCGATGATACTAAAGAGAAAATGGAAAAGTTCCGTGATACCGACTACGGCTTTTGGAATGTGTCCGTTGTTCAATGCGTAAAGCGTAATCAGGCAACCTCATGGAATGCCGCTCTGATGACCGCAAAGGGCGATGTTATCATAAGAGTTGACGCTCACGCAAGAATTCCGAGAAACTTTGTTTCACGAAATGTTTATAACATAAAGCAGGGCGAAAATGTTGTAGGCGGCGGCAGACCGAATATCACTTCAAATGTTTCAAGCTGGAAGCTTACCTTGCTTGCGGCTGAGGATTCTCTGTTCGGCAGTTCGGTTGCTTCATACAGACGGCCGCTTGCGCAAAAGGAATATCTTGACAGCCTTTTTCATGCGGCTTACCGCAGAGAGGTTATTGCTAAGGTCGGCGGATTTAACGAAAATCTCGGCAGAACCGAGGATAATGAATTTCACTACCGCATTAGAATGGCGGGCTACAAGATGTGCTGTTGCCCCGATATTATTTCGTATCAGCATTCACGAAACGACCTTCACGGAATGATAAGGCAGAAGTATTCAAACGGACGGTGGATAGGACTTACACTCTCGGAATGTCCCGGTTGTCTTTCATACTTTCACTTTGCACCGTTTCTTTTTGTAATGGCGCTTCTCGGCTGTTCCGTGCTTGCATTTCTCGGACTTCCGCTTTTTTTGTACATTCTTTTGATAATCTACGGAATGTTTGATATTGTAAACGCTGTCGGATGTTGCACAATGAAAAATGTTCAGCCTCAGTTTGTGTTTTTGCCGTTCATTTTCCCGTTGCTCCATGTTGCCTACGGAATAGGCACAATTGTTGGTTTGATTCAGATTCCGTCATGGCGGAAGAAAATCAAAAACAGCGGTGCGAAAGAACACATTGAAAAGGTAAAAAGAAAAATCAGGGAAAACACACTTCCCGGTCATTCATACAAATAATTTTTTGGGCGGATAATCTCCGCCCGTATTTGATATTTACGGAGATACTTATGACTGAAAAAGTAGAACTTACCCCCGAACTTTTGCGTGAATTACAGCTTAAACAGCTTGATATGCTCGTGTATTTCAGGGACTTTTGCGAAAAGAACAATCTCACATTCTATCTCATCGGCGGTGCGTTAATCGGTGCGCTCAGAAACGGCGGATTCGTTCCGTGGGATGATGATGTTGATGTTATGCTGCCACGAGAGGACTACGAAAAGCTGTACAAGCTTTGGCATGAACAGGGCGCAGACGGAAGATTTCGACTTCTCAAAACCGACAGCGATATGTTCACGGGCAATATTTTTATGACCGTAACCGACACAAATTACACTATGGTCAAAACAAATCAGACCGAGGTTGATATTCCGCACGGACTTGTGCTTGATGTCTTTCCGCTTGATGTTTGTCCCGACAGCCGTTTTGCACGCAAAATGCAGTATGTGTGGACAATGCTTTATTCGCTGTTTTTGGCTCAGGTTGTTCCCGAAAAGCACGGCGGAATTGTGGGGGCAGGCAGTAAGGCTTTGCTTTCAATTTTCAGAGGAAAAAAGCTCCGTGAAAAGATTTGGAGAACTGCCGAAAAGCATATGATTAAGTACAGGCTTGATAAAAACAAGTGTGTAACGGAGCTTTGTTCAGGCCCTCATTGGATGAAAATTGAGTATCCGAAACACATTTATTCGGGCGTTGATTATGTCACATTTGAGGGCATAAAAATGCCGTGTATGTCTGGCTATGACGAGTATCTCAGAATGGTTTTCGGTGATTATATGCAGCTTCCGCCGGTTGAGGACAGAGTGCCACACCACGATATTGCATATCTTGACCTGAACTCACCGTGTGAAATTTATGACAGCAAAAGAAATAATAAGTAAAAATAACGGTGCATTATGGAGCTTATAAGAGATAATTGGACTAAAAATGACTATGATGATTTCGTAGGGGAACTTCGTTCATATGCCGATGAAAAGTACAGAAGCTTTCATTCCTCATTGATTCCCGACAATGACAAGGACTTTTTTATCGGAGTAAGAATGCCTGTTATGCGAAAGCTCGGCAAGGAAATTTCTAAGGGCAACGGACGCAGTTTTTTAGAGCAGACAACTGATAATTCTTATGAAGAAAAAACAATGCGAGGTATTGTAATCGGTTTGCTCAAAACCGAAAGCTATGAAGAATTTTTGACGTATAGCGATGATTTTGTACAGCGTATAGACAGCTGGGCGGTTTGCGACGGCTTTTGTGCAAATTTAAAGCAGACGAAAAAGTATAAATCAGAATTTTTTCCTCATGTTTGTGAATACACCGAAAGCAACAATCCGTGGATAATTCGTGCAGGTCTTGTGCTGATGCTTGACTATTATCTTGAAGATGAGTACATAGACACGGTGCTTGAATGTTGTGACAATGCGAAAAATCCGCATTATTATGTGAGTATGGCAAGGGCATGGCTTGTTGCAACTGCACTTGCAAAGTGCAGAGAACAGACTATGCGGTACATAAAGTCAAATTCGCTTGATAATGCAACCTTTAATAAAATGATTCGGAAATGCGTTGAAAGTTTCAGAATTGACGATGAAACGAAAAAATATCTCAAAACACTGAAGAGATATTGACAAATCCGAAAATCGGCATATAATATAATCAACAGTTGTCTTCGGGGCGGAGTGAAATTCTCCACCGGTGGTTAAAGTCCACGAACAGGTGAAAGCCTGCCGAGTCTGTGAAATTCAGACACCGACGGTTATAGTCCGGATACGAGAAGATGCGGCAGAACAGGCGGTTCGTCTGTTT
>OHWC01001203.1_pt1 | contig 11782 bp, 7 predicted proteins | sample 1579541 | NCBI WGS metagenome assembly OHWC01 (sample SAMEA3882551, study PRJEB24775) | human gut metagenome | biome: human-associated habitat; feature: intestine environment; material: feces | place: Netherlands | collected 2009/2010
TGCTCCAGTTCCCGCGCTGAGCTTGAGCCATGCGAGCTTCTCGTTTGGCGCCGGCGCGGCAAATGCCGTGAGCGATGTGACTCTGGAACTGCCGCTGGGCAAAACGCTCGGCATTATCGGTGGCACGGGCAGCGGCAAGTCCACGCTCGTCTCGCTTATCCCGCGCCTGTACGATGCGGGCACCGGCAGCGTGTGCGTGATGGGTGCCGACGTGCGCGCTTGGCCGCTCGACCAGCTGCGCCATGTGGTTGCGACTGTTCCGCAGCGTGCGTCGCTGGTGAGTGGCACTATCCGCAGCAACCTGACCTGGCGCGACGAGGCGGCAACCGACGAGGATCTTTGGGCAGCGCTCGATATGGCGCAGGCGAGCGAGTTCGTGCGCAACAAGCCGCAGGGGCTCGATGCCCCGGTCGAGGCAGGCGGTAAAAACTTCAGCGGTGGCCAACGCCAGCGCCTGACCATCGCGCGCGCCCTGGTGGGCTCGCCTCAGATATTGATCATGGACGATTCCGCCTCGGCGCTCGACTTTAAGACCGACGCGGCGCTTCGCCATGCCATCCGCGAGCGCAGTGTGCGCGGTGCCGCCGAGGGCGGGCTGCCGCTGACGACGGTGATCGTAAGCCAGCGCGTTTCGACCGTGCGCGACGCCGACATGATCTGCGTACTCGATCACGGATCGGTCGCGGGCTTGGGCACGCACGATGAGCTGTACGCGACCTGCCAGCTCTACCGCGAGATTTGCCAGTCGCAGCTGCGTCGCGAGGAGCTCGAGGGCCAGCAGGGGAACGCGACGCCCGTGTCCGCACCGATCGCCTCCGCATCCGTCTGCGCAAAGGAGGGCTGCTAAATGAATCCGTACACTTCCTCCGGTTCGGTCGCCACGATGACGGCCAACGTGTCCGGCAACGATAACCTCAACGACCTGGGTGACGGTCCGCGCCAGCTCGGCGATCCCGAGCGCTATCCCGTGGGTGTGGTGACCCGCCGCCTGCTGGGCTATGTTCGTCCGCATCGCATTTCGTTTGTTGCGTCGTTTGTGAGCGCCGCCATCTCCGTGATTCTGCAGCTCTACACGCCCATCCTCATCGGCGAGGGCATCGACCTCATCGTCGCCACCGGGCAGGTGGACTTCGATGCGCTGCTGCCGCTCGTTACCAAGCTCGCGATTGTCGTCGTAGGTGCTGCGGCCTTCCAGTGGCTACAGGGCTACTGCGTCAACCGCCTGTCCTACGAGACGGTGCGCGACATGCGCGTGGAGGCGAGCGACAAGCTCAGCCGTATGCCGCTCAGCTTTATCGACAGCCATGCCCACGGCGACCTTATGAGCCGCGTGGTCAACGACGTCGATCAGGTGGGCGACGGCCTGCTGCAGGGTTTTACCCAGCTTTTCACCGGCGTTATCACCATCGTGGGCACGCTCGCGTTTATGCTCTCCATTAACCTGACCATGACGCTCGTGGTGGTGCTCGTCACGCCGCTTTCCATCTTTGCTGCCGGTGCTATTGCCAAGCTCTCCAACAAGAGCTTTACGGCTCAGCAGCGCATTCAAGGGCAGCTCGGTGGTCATATCGAGGAGTACGTAGGCGAGCAAAAGCTTGTCGACGCCTTTGCCTATGGTCCCAACGCCCAGCAGCGCTTCGATGCCCTCAATGCCGAGCTCTACACCGCGGGCGAGCGCGCGCAGTTTATGGGTTCGCTCTCCAACCCCGGCACGCGCTTTATCAATAACATCATCTATGCCGTGGTCGCTGTGATCGGTTGCGTGGGCGTGATCACGGGCGTGCCCGCGGCGCTCACGGTGGGAGGCGTGCAGGTTTTCCTGTCCTACGCCAACCAGTACACCAAGCCGTTCAACGAGGTCACCAACGTCATTACGCAGATCCAGACCGCGTACGCCTCGGCGCGCCGCATGTTTGCGCTGCTCGATGCGCGCGAGCAGGAGCCCGATGCGTCAGATGCCGTGGAGCTTGCCGTCCAGCGTGGCGAGGTGACCTTTGAACACGTGGACTTTAGCTATGTGCCCGACCGCAAGTTGCTGCAGGATATCTGCATCGAGGCCAAGCCCGGCATGCGTTTTGCCCTGGTCGGCCCCACGGGCTGCGGTAAGACAACGCTCATCAATCTGCTGCTGCGTTTTTACGATATCGATGCCGGCCGCATCATGGTCGATGGCCGGTCTTCGCGTGACTACACGCGCGCAAGCCTGCGCCGTGCCTTTGGCATGGTGCTGCAGGATACGTGGCTGTTCGAGGGCACCGTGGCCGAAAACATCGCTTACGGTTGTCCCGATGCTACGCGTGAGCAGATTGCCGAGGCCGCCAAGCGCGCTCATGCGCATAAGTTTATCGTGCAGCTGCCAGGCGGCTACGATACGGTGATCGGCGAGGACGGCGGCACGTTTAGCCAGGGCCAAAAGCAGCTGCTGTGCATCGCGCGCGTTATGCTCACCGATCCGGCTATCTTGCTGCTGGACGAGGCGACTTCGAGTATCGATACGCGCACCGAGCTGCAGGTGCAGGCGGCATTCGACGAGCTTATGGCCGGTCGCACGAGCTTTGTCGTAGCGCACCGCCTGTCGACGATTCGCAACGCCGACTGCATTCTGGTCATGCGCGACGGCCAGATTATCGAGCGCGGCACGCACGACGAGCTGCTGGCGGCAGGCGGCTTCTACGCCGAACTCTACCGCAGCCAGTTTGCCCAGTGAGCACGGCCGTGGGGTAAATTAATCAATCGACAGACGGTGGTTTACATCTGTCACGTTAGTACTAAGATATTCATCTAATAAATTGCATTAGTGGCTTTAGTTTTGGGGGATACGAGGCAACGTGACTATGACGTGCTCTTTGGTGGTTAACAGCAAGAGCGGTAATACCAGGATGGTTTCGGGCGCGATCAAGCGCGCTCTGCAGGCTGCGGGTGTTGAGTTTGTCCATGCCGCGGCGTTGAGCGACGATGCAGATGCGGATCAGGTTGCGCTCGAGGCGCAGGGCGCCTGCGCGGCCGACACGGTGCTCGTCGGTTTTTGGTGCGACAAGGGCGCGTGCACGCCTTCGGTCGCGACGTTGCTCTCCGCCTTGCACGGCAAGCGCGTCTTCCTGTTTGGCACCTGCGGTTTTGGCGCCGACCAGAGCTATTACCAGCAGATTATTGATCGCGTAACTTCTAATTTGGCTGGGGATGCCGAGCTGGTGGGCTGGGCAATGTGCCAGGGCAAGATGGGTCCTGCCGTAAAGCAGCGCTACGAGGCAATGCTTGAGCAAGAACCCGAAAACGCGCGCTATAAGATGCTGCTCGACAACTGGGTTGCCGCGAAGGACCATCCCACCAAGGAGGACCTGGACAACATGGCCGCAGTCGCCAAGAAGGCCGTGCTGGGCGAGTAGCTTCGCCGTTCGCGGTCCTTCGCACAAAACAATACAAATGTGAAAGCCTCGAAATTCTCGAGGCTTTTTTCTTGACACTCGCGGGCGCAACCGTGGCAAGCGTTTGGGACGACATTTTCCATCACCCCGATGACGAGACCGTCCTGGACGACACGCTCGCATGCGTTCGCTGGTGCATTCAGAGTGGGACGCACTTTCCGCGATACGCATGACAGACCACGCATCTGCAATGAGGCGAGCGTAGTTACTTATCAGCCCACTCAACCCGCAACGGGTGAGGGGCGGCGGCAGGCGGAGGCATGGGAAAGGTCTGTCGCGAGTTCCGCACGCAAAGGGGGCCACTTAATGTGGCCCCCGTCTTGCGCAGGACTGTTTGAGCAGCAGACCTTTCCCATGCCTCCGCCTGCCGCCGATTCGGGCCCCCGAACCCGTTACTTGATCTTGGTCGTACCCGGTGCCAGGTTGGGGTCGGTCTCGTTGGCCTCGGTCTGGAAGTGCTCGGTGTACACGTTCTTGCCGTCGCGGAACATCTCGTAGTACTGCATCTTGGCGTAATCTTCGCGCGCCTTGGTGGCGGCTGCGGCGGCGGCATCGTCACCGGTGACGTTGGAGGAAAGCGCCCAGCGCAGGCTGGCGTCCTCGTAGCCCACCGAGTTGATGGCGGGCAGCGACTCGCGCAGCGTCATGTGCGCTTTCTGGTAGTCGGTCAGCGGTGCGCCGATCAGCTGCATAAGCTGCGTGGACAGGTAGTTGGTGGACAGGTCGTCGACCTCGCTCGTCTGGTCGCAGCCGGCAACGTCGTAGTTGGCCCAGATGATGTAGTCGGTCTGCCACAGACGTTCCTGGTGCGTGGCATCGTCCTCGCCGGTAAACCACTTGTCGTTGAACTTGGACGGGAAGAACGGCTGGTGGTCGCCCCAGAACACCACGACTACCTTACGGTCGAGCTTGCTCAGGGCGTTGAGGAAGTAGCGAAGCGCCTGGTCGGACTGCTCGATACACGAGACATACTCGTCGACATCGGAGAGCGTGCCGTCCTCGACGGTCTTGGCATCCAGATCGGTCGTATCGATATTCAGGTGCATCTGCTTATCGACCGGCAGCAGACCCGTATCGTAGCCCGAGTGGTTCTGCATGGTCACGTCGAAGATAAACTGCGGATCGGCGTTCTGGTCGAGCAGCTCAAGAATCTTGTCGTAGGTAGCCTGGTCGGTCACCATGCCGCGCAAGGTGTCGGCTCCCTGGAAATCGTTGATGGACAGGAACTGGTCAAAGCCAAAGTCCTTGTAGACGTTCTCGCGGTTCCAGTTGGTTGCGTGGTTGGGGTGCATGGCCGTGGTGGAATATCCGAGCGACTTGAACTGCTCTGCCAGGTTCCCGGTCGTTTCCATGTTGTAGATGGTGTAGGGGTACACGCCCGAGCCCAGGTTGGCCATGGAGTTGCCGGTCATAAACTCAAACTCGGTATTGGCGGTACCGCCGCCGTAGGCGCTCACGTAGAGCTTGCCGCGGCTGAGGCAGTTGGACAGGTTCTTAAAGTACTGCGGGCCCTCGTAGCCGGCGCGCATGTTCTGATAGATCGACAGATCCGAGAACGTCTCGTTCATGATGGCGATGACCGTGGGCTTCTCGCTATCGAACTGCTCCTTTGCGGCGGCGCGCTCGTCGCTCTTGGCCGCGTCGGACTTGTCGTAGGCCTTGGCGTACTTTTTGAGCGTGGCCTTGGCATCGTCGACGGAGTAGTCGGCGGGTTTGGGCGGCTTGATGGACTGCGCTGCGCTAATGAAAGCGGGCAGGTAGCCCTCGCGCCAGTAGCTCTCGAGCGGGCGCCAGGTGTAGACGGTGATGCCGAGAGTGTTGTAGTAGTCGATGAGCGTGACGTGCGCGGTCACGCCGCCCAGGCACAGCACGGCGACGAGCAGGTTGGTGAGCAGCATGCGCTTGGCGTTGGCGGCGCCCTTCTGGCGATGCGGCGCGACCAGGCCGGCGTACTCGCATAGCAGCATGGCGATGGCGGTAAAGCCCATGGACAGCACGCAGAACAGCGAGATCGAGAAGGTGTAGCCGTTGCCGGCGACTGCGGCGGCGGTGGAGATGGCCGAAAGGTCGCCCGGCTGGATGGGCATGGATTTAAACGTGATGACGAAGAACTCGGCAATGCCCAGGATAAAGAGGGCAAAGGCCAGGACCGCGGGAGCTGCGCCGTGGCGCTGGAATAGGAAGAACAGGCCGACCATGAGCGTGGTGATGATGGCCCACTCGAGCAGGATGCACAGGGGGTAGACCCAGGTAAAGTCGTGGTTGGACGAGACTTCCATGCCCAGCAGCGCAAAGACGCCGGCGAGCAGCAGACACAGGACGGCGGCGACGAGTGGCTTGCCCACAAAGGCGCCGCGCAGACGGGCGAGCTTGCCGGTGGGGGCGGGGGCGTCGGGCGCGGCGAACGCAAAGACGCGCGGGGCGATGCGGTCGCGTGCGATGCTGGCCCAAGCGCAGCCGGTGAGGATGGCGTTGGTCAGGATGAGCATCACAAAGGCGAGCGGCTCGTTTTGGGCGACGAGACCAATAGCGCCCCAGACGGTCAAAAAGAGCTGGAACAGGCCGAAGACGACGCTCCACCCAAGAGCGCTTTTGGCAACGGTGCCCGACTGAGCGCGAATGGCCTTGGCCTCGCGCAAGACAAGGTAGACGGTCGCCGCAAGACCGACGAGCGAGATGGCGGCAGCGAACATGCTGAGACTCCTCACAAACTAAAACGTACGAAAGCGGGGGTTTACCCGATTGTTACCAAGATATGCGCTGCAATTGGTGTCTGCGCACAACAACCAGCCATATTAACGCGCACGTGTGGCGGTGTGGCGCAATGTAGTGGCGACCTGCGCGATAATGGACGGGAATTACACGGAAACGTAAAGGCTTCTTAAAGAATTGGCGAGGATGAGGCGATGAACGAGCAGGTTTGCACCAAGGCTGTGGATACGTGCGGCTATCCGGTCGAGACGACGGGCAATGCGGTGCTGGACACGTTGGAGCACCGTTCCTCCACGCGTGCCTTCGCGCGTGATGACGACGACCGTCCCGTGGCGGTGACCGACGAGCAGCGGGCGGCGATTCTGCATGCGGCGAGCCGTGCGCCGTCGGCAGGCGCCATGATGATGTATTCCATCGTGAGCATTCGCGAGCAGGCTACGCTGGACCGTCTGGCCGACCTGTGCGACCACCAGCCCATGATCGCCAAGGCGCCCTGGGCACTAATATTTGTGGTCGATTATGCCAAGTGGATCGATCTGTTTGAGCACGTGGGCTGCTTTGAGCCCGAGTTTGTCGAGCGCACGGGTAAGGCGCCCCGCCGCGCGCCGGGTTTGGGCGACTTTGCCATCGCGGCGCAGGATGCCGTGATCGCCGCGCAAAACGCCGTGGTTGCCGCCGAGGCTCTGGGTCTGGGGAGCTGCTATATCGGTGATATCGTCGAGAATGCCGAGGAAGTTGCCGAGCTGCTCGATCTGCCGCCCTATACCATGCCGCTGTCGATGCTCATCATCGGCACGCCCCGCAAGGAGCGCCCGGCGATCGCGCATCCCGTGGTGAACCTGGTGCACGAGGAGCGCTACTGCCGCGCCGATGCTGCGACCATGGACGCGCAGGTGGCCGAGATGGACGCGATGTTTCGCCCGCATGCCCGCGAGGTGGGCGAGCGCGTCGTCGATATTTACACCCGTAAGCACACGAGTCCCTTTATGGCCGAGATGAGTCGCTCCATGGAGTGGTGGTTCAAAAACTGGCTCGGAAAATGACAGATGAGGCAAAGGGACAGTCCCTTTGTCACATTCCATATCGCCGTGGTGGCCTAAAGGCCGTATAAATGTTTATCTAGCTGGGAAAACGGTGCCGTGCAAGTGCAGGCCGATTACCTATAATCCCTTCGAACATTAAAGTTGGGAGGAAACCGGCTTATGGAACAAAAGGCCAAGGAGGCAGCCTCGCACGCTGCGATTCCTGTGAGCATCTCGGCGATGCTCGTCACGCTGGGCGTGGTGTACGGCGATATCGGCACCAGCCCTATGTATGTAACCAAGGCGCTCGTTGCCGGCAACGGCGGCATCGGAAGCGTGACGGAGGAGTTCGTGCTCGGCGCGCTCTCCCTTGTCGTGTGGACGGTCACGCTGCTGACGACCGTCAAGTACGTGCTGATCTCGCTGCGCGCCGACAATCACGGCGAGGGCGGCATCTTTGCCCTGTACGGCCTGGTCAAGCGCTGCGGCAAGTGGCTCATCATCCCCGCCATGCTGGGCGGCGCGGCGCTGCTCGCCGACGGCATCCTGACGCCTGCCGTTACCGTCACCACGGCCATCGAGGGCCTGCGCACCATCCCGGCGGTCCATGCCGTGCTCGGTGACGACCAGGGCCGCGTTGTCGCCATCACGCTTGCCATCATCATCGTGCTCTTCTTGGTGCAGCGCATCGGCACGGCCAAGATCGGCCGCGCCTTTGGCCCCATCATGACGCTGTGGTTTTTGTTCCTGGGTGGTACGGGCCTGTTCTTTGTCTTCCAGCATCCCACGGTGCTGCTGTGCCTCAACCCGCTGCGCGGCATCGGCTTTCTGCTGAGCCCCAACAACCATGCGGGCATCATGATTCTGGGCAGCTGCTTCCTCGCCACCACCGGTGCCGAGGCGCTCTACTCCGACATGGGCCACGTTGGCCGCGGCAACATTTATGCCACCTGGCCGTTCGTTAAGTGCTGCCTGCTGCTTTCCTATATGGGCCAGGGCGCTTGGCTTATGAACAACGCTGCCAACCCCGAGCTCATGGGCATTGCCGACCTCAACCCCTTCTACCAGATGCTCACCCCGGGCCTGCGTCCCTTTGCCGTCGGCCTTTCCACCGTCGCGGCCATCATTGCCTCGCAGGCGCTCATCACCGGCGCATTCTCGCTGGTGTCCGAGGCCAGCCGCCTGGACCTCATGCCGCACATGCAGGTCTTCTACCCTGCCGAGACCAAGGGCCAGCTCTACATCCCCATGGTCAACAACGTCATGCTTGTCGGCTGCGTCATCGTGGTGCTGCTGTTCCAGAACTCGGCGCATATGGAAGCCGCCTACGGCCTTGCCATTACGCTGACTATGATGTGCACCACGCTGCTGCTCTTCTTCTACCTGCACGAGGAGCGCAAGCTCAAGGTTGCTCCGTGGATCTTCGCGGCTTTCTTCCTTTTGCTCGAAGGCTTCTTCTTCGTGAGCTCACTCACCAAGTTCTTCCACGGCGGCTACTTCACCATCCTTATGGCTGCACTCATCATGGGCATTATGGTGTGCTGGTACAACGGCACGGCGGTCGAGCAGCGCCAGTTTACGCTGCTGCCGCTGCGCAGCTACCTGCCGCAGCTCAAGCGCCTGCGCGATGACGATCGCTACGAGCGCCTGAGCGACAACATCGTGTACCTGACCAAGGACACCCATACCGACTACATCGACCGCGATATCGTCTATTCGATCTTGGACAAGCATCCCAAGCGCGCCCGCGCCTGGTGGTTTGTGAATGTCGAGACTATGGACGAACCGCACACCTTTGCCTATTCGGTCGAGACGTTCGGCACCGACTACGTGTTCCGCGTGCATCTGTACCTGGGCTACAAGATCAACCAGCGCGTCAATGCCTACCTGCGTCAGGTTGTTCAGGACCTGGCTGCCACCGGCGAGCTGCCGCCGCAGACGCATGACTACTCGGTCTACAAGGATCCGGGTAACATCGGCACGTTCAAGTTCGTCCTGATCCGTAAGCTTCTGGCGCCTGAAAGCGATGTGGAGCCGAGCGAGCGTACGGCCATCACGCTCAAGTACATCATTCGCCGCGCCGCCGGCACGCCTGCACGCTGGTACGGCCTGGAGAACTCCAACGTGAGCTTTGAGTACGTGCCGCTGTTCACCAAGTTCAAAGCCGTGAACAAGATGCAGCGCCTGGCCCCCAACGAGCGGCCGTAGTCGACGCTCGAGGTTTGTCTGCGAACGGGCGGGCTTGTATTGACGGGGATTGAGTCCTGGGAGGAAACCATGGATGCAAAGGTGCTTGACGGTTGTGATCTTGCGACCGAGCTGGTGCGTGAGGTACGCGCCGATGCTGCCGAAGATCGGTTCTTTACGAATCGGGCCAACATGGACATGGCCGACCGCGTGATTTCGATCGTGGTGACGGTGCTTGTCGCGGCGTGCGTGTGCGCACTGCTCGCGCACGTGCTGTTTGTCTAACGTCCGCAGGTTGCAAAGGCTTTACACTTGGAACCACCACAAGGGGAAACCACCACAAAGGTGCCTGTCCCCTTTGTGGTGGTTTTTGTTTTTGAGAGAGGGGCGGGGCGCTGATGGACGTCCATGCGGACGGCGATATTGCCGAGAACTTTTGGTGGCGGCGCACAACGCTGACGCGCCGCACTCCTCTGTATGACGCCTGCGTATCGGTGGGGCTGCTGGTCGCGGCGACGATTGTGGGCGCGCTGCTCGACCATCCGGGTCTCGCGCCGAGCATCATGATCGTCTATGTGTTCGCCGTTCAGCTGTGCGCATTCTTTACCTGCAGTCGCCTGTATTGCTTGCTGAGCTCGGCTGCCGCCGTGGCGCTCTACAACTTCTTGTTTGTCGACCCGCGCTACTTGCTGTCGTTTATCGACCGCGGCTATCCCGGCATGTTCTTCATCATGTTTGTGGTCTCGCTTGTGTCGAGCTCGATTGCCTTGGCCCTGCGTCGCGCTTTGGCACAGGCTGCCGCCAGCGACCGCCGCACGCATATGGTGCTCGAGACCAACCGCATGTTGCAGCGCTGCGCCGACGAGCAGCAGATCGTTCACGCCATGGCCACGCAGCTGGCGCGTCTTTCGGACTGTCCGGTCGTGTGGTATAGCGCCGATCCGGAAGACGATGACCTGCTGCCACGCACGACGTACACGGCCGTGGGCGATGCCGCGCCGGTGCACCAGCTGGCGCCGCAGATGCCACCGCGGCTCTCGGCGTCCGCCTATGTGGGAACGCCGCTCGATGCTACGTTCGGCGGCTCGGCGTTTTATGGCATCTACCTGACGGTTCGCACAGGCGACGGCTTCGCGCGCTCGGGCGACCCCGCCTCGGTGGTGGGCGTGCTGGCTATCGTTGCCGAGCCCGACGTGCTGACGCACGAGGAGCGGACACTTGCCGATGCTATCGTGAGCGAAGGCGAGCTGGCGCTCGATCGCGCCCGCGCCATGGAGGCCCGCGAGGAGGCGGCGGTGCTCGCCAAAAACGAGCAGCTGCGCGCCAACTTGCTGCGTTCCATCTCGCACGATCTGCGCACGCCGCTTACCAGCATTTCGGGTAATGCCGACGTGCTGCTCGACCAGGGCTCGACCGGCACGGCCGTGCTTGACGACCAGACGCGCCGCGGCATGCTCCTATCCATTCGCTCGGATGCACAATGGCTCAACGCCACCGTCGAGAACCTGCTCGCCATCACCAAGCTCGAGGGTGGTGGCATGCACCTGTCGATCACGCTCGAGCTCATGGACGATATCGTCGAGGAGGCGCTGCGCCACGTAAATCCGGCCGTGCGCGAGCACGACCTTAAGGTAGTGGCGTGCGATGAGCCGGCGCTCGTCAACGTCGACGCGCGCCTGATGGTGCAGCTGGTGGTCAATCTGGTGAACAACGCCATCACCTATACGCCCGCAGGCTCGCATATCATGATTTCGATTAGCGTCGACGATGGACGCGTGGCGTGCTCGGTGGCCGATGATGGTCCGGGCATTGCGCCCGAGGACCGCGAGCGCATCTTTGAGTCGTTCTACACCGCCAACCACGGTCTTGCCGACAGCCATCGCAGCGTGGGTCTGGGTCTTTCGCTCTGCCGCTCCATTGCGCTGGCGCATGGCGGTAGCATAGAGGTTGCCGCGGCGGACCCGCACGGCTCGGTCTTTACGATTGAGCTTCCCGTCGCCGACGTTTCGTTTGATAAGGAGTAGCACTGTGCCGAACTCTGCCGTAAAACCGCTCATCTTGGTCGTTGAGGACGACCCCGCCGTCCGCAATCTTATTGTTGCCGCGCTCGAGGCGCACGGCTTGCGTCATATGGCCGTGGAGACCGCCCATGCCGCCATCGCCGCCGCCTCATCGCAGGCACCGAGCATTGTGCTGCTCGATCTGGGCCTGCCCGATATGGACGGCGTCAAGGTGGTGGAGTCGGTGCGCGCATGGTCGGGCATGCCGATTATCGTGGTCTCGGCGCGCAGCGAGGACGCGGACAAAATCCTCGGACTGACTGCGGGTGCGGATGATTACATTACAAAGCCGTTTAACCCGTCCGAGCTTGTTGCACGCGTGAAAAGCCAGCTGCGGCGCTACACTCAGCTGGGCGCGATGCAGATAAAGGAAACG
>OHWC01001206.1_pt1 | contig 11743 bp, 10 predicted proteins | sample 1579541 | NCBI WGS metagenome assembly OHWC01 (sample SAMEA3882551, study PRJEB24775) | human gut metagenome | biome: human-associated habitat; feature: intestine environment; material: feces | place: Netherlands | collected 2009/2010
TATCTTTGTTGCAACCGTCGTGATCTGGTTCCTGCAGACGTTCGATACCCGCCTGAATGTTGCTGCCACCCCGGATTCCAGCCTTCTGGCTTTGGTTGGCAGCCTGATCACCCCCATCTTCAAGCCCCTTGGCTTTGGCGACTGGCGCATTTCCACTGCGTTGATCACCGGCTTTACCGCCAAGGAAAGCGTTGTTTCCACCCTGACCGTCCTGCTGGGCGGCGATACCGGCGCGCTGAACATGCTGTTCACCCCGTTTACTGCGCTGGTTTTCCTGATCTTTACGCTGTTGTATACCCCCTGTGTTGCAGCCATTGCCGCTGTCAAGCGGGAACTGGGCGGTGGCCGGGCTGCACTGGGTGTGGTACTGATGCAGTGCGGCATTGCCTGGGTTGTGGCGTTTGCCGTGCACTGTGTAGGGGTTTTGCTGGGGTTGGCATAAGGGCAGCGTATTCACCTGTCACTTTGTTTTCGCTTAACCCATAGGGAGGTTTTTTCCATGTCACTTCAAAGTATCCTTGTTCTGGTTATTATTTTTGTTCTGCTCGGCGTTGCCATCGGTTTTATTGCCAACAGCGAAAAGGGCTGGCACGGCGGCTGCACCGGCAACTGCGCCAGCTGCCAGGAACACTGCAATGACAAACAGAAAAAGAACCCGCCCAAGCAGCAGTGATGTCCAGACCGAAGGAGACCGCCGTATGACTGCTGTTCAACAATCCGCCGCTCCGCACCCTGCCGTGCGCCAGCGCATTGACTGGATTGATACCGCCAAAGGTCTGTGCATGATTCTGGTGATTGTGGGGCACACCCTGCCCTACGGCAACCTGATGCGCAATTTCATTTTTTCGTTCCACATGCCGGCCTTTTTCTTTCTGACCGGCTATACGGCCCGCCGCCCGGATACCTGGCAGGGTTTTGCCCGCCGGGTCAGGAAGGACTTTGTTGCACTGATCGTTCCCGTGCTGGGTGTGGTGCAGGTGTTCAACGTTTTGCTGAACTTTTTCCTTTCTGATGACAGAAGCCTGACCAACCTGTGGGATATTGCCCGCTACAATGCCATCACCCTGTTCTGGGCCAGCGGTAACCCTGCCGACGGCATTCCCAGCTGCGGCATGCCATGGTTTTTGTTTGCACTGTTCTGGGGCAAGCTAATCTGGGAGCTGCTGGGGCTTTTGTTCCCCAAAGGGGATTTTGCCGTCAGTTTCATTGTCATGCTGTTCGGGGCATACATCGGGCAGGTACAGTATCTTCCCCAATGTCTGGATGTTGCAATGGTCGTTGTCATGTACCTCACATTGGGGCAGCTGTTCCGCCAGCATCAGGCACTGTTGGACCGTTACCGGGTCCCGCTTTTCCTTGCCATGCTGATCCCCTGGACATGGTGCTGCCAGCAGGGCATTTATATTGAACTTGCTTCCCGCACATACTCCAACTACATTTTGTGCGCTTCCATCAGTGTATGCGGCATTTGGATCTTCTGCCATCTGTGCCGTGAACTGAACGCCAATAACGCTTTGCGGCCGGCGCTCAGCTTTTTGGGGCGGCACAGCCTGTGGCTGTTCTTTGTGCACCATATGGATGTGTTTACCAGTGCCATCTGGCAAAAAGACCGCCTTCTGTTCACGCTGCCCTGCCGCATCGGGTGGGACATCCTGCTTTCCCTGCTGCTGCTTGGCTGCTGGACATTGCTGCGCACCGGCTGGCGCAGGCTGACCGCAAAATAAACTCTTTGAACCGTTCTGCATCCCCTGTTCCGGGCCTGCAGGGCGGCTTTTGTTTTGGCAGCGCTTTCTGCACAGTGCAAACATTGTTTTTTACCGCGGATTATGGTACAATGAATTGTCTATAAGTATGTATCGGGGATTCCCCTGAAATATCTATTTTTGAAAGGGCTTTTTATGGCAGAGCAACGCAACCAGACCCCTGCCGGGGATAACACGCAATGGACCACCATCATTCGGCCGCGCACCGGCTGGTTTGATGTGGACCTGGAAGAGCTGTGGCGCTACCGTGACCTGATTGTCATGTTCGTCAAGCGCAACTTTACCGTCATGTACAAGCAGACCATCCTGGGGCCGCTGTGGATCATCCTGAACCCGCTTATCACCACGGTGCTGTTCAACGTGGTGTTCGGCGGCATTGCCGGGCTTTCTACGGACGGTACGCCGAGCTTTTTGTTCTACATGGCAGGCAATACGGTGTGGACCTTTTTTGCCTCCTGCATCAACGGCACGGCCAACACCTTTGTGGCCAACAGCCAGGTGTTCGGCAAGGTGTATTTTCCAAGGCTCGTGATGCCGTGCGCAAACATAATTTACAACACAATCGGTTTTTTGATTAACTTTGTAATGTTCTTTATACTTGTTCTTATATATATGTTTACGGGTTCAAATGTTCACCCGAATTTATGCGCATTGCTTATGCCTTTGATTCTGCTTTCTTCGGCACTTTTAGGCACAGGCTGCGGATTGATTGTTTCGTCTGTAACAACAAAATACCGTGACCTCGGTGTGCTTGTTTCATTCGGAGTAACATTGTGGATGTATATTACTCCTGTTGTTTATCCTGTTTCTCAGGTGTCGGATTCATTCCGTCCGCTTGCACTTTTAAATCCTGTTGCTCCGCTAATTGAAACATTCCGTTACGGATTCTTAGGCAGCGGAACATTTCCGTGGCAATATCTCATATTGAGCTTCGCTGTTACGGCAGTCGTTCTTCTGTTCGGAATAATCGTCTTTAATAGGGTAGAAAAGAATTTTATAGATACGGTATGATGTCATGACTGAAATGAATGAAAATTGCGTAATAAAAATTGAAAATCTTTCAAAAGAATACCGACTCGGTGCAATCGGTTCGGGAACTCTCCGTCATGATTTGCAGAGTTGGTATGCAAAAAAAAGAGGTAAAGAAGATCCGAATCAGAGAATCGGTGCCAAACAATACACAAAAGGCGACACATTTTTAGCACTTGACGGTGTGAACCTTGAGGTGAACCGTGGAGAACGCATAGGAATTATAGGTGCTAACGGTGCAGGCAAGTCAACTCTGTTAAAGGTTTTATGCAGAATTACATCTCCGACAGACGGTAGAGTGCGTTTCAGGGGACGAATTTCCAGTATGCTTGAGGTCGGAACAGGCTTTCATGCTGAGCTTACCGGCAGGGAAAACATCTACCTTAACGGTGCAATCCTCGGAATGACAAAGAAAGAGGTCGCTTCAAAAATAGACAGTATTATTGAATTTTCAGAGTGCGAAAAGTTCATTGACACACCCGTAAAGCGTTATTCATCGGGTATGTTCGTAAAGCTTGCGTTTGCTGTTGCGGCACACCTTGATGCAGAAATCATGATTATGGACGAGGTGCTTGCTGTCGGAGATATGCACTTTCAGAAAAAGTGTATCGGGAAAATGCGTGACCTTGCAACCGAGGAGGACAGAACTGTCCTCTATGTTTCACACAATATGAATACTATTCGTGACCTTTGCGACAGGTGCATAGTTCTTGATCACGGCAAAATTGTTTTTGACGGCGATGTTGAAGACGCTGTAAAAATCTATCTCGGAAGTGCAAACGAAAATTTCCGTGCCATTGAATATGTCGGAAACGAACACAAGCATCATGCCGACAGAAACGACCTATGTCTGCAATTTGCCGGATATAACGGCAAAGAGAATAATATTTTCTATGATGACGAGCAGATTCTGCTTGAACTCACATGGAAAAACAAGGTTGATATTGAAAATCTTTGTCTGCGTGTTGAAGTGAGCGATTACCGAAGATATCCCGTTACCGCATTTGTGGTTGAAAATTTCTATTCGGGAAAAAAGGGCGAAACCCACACGGCAAAATTGAAAATAGACATATCAAAAATTGTTCGTGGCGGATACTATACACGCTATGTTTTTTACAGCCGAAAGAACGATGCCGCCCCCTTTGAAACCTTAGAGGTCGCAGACGGTTTGACTTTCAGAAGAAGAAAACCCGATAAATACCAAAACACCTGGCAAAAAGCCTGGGGCAGTATTGAGATGAATGATATTGAAGTTGTATAAAAACAAATTGAAATTTGCGGTTGGGCAAGCAGTTAATATTAAAAGAAATTTGTGTTCCGAATGTTGTGAACATCTAATTGAAATGTAATGAAAGAAACAATATGAGCGAAAGATCTGATTATTTTTAAACGCATATCTTGATGAATAACAAAAGGTCAGCACATAATCGTGTTGACCTTTATTATTTGTCAAAATTAAATTACGGCTCGACAAACGGCAAATTAAAATACTCGGCAACTGATTTTGCAAGATTTCTGCCGATTGCATTAATGTTGTCCCTAATCCATTGAGCTTCTTCGGGGTTATCGTGATATGCAACCTCAATCAATGCCGACGGTGATTTTGTCCGTCTGACTTCCGCAAGTGAGGTGGTAGGGATTATGTCAACATCGTTCGATTCGGGATAAATATCCTTGTAATTCTTTTGCAGAATTTCAGCGAAACGCTTGCCGTTACTGCTTGTCGGATAGTAATAAATGTCAGCACCCGTGTATCTGCCCGCCGAACCCTCGGGAGCGGCATTGCTGTGAATTGCAAGGTGCAAATCGTGATTGCCCTTGTTTGAATCTGCAATTGCCTGACTCAGCGTCATATCGGGATCGTTTCGCCTGAAATCTATTCCGCTTGCCCTCAAATAAGGCTCCATGGCGTCTGCAATAAGATTCATATAATATTCTTCATTTCCTCCGTCAATATAAGGGTTGTACTCCTGCAATGACGGTGAAAGATAAACTGACGGCATAAAATCTCTCCTAAATTTATTCTCTTATCATTTTATTCGCAAAACCCGTGCCGTTGACAAATAATTTTCTTTTCAAAATTCAATTTGTATTGTATAATGATTACATATGATTTTGGTGAAAATGTTTGCAAGTGTATGATATTACAATTATTATGTGTGAGCAGATTGTAACCGTAGGCAGAATGTTAAGCGTAGGGGCGGATATTGTTCTTTTAAAGAACTATTATTTAATGTAAAAGCTTGCTTATTACTTTATGAAATTATGAAACGGAGAAATTATTATGACTGATGAAATGAGAGCAAAAGTTGAGAAAGTTATGAAAAATCTTGAACGCAACAAGATGAAACCTTATTTTTGCGAAAACAGGGAAGAGGCTCAGGCACTTGTAAAAACACTCATTAAAAAGGGCGAAACAATTTCATGCGGAGGTTCAAAAACTCTCGACGAAACAGGAATTTATCAGATGATTAATTCACCCGATTACAATTTTCTTGACCGTTCCGCACCAGGAATGACTCGTCCCGAGGTTGAAGAGGTTTACCGTCAGACTTTCAGGGCAGACACATTTTTTATGAGCACAAACGCTCTTACCGAAAACGGAGAGCTTTATAATGTTGACGGCAACTCAAACCGTGTTGCCGCACTTCTTTACGGTCCGAAAAGCGTTATCGTTGTATGCGGTATCAACAAAATTGTAAAGAATATTGACGAGGCAATCAAGAGAGTTAAAACAATTGCCGCTCCGCAGAATACAATCAGACTCGGCATTGAAACCCCCTGCGGAAAAACAGGCGAATGTGTTTCATTGAGAAAAGAAAATCCCGAACTCTGTGACGGTTGTCACGGCGACACAAGAATATGCTGTAACTATGTGGTATCCGCTCAGCAAAGACATATTGACAGAATCAAGGTTATTATCATCGGCGAAGAATACGGTTATTAATTCCCATAAAGAAAAAAGCCGTATCAAAAAGACACGGCTCTGGAGAACTTCAGAATGTAATCATCTGCAATTGTTCTGACTTTTGTTCTGGCTGTTCTGCTGATTTTTATTCTGATTGTTGTTCTGATTCTTATTCTGGCTGTTCTGCTCATTCTTGTTCTGATTGTTGTTCCGATTCTGATTGAAATTCATTTCAACACCTCCTTTACAAAACTATTATTAACCCGAAAAGGCTTGTTTATTCATGAATGATTTTTTATTGCGAATGAAATCACTTCTGGGTGATGAATTTGACGAATTTTTAAAATTTTACAATAGTGACGATTTCATAAAGGGACTTCGTGTCAACACCTTAAAATGTTCGCCCGAAAAGCTTTGTTCACTTCTTGATTTTGAACTGAAAAAAACTCCGTTTTGCGATGAGGGCTTCTATATTCCGTCCGATGTTAAGTCAATCGGCAACAATCCTCTGCACCATGCAGGAGCGTTCTATGTTCAGGAACCTTCTGCAACTTCGGCAGTTACAATGCTTGATGTTCATGAGGGCGATTATGTCCTTGATTTGTGTGCCGCTCCGGGCGGAAAAAGTACGCAAATCGGCGCTAAACTTAACGGAACAGGACTTTTGTGGAGCAATGAAATTGTAAGAAGCAGAGCGAATATTCTTTTATCGAATATTGAACGAATGGGTATTTCAAACGCAGTTGTATCAAACTGCCGTCCCGATGAACTTTGCAAAAGGCTTGAAAACCGTTTTGACAGGATTCTTGTTGACGCACCCTGCAGCGGTGAGGGAATGTTCCGCAAGAATGATGCGGAGCGTGAATGGAGCATTGAGCATGTAAAGAGTTGTGCCGCCCGTCAGCTTTTGATTCTTAACAGTGCAAAGGATGCCCTGAAAAACGGCGGATATATGGTTTATTCAACCTGTACTTTTTCAAAGGAAGAAAACGAGGGCGTAATTTCTCGGTTCCTTGCAGAAAATCCCGATTTTGAACTTGTTGATTCGGGCGTAACATTCGGCAGACCTACGCTTGATTATGCGAGAAGAATTTTCCCGATGGACGGCGGAGAAGGACATTTTGCCGCCAAGCTTCACAAAAAGGGCGAGCCGTATTCTAATTATAGTATTTCTAAAAAGAATAATAAAATTGACTCGAAAATTTTTGATTTTTATGACAGTATTTTTATCGACAGACCGTTCGGTGAAAATATTGAGGTTATAAAGGATAAAATTATAGTTCTTCCACAGAATTATAATTTTGATGTAAAAGGCTTGCAGATTCTCCGTGCGGGAGTTATTCTCGGCGAAATTGTCAAGAACAGAATCGAACCGCATCACAGCGCATTTACGGCAGCTAAAAAGGAAAACTGTAAATCCGCAGTTGATTTTGATGTGAACAGTAAAGAAATTGCAGCGTATCTTCACGGTGAGGAAATTGCCGTGTCACAGGATGTCAAAGGCTATACGGCTGTCTGCGTAAACGGAATCACAACAGGCTTTGGCAAAGCGTCAAATTCAAGACTGAAAAATAAATATCCGAAAGGGCTTCGCATATTAAGATGAAAAAATTATCAGATATAGGTACAATCAAAGATATACTTTCAAGACACGGCTTTACTTTTTCAAAGTCACTCGGTCAGAATTTCCTTATAAACCCGTCAGTTTGTCCGAGAATGGCAGAGCTTTCGGGTGCCGGAGAGGGAGTAGGCGTAATTGAAGTCGGTCCCGGAATAGGGGTTCTCACAACAGAGCTTTGCTCACTTGCCGATAAGGTTGTAGCGGTTGAGCTTGACAAGCGACTTCTTCCCGTTCTTGAAGAAACACTCTCCGAACATGACAATGTAAAAATTGTAAACGATGATATTCTTAAAATTGACTTGCACAAGCTGATTGAAGAAGAATTTCAGGGTATGGATGTTGTTGTGTGCGCAAATCTTCCGTACTACATCACATCTCCCGTAATTATGAAATTGCTTGAGGACAGACTGCCGATTTGTGCAATCACGGTTATGGTTCAAAAAGAGGCGGCTCAGCGAATTTGTGCTGAGGTGGGTTCTCGTGCAAGCGGTGCGGTAACGGTATCGGTCAACTATTACGCAGAACCCGAAATGCTGTTTTCGGTTAGTGCCGGCTCGTTTATGCCTGCTCCAAAGGTTGATTCGGCTGTTTTAAGACTTAACATTCTCAAAGAACCGCCCGTGAAGGTTGATGACGAAAAGAAGTTTTTTAAGGTTGTAAAAGCCGCCTTTTCACAGCGAAGAAAAACACTTTCAAATTCTCTTGCATCCGGACTTTCTTTGCCAAAGGCAGAGGTCAACGCAATTCTTGAAAATTCCTCCGTTCCTCTAAATGCAAGGGCGGAACAGCTTAAACTTGAAGATTTTGCAAACATTGCAAACAATCTTGGTGATTGATTATGAAAAGAAAAATGAACGGTCTTTATAAAACCGCTTTTATATTAATGCTTGTTGCCGCAGTGCTTTTCATTGTTGCAACAATTGTTGCATATGCCCTTGAACGCCCGTATTTTTCCGCAGTCTTTTCATGCAGCGGTGCTTTTCTTGCATTTTTGGGCATAATATTTGCAACCTGCAGTAAACCCAAAAAACGCAAAAGACACCTTGTCACAGATGAAATTGTTGCCGAAAATGATGATATCAACAAAATTTCGGAAAATTCTGTTGACAATGAGGAATAAATTTGATAGAATGGTTGCAGATAAAGGGGAGTAGTTCGCAGATAATCTGTGATATTAATCGTCAGTACATACCGTTTTCGGTATCGGTTATATCTTAAAGGACAAGACTTTTATTGTAGGGTGAGTTGCACCTTGCAATAAAAGTCTTTTTTATTTGCCTTTTTCAGTCTGTCTGTATTCTGCAATCCGAACGGAGGAGAAAATTATGAAAAATTGGTATCAGTTGACCGAGAGAGAAACTCTTGACAAGCTCGGTGTCACAAGCGAAGGACTTTCGTCACAACAGGCTGACAGCCTTCTTGAAAAACACGGAAAAAATGTGCTTGAAGAAAGCAAAAAGAAATCTGTTTTTCAGGTGTTTTTAAGTCAGTTTGCCGACCTTATGGTAATAATCCTTATAATTGCGGCAATCGTCTCAATGTTTTCGGGAAGTGTTGAAAGCACAATCGTAATTTTTGCGGTAATCACACTTAACGCTATTCTCGGCACGGTTCAGCATGTCAAGGCAGAAAAGTCACTTGAAAGCCTTAAATCGCTTTCGTCACCCTCGGCAAAGGTAATCCGTGACGGAAGAAAAATTGAAATTGATTCAGAAAACATCGTTCCCGGCGACATTGTTGTGCTTGAGGCAGGCGACCTTGTTGTTGCAGACGGAAGAATAATAAATAACTATTCTTTACAGGTGAATGAGAGCTCGCTTACGGGTGAATCTACAAATATTGACAAAAGTGTGGAGACAATTGAAAAGGAAGTTCCGCTTGCCGACCGCACTGACATGGTCTTTTCGGGCAGCCTTGTAACATACGGCAGAGCAATTGTCGTTGTTACGGAAACAGGCATGAACACAGAAATCGGTAAAATTGCTACACTTATGAATCAGGCAAAGAGCAAGAAAACTCCCCTCCAGCTCAGCCTTGATAAATTTTCGAGCAGACTTGCCGTTATTATTATGGCAATCTGTGTAGTAGTTTTCGGCTTGAGTATGTTCAACGGAATGTCGGTTCTTAACTCTCTTATGTTTGCCGTTGCACTTGCAGTAGCCGCAATCCCTGAGGCACTCGGCTCAATCGTTACAATTGTTCAGGCAATGGGTACGCAAAAAATGGCAAAAGAAAATGCCGTTATCAAGGATTTGAAGGCTGTTGAAAGCCTCGGTTGTGTGTCTGTAATCTGCTCCGATAAGACGGGTACGCTCACACAAAACAAAATGACTGTTCAGAAAATCTATGTGAACGGCGAAAGTATTCTTGAGAATCAGCTTGACCTTAATATTGAAAGCCACCGTCATCTCCTTTACGATATGGTTCTAAATAACGATTCGAGTATCGTTGACGGAAAGGGAATAGGCGACCCGACCGAGTACGCTTTGCTTGAAACATTTCAGCATATCGGACTTGACGAAAATGTGCTTAGGGATGTCCTTACAAGGGTTGAGGAGGTTCCGTTTGATTCCGACAGAAAGATGATGAGCACAAAGTACAAAATGCACGGTGTAAATCATATTCTCACAAAGGGTGCGCTTGATTCAATTCTTGACCGTTGTGTAAGTATCGCAACAAAAGACGGTATTCGTCCGATTACAGATGAAGATAAGGCTGAGATTTCAAGAGTTAACCGTGAATATTCCGAACAGGGACTCCGTGTTCTCACCTTTGCATATAAGGAATCTGATGAGGCTCTCACTGTTGACACAGAGAATGATTATACATTCATCGGACTTGTTTCAATGATAGATCCTCCGAGAGAGGAGTCAAAACAGGCTGTTGCCGATGCAATCCGTGCAGGAATCAAGCCTGTTATGATTACGGGCGACCACAAAATCACAGCAAGTGCAATCGCAAAGCAGATTGGTATTTTCAATGACGGCGACATCGCAGTTACTGGTCTTGAGCTTGACGCAATGAGCGATAAGGAGCTTGACGAAAAAATTGAGAAAATTTCTGTTTATGCACGAGTTTCTCCCGAAAACAAAATCAGAATCGTTGAGGCTTGGCAAAGAAAAGGCAACATTGTTTCCATGACAGGTGACGGTGTAAACGATGCACCCGCTCTCAAAAAAGCGGATATCGGTGTTGCAATGGGTATCACAGGTACCGAAGTTTCAAAAGACGCCGCATCTATGATTCTTCAGGATGATAACTTTGCTACAATTATCAAGGCGGTTGCAAACGGCAGAAATGTTTACCGCAACATTAAAAATGCAATTCTTTTCTTGCTTTCGGGTAATATGGCAGGCATTTTTGCCGTGTTGTTCTGTTCAATCATGGCTCTGCCCGTACCGTTTGAGGCGGTTCATCTTCTGTTTATTAACCTTCTTACAGACTCACTCCCCGCAATTGCAATCGGTATGGAGAAGCCCGAAAAAGATTTGCTCAGGCAAAAACCACGTGATCCGAAACAGGGAATCCTTACAAAAAGCTTTTCTGCTCTTATGCTCGGACAGGGTGCTTTGATTGCCGTTGTAACGCTCATTTCATTCTACATCGGACTTCAGACAAGCCCAGCCGTTGCAAGCACAATGGCATTTGCAACACTCACGCTTGCAAGACTGTTCCACGGCTTTAATTGCAGAAGTACACATTCAATCTTTAAACTCGGACTTTTTTCAAATACGGCAAGCATAGGTGCTTTCTTTATCGGAACATTTCTGCTCGCATTTGTATTGTTTGTTCCGTTTATGCAGCCGCTTTTCAGCGTTACCGCACTCACAGGCGCACAGGCAGGCTTTATAGCCCTCCTTGCATTCATCCCGACATTTATAATTCAGTTTGTAAAAGTTATTGTTGAAAATGTGAGAAAGTAAATTTAATAACATTGAACACGGCAGATTGATTTTGTCGTGTTCTTTTACTTTTATCGAATAAAATTCATTGACAAAGAAATAATAATGTAGTACAATGTACTATACAAGGAGGTCAGTATTATGGCATTCTCAATCAGATTAACAGAACAGGAAAAGAAAATAGTAGACAGCTATGCTCGGTTGCACTCAATATCACTCGGAGAGGCTTTTAAACAGGCTTTGTTTGAAAAAATCGAAGAAGAATATGACCTTGCCGTTTTTGATGACGCTTATGATGAATACAAAAAGAGCGGTGAAGAAAGCAGACCAATCTCTGATTTTTGGAAGGAACTTGACATATGAGTTATGTTGTAAGAACCACTCCGAGATTTGAAAAAGAATTTAAAAAACTTGACAGATATACCATGAAGATGATTAAAGCGTGGATTGAAAAGAATTTGTCGGGTTGTGAAAACCCCAGAGTAAAGGGAAAAGCTCTCACGGCAAATCGCAAAAGTCA
>OHWC01001212.1_pt1 | contig 11700 bp, 9 predicted proteins | sample 1579541 | NCBI WGS metagenome assembly OHWC01 (sample SAMEA3882551, study PRJEB24775) | human gut metagenome | biome: human-associated habitat; feature: intestine environment; material: feces | place: Netherlands | collected 2009/2010
ATTCCGGAAACTGAAAATGTAACAGAATAAAAATATTTCAACTATATTACATTAAATTATCACTTGTTTATTGCATGAAAGAGACAATCTATAGTATGATAGAGAAAGTACAAACTAAGGATGGAAAAGGTATATACTATGATAGTCTCGGTCATTGAAAAGATCTACGCATTTTTATGGGGAGATCTGATTACGATCCCTTTGCCGCAGGAAAGCAGCATAGGGATTTCTTTACTTGTAATTCTTCTGATTCCGACAGGAATCTATTTTACGATCCGCACAAGATTTTTGCCGGTCAGGCTTTTCCCGGATATGATAAAAGCACTTATGGCAAAAAAGGAAACAAAGGACAGTCTTTCCACATTTCAGACGCTGATCGTCTCGACGGCTACCAGAGTCGGCATGGGAAATCTGGTAGGCGTTGTGGCGGCAATCTCGGCAGGCGGTGCCGGTGCTGTGTTCTGGATGTGGGTGACTGCGCTGATCGGTTCCTCGACCGCATTTGTGGAGGGGACGCTCGCACAGTTACACAAGGAAAAAGATCCTTTGTATGGCGGATATCGCGGAGGTCCCGCATATTATATCCATCATTTCTGTGAAGAAAAATTGAAAAAGAAGAAAAAGCATGTGCTGATCGCGGTACTTTTTGCAATTTCAGGACTAATCTGCTGGTGTGGCATCAGCCAGGTCATCAGCAATTCCGTGGTATCTTCCTTTGAAAATGCATTTGGCATCCCGCCACTTTACACAACGATCGTACTGGTTGCGATCGCAGCGGTGATCGTCCTTCGGAAAAATGCGACGGTAAAAGTGCTTGACGTGGTCGTACCGGTTATGGCGGTCTGCTATTTTGCAATCACGATATTTATTATCCTGAAAAATATTGGAAGCATCCCGGCGGTTTTTGGTCGGATTTTTGAGGAGGCGTTTGGGCTAAGACAGGCAGTTTCCGGCGGCTTCGGCGCTGTCCTTATGAACGGCATCAAGCGTGGACTGTTTTCAAACGAAGCCGGTTCCGGCTCTGCTCCTTGTGCAGCCGCAGCAGCCGAATGTGAGACACCGGTCAGCGCCGGACTGACACAGGCACTTGGCGTATTTGTCGACACCATTGTGATCTGCAGTTGCACTGCTATGATCATGCTCACTGCACCGGAAAATATCGTAGCAGGAAAAGAAGGCATGGATCTTCTCCAGTCCGCAATGCGCTATCACCTGGGCGAATTTGGCGTCATATTCATCGCAGTGACACTGTTTTTATTCAGTTTCTCCACATTCTTAGGCATCCTCTTCTATGCCAGAAGTAACGTCGCCTATTTATTTGGAGATAAATGGATCTTTCAGACCTTGTACAAAATCCTTGCACTGGTTATGCTGTTCATCGGCGGAATCGCTGCCTACACTTTCGTATGGGATCTCGGCGACGTCGGAATCGGTCTGATGACTATCTTCAACACCGGAATATTGTATTTGCTTGGTGGTCAGGCACTTAGCGCCCTAAAAGAATTTGAATCCACCAAGTAAAAAATAAAATAGAAACGGAGCAAAATAAAAATGAAACGAGAATCCTTCAAATCCCGCCTGGGCTTTCTGCTCGTAAGCGCCGGCTGCGCCATCGGAATCGGAAACGTCTGGCGATTCCCCTATGTGGCTGGACAAAACGGCGGCGGCATCTTCGTCCTGTTCTACCTGATATTTTTAATAGCAATGGGACTTCCGGTGCTCACCATGGAATTTGCCGTGGGGCGCGCCAGCAGAAAAAGCGCCGTGTTAGGTTATAAAGCACTCGAAAAAGAAGGCAGCAAGTGGCATATTCACGGCTGGATCGCAATGTTTGGCTGCTATATGCTGATGATGTATTACACGACCGTATCAGGCTGGATGGTATCGTATTTCTTTAAATTTTTAAAAGGCGAATTCCAGACCGGCATGACTGCGGACGATACTGCGGCAGTATTTTCTAATCTGCTCGCAGATCCGGGACAGATGGCGTTCTGGATGATACTTACCGTGATACTGGGATTTTTTGTGTGCAGCAGGGGACTGCAGAACGGACTGGAAAAAATAAGCAAGATCATGATGAGCGCGCTGCTGATTCTGATTGTTGTTCTCGCGGTGCACAGTATTACACTGCAGGGTGCAGCAGAAGGCGTGAAGTTTTATCTTGTCCCGAATCTGGACACGGTTGCAGAGACAGGGCTTAAAAATGTGATAACGGAAGCCATGAATCAGGCATTTTTCACACTGAGTCTTGGCGTTGCCGCAATGGAGATCTTCGGAAGTTATATGGGCAAAGATCACTCGCTTGCCGGTGAGGGCGCAAGAATTTGCGGTCTTGACACCTTTGTGGCGATCATGTCTGGACTGATCATTTTCCCGGCATGTTTCAGCTATGGAGTGGAAGTGGATGCCGGACCGAGCCTGATCTTTATCACGCTGCCAAATGTGTTTGTCAATATGGCTGGTGGGCGGATCTGGGGATGTCTGTTTTTCCTTTTCATGACCTTTGCAAGTTTTTCGACGGTCATGGCAGTGTTTGAAAACATTATGTCATTTTGTATGGATATGTTTCACTGGAGCAGAAATAAAGCCGCACTTATCAATGGAGTGATCATCCTGCTCGCAAGCCTTCCGTGTGTACTGGGTTACAATGTGTGGAGCAGCCTGCATCTGATAGGCGGCCGTGATGTGCTCGACAGTGAGGATTTTATCGTCAGCAACCTGCTTCTTCCGGTCGGTTCACTGATCTATCTGCTGTTTAGCGTAACAAAGTGGGGTTGGGGATTTGATAAATATATTGACGAGGCAAATACGGGAGATGGACTTAAAATCTCGAAAAAGTTAAAGCCGTATTTCCAGTTTATACTGCCGCTGCTGATCCTGTTTATCCTGATTCAGGGGCTGGTGTAAAAAAGGAAAGTAATTAAGAAAAAATAGTGAAAGAATAGTGAAAAATAGTGTAAAAATAGTGTAAATTTAATGGAATAAATTACGGGAATCCGGTATAATAGAATGATGCAGGAGGGAGCAAAATGATCCATGTTACAATTACGAACGATATTCTAAAGAGGATATCACAGATTGATAAAAATAAATTCTCAATGAGCAATATTCATATACCGAGTATTACCGCAAATAAGTTAAGAAAAAATTCCAAGAAGAAAAGTTCCTATGCATCCAATAAAATAGAGGGAAATCCGCTCACAGAGGGACAGGCAGATGCCGCAATCGAAAGTGATCCGCATAGACATTTCTTAAAGCCGGAGCAGGAAGTAAGGAATTACTTCATGGCATTGTGTCTTTTAGAAAAGAAGGTAAAAGATAAAGCCCCGTTTTCTAAGGAATTGATTCTGGAGATTCAGGCGTTAGTGGAAAAAGGAGCATCTAAGGAAAAAATTGGTCTGAGGGGAGCCATGCCGCCGGGATTTTTGTTTGCAGTGTATGATTCAGAGACGGGAAATGCTGATTATATACCGCCGGAATATATTGATATCCCGGAGCTTTTGGATGAACTGGTCGATTATGTGAATACAACGGACGATCATCCGCTGATCGTTGCTGCAGTTGTTCATTATCAACTGGTGACGATCCATCCGTTTGAAGACGGAAACGGAAGAACGGCAAGACTGATGTCCGGGTATATATTAGACATGAATGGATATGGGTTTTATGGGATCGGTTCTTTAGAAGAGTATTTTGCATATGATGCCGAAGAGTATTACCGATCCCTGCAGATGGGACTTCCGGTACTGTATTATTCCGGGAGGGATAATCCGCCACATCCGGAGATATGGGTAGATTATTTCCTGCGCATGATGGAATTATATTCCTCGAAAGTATGCGAGTTGTCCAGGGAATCCAGTGAGGAGGATCTGCTTGTCGGATTGTCTTATCTGAATGCAAAGGAGAAAGAGCTGCTGGTATTTCTGATAAAAAAACATTTGTATGAATTTGCGCCGATTGATGTCAGCAAGTTGGTGGGAGTGACCAGTAAAACGATCATAAACAGATGTGCAAAACTCTCGACAAATGGTTTTTTAGCGCCGGTGATTGTGAAGGAGAGAATACGCTCATACAGACTGAGTGATTTTACGAGAATGAATGAGAAAAAGATATTAAACCAGTTAAAATAGCTATTTTGAATGAAAGGACCAAAATGATAAATCGCGACGACATGTTAGAACTGACCAGGCGCATGACTCCCGCACGGGCATCCATAGACCGGATCGCAGGCGCATATTTTGACGAAGAGGGATATGTGGATGGAACATTCAATACGCATTTCTTAAAACTGTCTGCATCCGAAAAAGCCAAAAACTTAGAACTTGCCAAGACGGTGCTGATCTCAAAAACAAATGAACAGTTAAGAGAATACCGGATCCCGGAAGAAAAAAGAAAGCCGGGCAGTATCTGGCAGCTCTTTGACGGGATCAGGGAGACAGGTCTGAAAGACGATGCATTCCCGGATCTTTTCTATGAGCTGCTTGGAGAGAAATATCAGCCGGGATGCCCATATGCGTGTTTTTTGTTCCACGGGAGATACGATGTCCCGGTCAAAGGGACCGATAAGGCATGGCAGGAGGGCTCAGAGGAAGTGTACGAATATCTGATCTGTGCGGTCAGTCCGTTAGAGGGCGAGTATGAGCCGGGCGTGCCGGAGAGAGGGTTTTTGTACCCGGCATTTAAGGATCGCAGCACGGCGGGAGAGTATATCAATTTGTATGAGAAAGATGCCGGTCACAGTGAGAGTGTGTGGCAGAAGCTGCTAAAGTGATATGTCAAAAATGGATGAATACATGGTCGTGCTGCCGGAGGCACATCCGCTTTGCGTAAAAGAAAAGATTGAAATTGAAGATCTGGAAAATGAGCCGTTCATGCTGTCAGAGCACGGTGGAAAAACGGCGTTCACCCGCAGAAATAATTTTCTGAAATGAAAAGCAATTCTGTGGTATCAAAAGTGATTTTAGTGTGCTAAGATAGAAAAAAATAAAAAAGAGAGTGAATGGGAAATGGAATTAGACATTATTGGTCTGCTTGGTGCATGCTCTTATGCACTCGACTGTGTCGAAGCGGAACTGACCCATGTTGCGACAAAACATGGAAAAAGAGTTGCATATATGAGCGTATGCACAGCACAAAAAATGGGAATTACAGGAGATGCCCTGCAGGATCTCGCGGCGTGTTCGCTGCTGCACGACAATGCGCTGACGCAGTATATTTATGAGGAATTTCACAATGACCTTACAAAAAATAATACGGAAAATATAACGTCAAAGCAGCTTGGCATCCACTGCATTTACGGGGAGGAAAACTTAAAAATGTACCCGTTTCTGACGGATGTGAAAAATGTGATTTTATATCACCATGAAAATGCCGATGGAAGCGGACCATTTGGAAAAACGTGGGAAGAGATCCCTCTTTTTGCAAGGATCATTCATCTGTGTGATATTTTAGATGCGTTCTGCCGGACGCCGGTATTTGATGATGCCGTGTGGCAGCGCGCAAAAGATTATCTTTTGAAAAATAAAGGGACAAAATTTGATACTGCATGCGTAGATACTTTTTTGGAAGTGTTTGGGCAAGAACATTTTTTGAGTCTTGGAGATGCAGATTTAGAAGAACGGCTGTGGAATATTGTTCCGAGAAAAAAGCGGGATTTAAGCGATGAAATGTGCAAAAATTTTGCCAATCTGTTTGCAAAGATCATCGACTATAAATCCGAATTTACAAGCCGCCATTCACTCGGTGTTGCGGAAAATGCAGCCAGATTATCCAGATATCTCGGTGATGACGAGGAGACGGTGCTGAAAATGTACCTGGCAGGCGCACTGCACGATATCGGGAAAGTAGCAATCGGAAATGATATCTTAGAAAAACCGGGACGCCTGACGGACGAGGAGTTTTCTAAAATGAAAAATCATGCGGGATACACATATCTGATCTTATCACAGGCAGAAGGAATGGAAGATATCCGTGACTGGGCGGCGCTCCACCATGAAAAACTCGATGGCACCGGGTATCCGTTCGGTAAAACTGCCGACGAGCTAAACAGGCAGGAACGTATCATGGCGTGCATTGATATCTATCAGGCACTGACGGAGAGCAGACCGTATAAATCCGGAATGACGCACGAGGCAGCATGTGAGATATTGGAAAATATGGTGCAAAAGGGATGGATAGACGGTGAGATCACAGAACAGATCAAAAAATGTTTTGCTTAAGAGGAAGCGGCATTGAGCCTGCTCCACTCGTTTTACTGCTGGGGCTGCACGGGTGCAGTTCTGCTTTTTAGTTATAAAAACCGTGCTGGTTAAAATTACCGCACGGTTTTTTGGATCATATATTAATTTGTATATAGTTCATATGATTTACAGCTTAAACTGTTTCATATCTGCAGAAAGCTTTTCAATATCATCTGCTAAAGCAGATACCAGATCCGAAGATTTCCGGACAACGGCATCGAGCTCGGTTGCCATTGCGGAAGTTTCTTCTGTGGAGGATGCATTGTCGGTTGCAAGCTGTGTCAGAGTATCAATACTCTCTGTGACAAGTTCACGCTGTGAGTTGACATTCTGGATTTTTCCTGTAATGGTCTGAATGGAAGCCATACAGGAATCAAGTGCACCCTTTAAATCCTCAAACATCTGCTGTGTGCTTTCAAGTGCTGCAACCTGCTCGTCAGATGCCTCGCTCATTTTCTTCATAAGCTCCATAGATTTTTCGGAGTTCTGGCTTAACTCACTAATGATATTGTTGATCTCACTGACCGTCTGCGCAGACTGGGTGGCAAGTCCGCCGATTTCTTCTGCAACAACCGCGAATCCACGTCCGGCTTCACCGGCTCTCGCTGCCTCAATGGAAGCGTTTAAAGAAAGCAGGTTGGTCTGAGATGCAATTTCGCTGATTAAGGTCGCTGCCTGACTGATCTTGTTGACAGAATCATTTGTCTGGGCTGTCTGGTTATACATAGAATCAATATCAGTTTTTGTTGTAGAATTGACATCGATCAGTCTGTGTAAGGTTTCCATGGACTTATTGGAACGATCCTGCATCAGCTGTGCATTCTGATCAAGGGATTCCATTTCTGAGGAAGTATCTGCGATGCCATCGGCAATCTCAGCAATATTTTCAGAGGCACTTGAAGTTGATGCTGCCTGAGAGTTACTGTTTTGGGCAATTTCATTGATTGCAGTCGAAACGTTCTGGATAGATTCGTTCATGCTGTCAAAATTCTTTTTGAAATCCGAAACGGCGGACTGTAAATGAGAGGAAACTCCATCAATGTTGGAGATAAGTCCGACAACCTCCTGCTGTGCAAGATCAAGTGCACCGGCTGTTTTTCCAAGTTCATTGTTACTTGAAACATTGACTCCGGTAGTCAGGTCTCCGGTCGACATCCTGTTTGCAAAATTCTGAATCTCGATCAAAGGTTTGCAGATCGTATTACCGAAAATACGGGAAGCAATGAATACGATAACTGTAAAAATCAGATCAATTATAATTATGACTGTGATCATAGTATGGTATTTCGCCTGAACTTCGTTTTTGGAACTATTCATTTCCGCTTCCATATCATCTACATAGTTACCGGTGGAAACAACCCAGTTCCATGGGGTAAAGATTTGAGAGTACGCAATCTTTGGTGCTACGGTAACACCGTCGGCTTTCGTAAAATAAAATTCATTGAAGCCGCCGCCGTCAGAACCGGTCGAGACTTTCATGATCTCCTGAATGATCTTGACGCCATTCTGATCTGTCAGATCGTAACGGTTATTACCTTCCTGATCGGTTAAGATCGGATGCATAATGAGGTTGTAGTCGGTATCATCGATCCAGAAATAACCGCTTCCATCATCCCTGTAACGCATGTTGCGGACGATCTCTGCTGCTTCTTTTTTTGCTTCGTCTTCAGTCAGATCACCGTTTTGGGATTTGTCGTATTCTGCCTGTAAAATAGCGATGACAGACTGTACCTGACTTTTGATCTCAGTATTGTACCCATCTAACCTGGCATTTTCATAATTCTTGTTTGCCGTGGAAGTCATAGTGCTGATATTTGAAATTGAAATACCGCCAATGACTATGACAGATACAAGAACAATCATAAGACACATTAGTGTCAGTGAATTTTTTACGCTTTTGCTTTTCATGGATATCAAGCTCCCTTTCCTATAGGTTAATTACACTTATTTTACTATTTTTTGACAAAAAATGGTAGACATAAATTAAAAAAATATGGTACTTTGGCTATGAAATTGTGGGTAATCACGAAAAAGTGTGAAAAGAAAAAAGGAAACACGAATATAAAGCAAATTGTGTTTCCTTTTGGAAGAGCGGAGACGGAGGGATTCGAACCCTCGTGCCCCGGAGGGCAAACGCATTTCGAGTGCGCCCCGTTATGACCGCTTCGATACTTCTCCAAAAGTACCTTAATATTTTACCATAGTAAAACAAAAAAGTCAAGCGAAAAACGAGGTTTAAATTGACTTTATAAAAATTGAGTGATATACTGAAATTAAAGCAATTTGAAAAACGGAGCTATGGTTATGAAAAGGTTTATATATATTTTTTTTGCCACGTTATTGACTATGATGTGGCTGGGGATTAATGTTTATGCAGATGAATATGACGGGTTGGATTTTGATTACGGAAGTGTGCTTGTGCAGTTAAAACCGCAGATTACCGATGCTGTTTCAATGTGTTCAGACCCGTTTGAAGAATTGAATATCAGTGATGCAAAATGTATTTTCGGTGACGATACAAGCAGTATCAGTTTGTTTTCTGATAAAACAGAGCCTATTATATATGTACTTGATTTGGAAAATCCGAGCCGTGAAAATGTTATAGATACGATTGAAAAGTTAAAGGCTATGCCGAATATTGAATATGCAGAGCCTAACTACAATGTATATGAGTTTTCCGAACCTAATGACACGTACTATCAAAACGGAAAGCAAGCTGTGCTTGATTTAATCGGTGCAAAAAAGCTTTGGGATTTTGATATTGATTGCTCTGATGTGGCTGTCGGAGTTATGGATTCGGGTATACAGACAAATCACGAGGATTTAATTGATAATATATGGGTGAATACGGGAGAAATTGTCGGTGACGGCATTGACAATGACGGTAACGGCTATATTGATGACATATATGGTTGGAATTGCGGTGACAGTAACGGTGATGTGTCATATGTGGACGAACACGGTGTTCGGTGACCGACAATTCCAAGGGTGTGGCGTCTGTTGCACGTAATGCCAAAATCGCGTCAATAAAGATTTTTAACAGCAGTGGTAAAAGTACTTTATCTTATATAATAGAAGGGATTAATTTCGCGAAAAAGAATGATATAAATATTATTAATTGCAGTTTTGGCGGTACTGGTTGGGGAAGTTCTTCTGTGAACACAATCAAATCTGCAATGGCGGCTGTGCCTGATATGTTTTTCGTTATTGCGGCGGGAAATACAACAAGTGCATCATAAGCTAATAATGACAAAGTGGCGGTATATCCGTCACAACTTACAAAAGACCTCGACAATGTAATTTCTGTTGCAAACACGACAAGCAGTGATGAACTCAGCAGTACGTCACATTACGGTGCGAAAAGTGTTGATATTGCCGCACCCGGTACGGATATTTACAGTACAATTCCGACAAGCAGTTACGGAACAATGTCGGGAACTTCTATGGCTACACCTATGGTTGCAAGTGCTGTTGCGGTAATGCGTGCAGTAAATCCGAATATTTCGGCAAAAGAAATTAAAGAAACTTTGTGTTCGAGTTCAGACAAGCTTTCGGCGCTTACAGGTAAAGTTATAAGCGGCGGAAGATTGAATGCGTATAATGCGGTTAAGGCAATTATGCCGACAGCGACACCAACGGCAACACCAACGGTAAAACCGACAGCAACGCCGACAGTAACACCAAGTCCAACGGCAACACCAACGGTAAAAGCAACAGCAACACCAACGATAGTACCGACAGTAACACCAAGTCCAACGGCAATGCCTACGACAGTACCGATGCCGACAGTAACGTCAAGTCCAACGGCAACACCAACGGCTGGTCCGACAGTCACACCAATGCCGACTGTTTTAACGAACAATAAAATTGAGTGTGAAATAAAAGATAACAAACTTATCGTATCGCTTAATTTTGAAGAAGATGACGAATTGATGTATGTTGCGTTCAGAAAAGGTAATGAACTTAAAAAGATTGTGACACCTGACATACATAATATGACGGCGGAGGTCGATTTGAATGATGTGGAATATGACGGTATAGATGTGTATGTGTGGAATGGAAATATGAAGCCGTATGCAGAGGTAAAGCAAATAGAAAAATAAAAGAAAACCCAATCGAATTTCGTTCGATTGGGTTTTGTATTATTCTTTGTCTTTTAACAAATCGCGTATTTCGGCAAGAAGTTCTTCTTGGGTAGGACCCGCAGGAGTGACTTCTTCCTCAACTTTCTGAATTTATCATTTAGTTTATTAAGTCCCTTAACTACGCAGAAAATTATAAATGCAAGGATAAGGAAATTAATAATCGCCGAAAGGAAATTACCGATATTTATTGATGTACCCGGAATTATCCATTTAGACATATCCATAACCGATTCAACGGCACTTGTGTCACCGACTGTACTTGTAGCGGCGGTTTTCAGTGCGCCTGTTATAAGCGATACAACGTATGCAATACCCGGGTCGATAATGTCGGCAACAAGTGAATCGACAATGCTTTTAAATGCACCGCCGACAACAACGCCGACTGCCATATCAACTACGTTTCCACGAGATATAAAATCTTTAAATTCATCAACAAATTTCATGGCAATTTACCCCACCAACAACATTATTAAAATTCTAATTTTCCTTCCAAGAACTTTTCAAGTTCGTCAATCTTAATTCTCTGCTGTTCCATTGTATCTCTGTCACGGACTGTAACCGAGTTATCTTCTGCTGAATCGAAGTCATATGTGATACAGTACGGTGTACCGATTTCGTCTTGTCTTCTGTAACGCTTACCGATTGAACCGGCATTGTCATATTCACAGTTGAACTTCTTTGAAAGCTGTTCGTATACAGCTGTTGCACCTTCGTCAAGTTTCTTTGAAAGCGGAAGAACGGCAGCCTTTATCGGTGCAAGTGCCGGATGCAAGTGCATAACAACTCTTGTGTCGCCACCCTCAAGTTCTTCTTCGTCATATGCCTCAACAAGGAATGCAAGTGCAACTCTGTCTGCACCAAGTGATGGCTCAATACAATACGGAACGTATTTTTCGTTTGTGATTGGGTCCATATATTCCATACTTTCACCGCTGTGTTCCATATGTTGCTTTAAGTCATAATCGGTTCTGTCTGCAATACCCCAAAGTTCACCCCAACCGAATGGGAATACAAATTCAATATCGGCAGTTGCATTTGAATAGAATGCAAGTTCTTCAGGTGAGTGATCTCTGAAACGCAAGTTTTCCTTTCTTATACCAAGGTTAAGTAAGAAATTCATACAGTATTCTTTCCAATATGCGTGCCACTCAAGGTCTGTACCCGGTGCACAGAAAAATTCAAGTTCCATTTGTTCAAATTCTCTTGTACGGAATGTGAAGTTACCCGGTGTGATTTCGTTTCTGAATGATTTACCGATTTGTCCGATGCCGAAAGGTACTTTTTTACGGCTTGTACGTTGTACGTTTTTGAAGTTT
>OHWC01001215.1_pt1 | contig 11689 bp, 8 predicted proteins | sample 1579541 | NCBI WGS metagenome assembly OHWC01 (sample SAMEA3882551, study PRJEB24775) | human gut metagenome | biome: human-associated habitat; feature: intestine environment; material: feces | place: Netherlands | collected 2009/2010
GGCGGGGGTTGACCATCATGCTGTCCAGCATCTGGGTGGCGGTGACGATGGGTTTGCCGAAGGAGAAGGAGCGGTCGATGACGCTCTTCTGGATGCCGGGCAGCTCGGTGAAGTCGATCTCGACGCCGAGGTCGCCGCGGGCGACCATGACGGCGTCGGCAGCGGCGAGGATGCTGTCGATGTTGTTGACGCCCTCGCGGTTCTCGATCTTGGCAATGATGCGGATGTGGGAGTCATACTCGTTCAGCAGGTTGCGGATGTCGTAGACGTCCTGTGCGGTGCGGACGAAGGAAGCGGCGATGAAATCGAAGCCCTGCTGGATGCCGAAGATGATGTCGTCGCGGTCGCGCTGGCTCAGGTAGGGCATGGACAGGTGGACGCCGGGGACGTTGACGCCCTTCTTGGTCTTGATCTTGCCGCTGTTCAGCACCTCGCAGACGATGTCGGTGTCGGAGACGCTCTTGATGGCCAGCTTGATGAGGCCGTCATCCAGCATGATGATGCCGCCCTCGTGGACGTCCTGGGGCAGGTCCTTGTAGGTGATGGAGCAGATCTCCTTGGTGCCCTCCACCTCGCGGGTGGTCAGGGTGAAGGTCTGGCCGGCTTCCAGCATCTCGACGCCGTTCTTGAACTCCTTCAGACGGATCTCGGGGCCTTTGGTGTCCAGCAGAGCGGCCACGGGCTTGCCCAGCTCGGTGCGGATAGCCTTCAGCATATCCAGACGGCCCTTGTGCTCCTCGTAGGAGCCGTGGGAGAAGTTGAAGCGGGCCACGTTCATGCCGTTGGCGACCAGCTCGCGCAGCACGCCGTCCTTATCGGTGGACGGGCCAAGAGTGCAGATGATCTTCGTTTTTCTCATAATATACCTCCAACAATATCTTCTTATCCTCTATGATGAGCCGCAGGAGCCGGACAAGGCCCCTCGGCTTCTGGCCGGACATCGGCCCGGTCAGGTAGTATTTCAAACCTTACCAATCTATATTATAACCGCTTGTGTACAAGAGAGCAAGAAAAAATTCGGCAAAGAAAACCTTAAATTTTCGTGATAGATGCCGGGGCGATATTGCGAAAAACAGCCCCATCGCCTATAATAAGGATAAGGAAAAGTCTCACTTCTGCCCTTTTCCGGGCAGAAGCGGGCGCGAAACTATAGAAACGGAGTGAAAGCGTAAATGGAAAAGCGCGTTTTTCTGATCGTTCTGGACAGCTTCGGCATCGGTGCAGAGCCGGACGCCGCCGCCTTTGGCGATGAGGGCACCAACACCCTCGGTGCCATCGCCAAGCACCCCAACTTCAACTGCCCCAACCTGAAAAAGCTCGGACTGTTCAACATCGACGGCGTGACCGCCGGTGAAAAGGACGCCGCCCCCACCGGCTCCTTCGCCCGCCTGCAGGAGCAGAGCATGGGCAAGGATACCACCATCGGCCACTGGGAAATTGCGGGCGTCGTCAGCCCGAAACCCCTGCCCACCTTCCCGGACGGCTTCCCCGACAGCCTCATCCACGAGTTTGAGGAAAAGACCGGCCATAAGGTGCTCTGCAACAAGCCCTACTCCGGCACGCAGGTGCTGAAGGACTACGGCGAGCAGGCCATGAGGGAGGATGCCCTCATCGTCTACACCAGCGCCGACAGCGTTTTTCAGGTGGCCGCAAACGAGGAGCTTGTGCCGGTGCATGAGCTGTACCGCTATTGCGAAATTGCCCGCGAGATGCTGAAGGGCGAGTACGGCGTGGGCCGCGTCATCGCACGCCCCTTCCTCGGCCATACTGCCGATACCTTCTACCGCACCACCAACCGCCACGACCTGAGCCTCAAGCCGCCTCGCAAGACCATGCTGGACCTGCTGAAGGACGCGGGCAGGGACGTCATCGCTGTTGGTAAGATTTTTGATATTTTTGACGGCGAGGGCGTGACGGAAAAAATCAAGACCACCGGCAACACCAACGGCATCGCCTTCACCAAGGCATTGCAGACCCGCGACTTCGAGGGTCTGGCCTTCGTGAACCTCGTCGATTTCGATATGCTCTACGGCCACCGCCGCGATGTGGCAGGCTACGCTGCTGCTGCCACTGAGTTCGACAAGTTCCTTGCCGACTTCATCCCCGGGATGCGGGAGGGCGACATCCTGATGGTCACGGCCGACCACGGCTGCGACCCCTCCTACACCAAGACCACCGACCACACCCGCGAGTATGTGCCTTACCTCATCTGCGGCAAGGGCATCAAGCCGGGCGTTGACCTCGGCACCAAGCTCTGCTTCGGCACCATCGCACAGACCATCTGCGACTATCTGGGCGTGGATGCCTCCACGCTGGATGGCAAGAGCGTGCTGGGCGACATTCTGGCTTAAATCTGAATAAAAAATGGCCCGCTGCGATGCAGCGGGCCATTTTTATTCCCTTGTTCATGCGGCGGGGGTCGAAGCGCTGGAGGAGTCGCCGCCCGTGCCGGAGCCGAAGAGGGCGTCCAGCACGGTGGAAGCGGCCTGATGCAGGGACGAAGCCGCCTGCTCGACCTGCTCCTGTGTCGGCATACTAAAGGACGGCGACTCGGTGGAGTCTGCCGGGGCCTCTTCACTGCCCTCTGCGGGGACTTCGGTGGAGGCGTTTGGCTCGCCGGAGGTGCTGCCTTCGGCGGGCTGGCCGTCAGCGGCCTCGCTCTCCGCGGGGACGTCGCTCGGGGCAGGCTCTTCCACGATCACGCTGTCGGGAGACTCCTCCGGGACAGACGCGGCGGCGTTGGGGTCAGCCGTCGGGGTGTGGACTTCGGTCTTTTCGGGGGTCTGGCTGGTGCTGGTGAGCTTGTCTTCGCCGCCCAGCACCGCAGCGATGAGGGCTTTGGCCTCATTGACCGAGTTCTCATCCGGCTTCATGACGTAAAGGCTCTGGCCCTTGGCGGAGTAGCACTTGGAGCTCTTTGCGCCCGAGCCGGTGACGGTGTAACTCTGGATGTCCCAGCTGGCGAGGTCGCCCAGCTGCATCCGCACCAGCGCGGAGATCTGCTCCTGCGAGAAGCTGGTCACGAAGCAGTCGGCAGCGGCGTCCATCAGCTTGGAAAAGCTCATCAGCAGGGTGGGGGACTTGAGCTTGTTGGCCATCGCGTCGATGACCTTCATCTGGTTGATGCCGCGCTGGATGTCGCCGGTCTTGAAGGCGTGGCGCTCCCGGGCGAAGGCCAGAGCGGATTTGCCATCCAGATGGTTCCAGCCCTCAGCGAAGGTGGTGGGGTCATAGTAGCCGGGGCTGCCGACGGAGGTGAAGGCCTGATCGGAGTAGACGTCTACGCCGCCGATGGCGTCGATGATGCTGATAAAGCCCGCAAAGTTGATGCGGAGGTAGTGGTCCACGTCCACACCGTAGAGGTTGCCCAGCGTCGCCATGCTGGTCTCGACGCCGTAGAGTCCGGCGTGGGTCAGCTTGTCCTTGCTTTCCGTGCCCGCGAGGTCAACGTAGTAGTCGCGGGGGGTGTTGATGAGGGCCGCCTGCTTGGTGACGGGGTTGACGACCGCGAGGATGTTCACGTCGCTGCGGGCATTTTCGGTCAGCTCACCGCGGTTGTCCACGCCGCTGAGGTAGACCACGAAAGGCTCTTTGGTGATCTTGTTGGCCTCTGCGCCGGTGAGCAGGCCGGAGGTGACATTGTTCAGGGTCGTGAGGCCCTGCTGTGCCCAGACGCAGCCCACAGCCAGCGCGGCGCAAAGCATGACGGACAGAACCCGTGCTACGACCGCACCGGTGCGGGAGGCAAGGCACTTGCGCACCAGCAGCCAGAGCAGCACCAGCAGCGCCGTGATGATGACGAGATAGAGCACCGGCAGCATCTGGGTGCGCCAGAGCTGCACCAGCGCGGCAAGGCTCAGGACGGCCTGCAATCCCAGCAAGACCATTCCTCCTTTCGGGAGCTTATCGGTAGAAGGAGCGGCCTCACTGGGGTGCAGCGGCTCCCACTGTTTATGGGGCGGGACGGGAGGCTTCGGCGGTTCAGGCGGAAGCCCGGCCTCCGGCTGCGGCGCAGATGCGGGCCGGGAGGGCCGGGGCGGCTCCGGGGAGAAGAAGTCGGCGCTGTCCACCTCGACCTCGTCCGGCTCGCTGCGCTTGATGCCCCGATGGATATGCCGGGGGCCTTCGTCGTTGTTCTGGGGATGGGTATGCTCGTTTTCGTCAAACATAGGCGTTCTCTCCTTTGGATGCGTATGCCATCAGGTGGTGGGGAGGATGGTCAGCACCGCCCGCGCGGGCAGGCAGGTGGCCGTCTGGTCTTCTTCGCTCAGCCAGCCGAAGGACTCGCAGACATGATCCGGGCAGGGCGAGTCCACAAAGCGGGCCGCGCCGTTCTGAATGCGGATATGGACGGTGAGATAGCCGGTGTCCACATCATAGTCGGCGTCCGTTTCGAGGGGGAAGGTCAGCTTGGTGTTGGCGTCGCCATAGATCAGCTCGGCACAGAGCGGAGCACCGGTCTGATTCGCTTTGCGCACCAGCAGCAACGCGGCGGCTGCGGCCAGAATGACGGCGGCAAAGACCAGATTTAGCAGCAGTTTTTTGTGTCGTTTCATAGAAGATCATCCTTTGAGGGGGATCTGCTCCAGCTCGGCCAGCCAGAGGGCGGCGGCGGCGTCGCTGGGCATCCGCCAATCGCCGCGGGGCGAGAGGGTGACGCTGCCCACCTTGGGGCCGTCGGGCAGGCAGCTGCGCTTGAACTGCTGGGCAAAGAACCGCCAGTAGAAGTTGCGCAGCCAACGGTAGAGCACCTCGTCCGGGTACTCGGCCCGGCCTGCGAAGGCCGCCTTGGCCAGCCGGAAGATCTTCGCCGGGCCGAAGCCGAAGCGGAGGACGTAGTAGAGATAGAAGTCGTGCAGCTCGTAGGGGCCGACGAGGTCTTCCGTCTTCTGGGCGATCTCGCCGTCCTTGGCGGGCAGAAGCTCGGGGGAGACGGGGGTGTCGAGGATGTCCAGCAGCACCCGGCGCAGCTCGGCGGAGGCGGCGATGTCGGCCTCGTACCGGACGAGGTGGCGCACCAGCGTCTTGGGGACACCGGCGTTGACGCCATACATGCTCATGTGGTCGCCGTTGTAGGTGGCCCAGCCCAGCGCCAGCTCGGAGAGGTCGCCAGTGCCGACGACGAGGCCTCCGGTGCGGTTGGCCGTGTCCATCAGCTCGAGGGTGCGCACGCGGGCCTGTCCGTTCTCGAAGGTGACGTCCAGCACCTGCTCGTCCTGCCCGATGTCCTTGAAGTGGCTGTGGACGGTGTTGGCGATGTCGATCTCGGTAAAGCTGACGGCCAGCTCGTCGCACAAGATTTCCGCATTGCTGCGGGTGCGGCGGGTGGTGCCGAAGCAGGGCATGGTGACAGCCAGCACGTCGCTGGTGGGACGGCCCAGCTGCTTCATGGCGCGGACGGCTACCAGCAGCGCAAGGCAGCTGTCCAGACCGCCTGAGATGCCGATGACGGCTGTTTTGGCGTGGGCGTGCTCAAGACGCTTGGCGAGGCCGTCGGCCTGCATCTTCAGGATCAGCTCGCAGCGCTCGGCCCGGCGGCGCTCGTCGTGGGGGATGAAGGGGGTGGGGTCTACCCAGCGGGAGAGGGGCGTTTCGGTGAGGGTGAGGTCGAAATCGACGGTCAGATAGCCCTCGGTGCTGGGCTCGAAGCTGGTGTTGCGCGCCCGCTCCGACTCCATCCGCTGGCAGTCCAGCTCGGTCTCGGCCCAGCCGCCCTCAAACGGCGAAGTCTCAGCGAGGAGAGTGCCATTTTCGGCGATGAGGTCGTGGCCGGCAAAGACCATGTCCTGCGTGCTCTCGCCGTGGCCCGCCGAGGCGTACAGGTAGCCGCAGAGGAGACGGGCGGACTGGTTGGACACCAGCGTCCGGCGGTACTCGGCCTTGCCTACGGTCTCGTCGCTGGCCGACAGGTTGGCGATGACCGTAGCACCGGCCAGCGCATGGAAGGTGGAGGGAGGCAGAGCGCTCCAGAGGTCTTCGCAGATCTCCACACCCAGCACGAAGCTGGGCATCTGGCGGCAGCGGAAGAGCAGCGAGGTGCCGAAGGGAACCTCCTGCCCGCAGACTGTCACGGTCTCCACCTCGGTGCTGCCCGGGGTGAACTGGCGCTTTTCGTAGAACTCGCCGTAGTTGGGGAGGTAGGTCTTGGGCACGAGGCCCAGAAGACGCCCGCCGCAGAGGACGGCGGCGCAGTTGTACAGCTTGCCCCGCACCAGCAGCGGCAGGCCCACGAGGGCCACGACGTCCAGCTCCCGGCTGGCGTCCAGCAGGGTCTGCAAGCCATCCAGTGCGCCCTGCTGCAGCGTGCGCTGTAAGAACAGGTCGCCGCAGGTGTAGCCGGTGAGGCAGAATTCGGGAAAAACTGCCAGCCTGACGCCCCGTGCGGCGGCATCCTTCAGCTGGGTTAAGATCTGGGAAGTGTTATAAGCGCAGTCGGCCACCCGCAGAGAGGGCGAGAGGGCAGCTGCTTTCAAAAAACCATCATTCATCGGAGGATTTCACATCCTGTCTGTTTCATTGTGCCCCGGCAGAGCGATGCTCGGCGGGGTTTTGCTCAGTATACCACAAAACGGCTCAAACGAAAAGTGACAGTATGGGGAAAGAAAGAAAAAAACGCCGCCTGCACACCGCAGACAGCGCGTTCAAAGCTCAAAAGATGGAAAACGAGATAGACCGTAAGCCGGGTTCTGTATTAAACGACGATCTGTCTAGACCTGCCATTGCTGACAGGTTCGTGCCGCCTTCGGGACACGCGAGCAGCGCTGTACGTCCCATATAGGCGTTGCTTCCGGTAGGGTTTACAAAGCCGCATAGTCACCCATGCGCTGGTGAGCTCTTACCTCGCCCTTTCATCCTTACCGCATTGCTGCGGCGGTTTCCTTTCTGTTGCACTTTCCCTGAGGTCACCCTCGGCTGCCGTTAGCAGTTACCGTGCTCTGTGAGGCCCGGACTTTCCTCAGAGCGGTCAAAGCCGCCCCGCCGCCGTATGTTCCACTCGTTTTCCGCTCCCAATCATACCATAAAAAAACAAGATTTGCAAGAGAAAGAGAATTTTGATATACTTATCCTATATATTGCCCGCGCTGGAGGTGGGAAGATGAAGCTCTATTTCAAGGTCCCGCCCGAGGCGGATGGGGCGCTGCTGCGCAGCTTTCTGCGCCGGTGCAGTGTCTCTGCCGACCTTTCCCGGGCCGTGAAGTTCCGGGGCAGCGGCTTTTTTGCCGACGGCGTGCCCATTCTGGCCAACCGCCGGGTCGAGGCCGGGCAGGTCGTCTCCTTCGAGCTGCCGCCGGAGGGGGAGGGCGTCGCGCCGCAGAGCGGCATCCCGGTGAACGTCGTCTATGAGGATGCCTTTGCCCTCGTGCTGGAAAAACCGCCCCGCCTCGCCGTGCACCCCACCCTGAACTACCCGCTGGGCACGCTGGCGAACGGCTATGCGGCATGGGCGGCTCAGCGGGGGAACAGTCCGGTCTTCCGCCCGGTGAACCGGATCGACAAGGATACCAGCGGCCTCGTGCTGGCGGCGCAGAATGGCTACGCCGCCCCGCTGCTGGCCGGACGGGTGGAAAAGCTCTACTATGCCGTGGTGGAGGGGGAGCTTCCCCTCGGCCCGGGCGTCATCGACGCGCCCATCGGGCGGCAGGGCGGGAGCATCATCGGTCGCTGCGTCACGCCCGACGGCAAGCCCAGCCGGACGGAGTATACCATTTTAAAGGCAGAAAACGGCCTCAGCCTCGCGGCCTGCGTGCCGGTGACGGGCCGCACCCATCAGATCCGGGTGCATTTTGCTTCCATCGGCCATCCGCTGGCCGGGGACGACCTCTACGGCGGGAGCAGGGCACGCATCGGACGGCAGGCCCTCCACTGCGCCCGCCAGACGTTCCGGGTGCCGCGCTGTGAGGCGCTGGAGGACGGCATCTGCATCGAAGCGCCGGTGGACGAGACGACCCTGCGCACGGTGACGGTGGAAAGCCCGCTGCCCGCCGATATGGCGCAATTCTTTCGCTGAATTTGTGAATTTCGTGAAAAGTAGGTGAAAGCTTGGCCCAAATTTTGTGTCAATGCTTGTTTCGGCGCGGGCAGGGTGTATAATAAATAGAGTATTCTTGTAAAAAAAGCTGCACTTATGCGGCAGCATATCGATATGAGAGATAAATCAGAATCTCCTGAAGATACAGGAAGGAGCATCCTTTTTGCTGGAAGATAAAACAACTGAAACGCGGCAGGACGTGCCGACCGCCGCGCCGCAGCACAGCAGCTTCCGCGCAAGGCTGCGCTCACGGTGGGCGCAGTTCCAGTGCGTCCGTCTGCTGCGCCGCCACCGGCGCTTCCGCCTTCGCCGCCATCGGCTGGACAGCGCGGCCAAGAAGCTGGGGGCTTCGCCGCTGGCGGCACGCATCGGCGCAGTGCTCTATACACTGGGCTTTGGTGCAGAGTATGCTGCAGTGCGTGCCGGGCGAGGCGTCAAGCACTTGGCCCTCTTGGGCGTCCGGGGCATCTGCCGCTTTGCAAAAGACCTGACCGAGACGGCTTTCCCGGGTGCGGCACAGGTCGTCAAGGATCTGTTCGGCCCCTTTGTGCTGCTGGTGAAGGGCATAGTGGCCCTTCTCATCCACGCCCACCACATCCACCGGGAAAAAGGCCTTGGCGCGGCACTGAAGGCCAGCGCCCGCTACTTCGCCAGCGGCGTCCGCCGCAACCTCCGGCTGCTGCCCCGGATGGCAATGTACATCCTGCCGGTCTGTGCGCTGGCGCTGAGCAGCATGGTGTTTGAATATGTCATCAACCAGCCCTACGCGCTGGCTGTGCAGGTCAACGGCGAGACCGTGGGCTATGTGGCCAACGAGGATGTCTTCGACACAGCCCGCGAGGACGTGATGGAGCGTATCAGCTACGCAGGCTCTGACAAGACGGAGCTGACCATCGAGCCGAGCTATACCATTGCCGTCGCCCATCATATGCTGGATGAGAACGAGATGGCCGACGCCATCATCCAGAGCGCAGGCGACCAGATCGGTGAGGGCACGGCCCTGTATCTGGACGGTGAGCTGACAGCGGTATGCAGCGACGGCGATGCACTGCGCGCGTACTTCACCAGCCGTCTGGAACCCTACGAGGTTCCCGATGACCCCAACGTGAGCGTGGGATTCAACAAACAGGTCACACTGGAGGACGGCCTTTACTTCAAGGACAGCCTGCAGGATTATGCGGACGTCGAGAAGGCGCTTTCCGACGTCAAGCAGGCCCAGAAGGTGTACACGGTCAAGACCGGTGACACGCTCTGGGACATTGCCCATAAGAATGACCTGACCTTCCGGGAGCTGTGTGCGCTCAATACGAACTTCAAGGGCGAGCCGCTGAACGAAAAATCCAACATCCGTGAGGGCGATGAGCTGATCGTCACCAAGGAAGAAGCGGCCCTCGAGGTGCGGATCACCCGCATCGAGACCCGGGAGGAGGAGGTCGCCTTCGCCATCGAGACGACCAAATCCAACGAATATACGAGGGGCACCACCAAGGTGCTGCAGGAAGGCCAGAACGGCCTGCGCCGCGTGACCTTCCAGAACGTCTACGATACAAACAATGTCCTCGTGGAGCAGACCATCCTCTCCACCGAGGTCATCAAGGAGCCGGTGAATAAAAAGGTGGTGCAGGGCACTAAGAAGGTGAAGTCCAGCACCAAATTCATCACCGGCAGCGGCCAGTTCATCTGGCCTGTGCCGAATTACCGCTACTGCTCGCGCTGGTATGGCGGACGCCACCGGGGCGTGGACATCTGTGCCCCGGCGGGTACGCCCATCTACGCCTCCGCAGGCGGCACCATCACCAAGGCGGGTTACAACAAGGCCGGTGCGGGCACGGGCTATGGCTACTCGGTCATCATCAACCACGGCGGCGGCTACAGCAGCGTGTATGCACACTGCCTGTCCCTGACCGTCAGCGCAGGCCAGACCGTCAAGCAGGGCCAGCTCATCGGCTATGTGGGCAGCACGGGCCGTTCCACCGGCAACCACTGCCACTTTGAGATCCGTCTCAATGGTTCGTACATTCCCCCGCAGAACGTGTTCCCGGGGAGAAAATAATTCTATAAAAAGGAGAAATTCATTATGGCTACTCCTCACATCAGCGCCGAAAAGGGCGATTTCGCAAAGACTGTCCTGATGCCGGGCGACCCCCTGCGCGCAAAATTCATTGCAGACACCTTCCTGAAGGATGTCCGTCAGGTGACGGGCGTGCGCGGGATGCTGGGCTTCACCGGTACCTACGAGGGCCGTCCCATCAGTGTGATGGGCAGCGGCATGGGAATGCCCTCCATCGGCATCTACTCCTATGAGCTGTTCAAGTTCTACGATGTGGACAACATCATCCGCATCGGCTCCGCCGGCAGCTACACCGACAGCGCCAAGCTGTTCGATACCGTGCTGGCCACCGGTGCGGTCAGCGAGTCCAACTATGCCCGCGTCCAGAGCGGCAACGACCACGACATCACCTTCCCCAGCGAGGGGCTGAACGACAAGCTGCGTGCCTCCGCAAAGAAGCAGGGCATCAAGCTCATCGAGGGCAACATCCACTCCTCCGATGTCTTCTATCGTCAGCCCTCCGACGCAAAGCCCGCTTACTGGGAGTTGCTGCGGGACGAGCGCGGCTGCCTCTGCGTGGAGATGGAAAGTTTTGCACTCTTCGCCAACGCTGAGGTGCTGGGCAAGAATGCCGCCTGCCTGCTGACCATCTCGGACAGCTTCGTCTCCCCGGAGATCACCACCGCAGAGCAGCGCCAGAAGAGCTTCACCGATATGATGAAGGTCGCGCTGGGGGCGGAGTACTAAGCGCTTTTGAACCAGAGAGGGTCGCTGTGTTTTGCAGCGGCCCTCTTTTTTGACGGAGGCTTTGCTTGCACTTCTGAAAAGAATGATTTATACTTGAATAAGCAAAAAATGCTTCGCCCGTCAGGACGAGGAACACGATACCTGTAAACTGCAAAAAGGAGAACCGACCATGACAAAACTGACTCTGGAAGAAAAGCAGGAGCTGATCCGGATGGCTCTTGCGGCCCGGGAAAAGGCCTATGCGCCCTACAGCGGCTTTATGGTGGGCGCAGCCCTGCGGGCCGAGGATGGCCGCATCTTCACCGGCTGCAATGTGGAGAACGCTGCCTTCACCCCCACCAGCTGCGCCGAGCGAACGGCACTGTTCAAGGCTGTGGCGGAGGGCGTGACCAAGTTCACCGACATCGCGGTGGTAGGCTCCCGCCGGGGCGAGGTCAACAAGCAGATCACCTCGCCCTGCGGCGTCTGCCGTCAGGCGCTGTTCGAGTTCGGCGGCCCGGAGCTGAATGTCATCATGGCAAGAAGCCCGGAGGATTTCATCGAGCGCAGCATGGACGAGCTGCTGCCCTTCGGTTTCGGCCCCTCCAATGTGGCGGGCAACAAGGCCGTGAAAGACTGAACGCAGCTGCGCGAAAAAGACCGGACGGAGCGGATTTTCCGGGATAAGTGTGATTTTTATACAATTTTGATAAAATATTTGTAAATGTTTTGTAATCGGAAAAGACTTGCATCTGTCACTTCTTCCCGCTATACTTGAGCCAGTAAATGTGCAGGTGCGCACATTTCGTCAATAAGACGCGATTATATTAAAATAAAAGGAGAGTTTTCATTATGATGATTTCTCGTCGTAACTTTCTGGCAGT